>ENA-ORSC01001820-ORSC01001820.1-human-gut-metagenome-genome-assembly--contig:-NODE-1820-length-13825-cov-11.076035_pt1 | contig 13825 bp, 13 predicted proteins | sample MGYA00242178_ERZ509140 | MGnify/ENA primary metagenome ERZ509140 (study PRJEB26280, sample SAMEA2338681) | human gut metagenome | biome: human gut; feature: human-associated habitat; material: faeces... | reverse complement strand
CCGCATCAGCGCCGAGCGCACAGGCGTACGGCTGACACCGGTTTCCCGCACCAGATCCTCTTCCACGATGCGGGTGCCGGGATAGATGGCCTTGGTGACGATCTGATTTTTGATGTAATCGTAGACGATATCCGCCGGATTCCCCTGTTTCATTCTCTGCTCTCTCCCATTCCCTATTTTTGGCCCGTGGCCTATATCAAAAAACTGTCATTCGATCAAAAAGAAAGAAGTGGACCACTATGAAAAACAAGACCTTTCTGGCAAACTGTGCGCTGGTTCTGTGCGCAGTCATCTGGGGCATGAATTTCATCTTCCAGAAGCAGGCATCTCAGCATCTGGGGGCCTTCACCTTCATCTCCCTGCGGTACTATCTGGGCGTTCTGTCCCTGCTGCCCTTGTTTTTCTATATGCGCCGCCGCAAGGCCCTCGCCGCTCTGGAGGCCGGCGAGTCCGTGTCCCTGCTGGCCAAGTGGCTCCCCTCCGTCAATGCCTCCAACGAAGATGTGATCCGGCAGGCGAAGCGAATTGCCCGTGCGATGGGTATGAACGACGCCCAGTACCGCAAAACGCTGAGCGCCCTGCGCACCAAGATCAGCATCATCGAGAACAACCTGCGCGAAAAAGACTACACCTTCGATTACTCCAAGCAGCCCTCCAAGGCCATGTTCAAGTATCGTAAGGCCTTCATGCGAAATTATGGAGACCGCTATGATGAATTCATGAGCCGTGTCGCCGAGGGTACGGAGCAGCTCCACACTGGCACCCTGACGCCCTATGAGATGATCAAGCCCTTCTTCGGTCGCGGCGATATCTCCGATCAGGAGCGCAAGGCCATTGACGCAACATGGAAGACACAGGAGGATTTCACTGGCGGTGAGAACGCTCTGGTCGTCATTGATGGCTCCGGCTCCATGTACGGTGGTGCTGATCCCATCCCCGCTACTGTGGCGCTGTCTCTTGGTATCTACTATGCCGAGCGCAACACCGGCGCATTCCAAAACCACTTCATCACATTCTCTGAGAATCCCAAGCTGGTGGAGATTAAGGGCAAGGATATCTACGAAAAGGTGCGGTACTGTCACCAGTTCAACGAGGTCGCCAACACCAATATCCAGCGTGTGTTTGAGTTGATCCTCAAGACTGCCGTGAAGAACCGTGTGCCCCAGAAGGATATGCCTGCCAAGATCTTCATTATCTCCGATATGGAGTTCGACTACTGTACTGAAGATTGCTCCTTGACCAACTTCGAGTATGCGCAGCGGCTCTTCGAGGAACATGGCTACCAGCTGCCCGAGGTGATGTTCTGGAATGTGGCAAGCCGTAATCAGCAGCAGCCCGTCAAGATCAACGACCAGGGCGTTGCGCTGGTATCCGGCTGTAATCCCCGAATCTTCTCCATGCTGAAAGCCGGCATTCTTTCCCCCTATGCCTTCATGGTGGATGTTCTGGGTTCCGAGCGTTACGCGGCGATCGTGGCATAATAGAGCTGACGCAGGAGGTGATAGCAGGTATGTTATCGCCTCCTGCTTTTTCTTTCCCAACAAAAGTGTTGCTGTTGGCAGAGATGAACCGTAAAATAAAGAGTATGAAGGAAAGGGAGATCGTTATGATTACGATTCAAGGTTTATATAATACTGCGGTCTGTTACACCCCCGAGTTGGAGGAGGCAGCCCGCAAGCAGATCCAGACCGTTTGCGATCAGGCCGAGTTTGCCGGCTGCAAGATCCGGATCATGCCCGATGTCCACGCTGGCAAGGGCTGTACCATCGGTACCACCATGACCATCCAGGACAAGATCGTGCCCGGTATGGTTGGCGTCGATATCGGCTGCGGTATGGAGACTGTTGAGCTTCGTGAGCGGGAGGTCGACTTTGAGAAGCTGGACGCCCTAATCCGCAGGGAGATCCCCTATGGCCGTGAGGTTCGAGACATTCCTCATGCACTGAACGCTGAGATCGATCTGACTCACCTCCGCTGCACAGATCAAGTCAATCTCAACCGGGCCATGCGCAGCATCGGCTCTTTGGGTGGCGGCAACCACTTCATTGAGGTGGATCGCGCGGAGGATGGCCGGTTGTTCCTGGTGGTCCACTCTGGCAGCCGTCATCTGGGCACCGAGGTGGCTGAGCACTACCAGAATGAGGGTCGGCGTGCCCTTTGGGGCGGCGCCCAGCATCAAGTTCAAGCCGCCATTGACCAGCTGAAGGCCGAGGGCCGGTTCCAGGAGATCCAGAAGACCATCAAGGCGCTCAAGAAGGAGCACGAGCTGAATATCCCCAAAGATCTGGCCTATGTGGAGGGTAAGCTGTTCGAGGACTATATCCACGATATGAAGCTGACACAGCAGTTCGCCATGCTCAACCGCAAGGCCATGGTGGATGTTATCATGACTGGCATGGGCTTCACGGCGGTGGAGACCTTCACCACCATCCACAACTATATTGATACGGACGCCATGATCCTGCGTAAGGGCTCTGTCTCCGCCAAGGCCGGCGAGAAGCTGCTGATCCCCATCAACATGCGTGACGGTAGCCTGATCTGCAGCGGCAAGGGCAACGAGGATTGGAATTGCTCCGCACCTCATGGCGCCGGCCGGCTGATGAGCCGCAAGGCGGCCTTCAATGCTCTGTCCATGGAGGAGTTCCAGAAGGAAATGGAGGGTATCTACACCACCTGTGTTGTGCCCGACACGCTGGACGAGTCTCCCATGGCCTATAAGAGCATGGAGGAGATCGTCGCTCAAATCGGCCCTACTGCGGAGATTATTGAGCGGATCCGTCCTGTCTATAACTTTAAGGCAGCAGACTGAAATACAATGATGAAAGGCGGTGTTGACCGTGGAAGCATTGATCAAAGAAAAGCTTCATGAAATCGAGCAGCGGGAGAACTGCCGCATCCTTTTGGCCGTGGAGTCCGGTAGCCGTGCTTGGGGCTTTGCTTCTCCGGACAGCGACTATGATGTGCGCTTCATTTATGTGCGCCCCAGAGAGAGCTATCTCAGGCTCAACCGGGTCCGTGATGTGATCGAGCTGCCCATCAATGGTGTTCTGGACATCAACGGTTGGGATGTGGACAAGACACTGAAGTTGCTCCATAAATCCAACCCCACCGTATTTGAGTGGTTTTCCTCTCCCATCGTGTATCAGACCACTGACTTCACTGAGGCGTTTAAGCCCGTCATGCGGCGCTACTTCTCGTCCAAGAGTGGCCTTTGGCACTATCTGCAGATGGCGGAAGGAAACTATCGAGAATACCTGCGCGGCGACATGGTGAAGGCCAAGAAGTACTTCTATGTACTGCGGCCAATCCTTGCTTGCCGGTGGATCCTTGAAAAAGGTACTCCGCCCCCAATGCTCTTTTCTGAACTGGCGGCGAGCCAGCTTCCGGACTACCTGGAGAAAACCGTTGCGAAGCTGCTTGATCTGAAGATGAACTCCCCTGAGGTGAAGATGATCCCGAGAATCGATATCCTCAACGCTTACATGGATCGGAGCATTGCAGAGGTGCGTGCTCTGGTGGAGCAGTATCCGAGAGAAATCACGAAGGACTGGGAGGAACTCAATGCGCTGTTTCTCGCCGCACTGGAGATGTGATCTTATGATGAAATTGCCACCACAAGTGAATACAGCATTTGAGATGCTTGAAGCGGCCGGCTATGAGGCGTACCTTGTTGGTGGCGCAGTGCGTGATTATGTGCGTGACAACAGTCCTGCGAAGGATTGGGACATCACCACCAACGCGCTCCCAGAGCAGGTGGAGGAGATCTTTACAGGCCACCACCTGATTGAGACTGGCTTGAAGCATGGGACTGTAACTGTTGTGATCGACCAAGAGCCTCTAGAAATCACGACCTATCGCGTTGACGGGGACTACTCCGACCATCGGCATCCGGACTCAGTCAGCTTTACCCGCAGCCTGAAGGACGATCTTGAGCGCCGGGACTTCACCATGAACGCTCTGGCCTACAACCCCAGGACAGGTGTTGTTGACTTCGTAGGAGGCAAGGCGGACATTGCCGGCGACCTTGTCCGCTGCGTGGGAGATCCAGATCGGAGATTCCAGGAAGATGGCCTGAGAATGCTCAGAGCCCTTCGCTTCGCCTCCGTGTATGGCATGACGATCGAAGCTGCCACGGCAGCGGCCATCCACAGGAACAAGCACTTGCTCAAAGGTATCGCTGCGGAGCGCATTCTGGTTGAGCTTACCAAAATGCTCTGCGCTCAGGGCGCGGCAGGTGTTCTGCGGGACTTCGCCGATGTGCTGGCCGTCCCGATCCCGGAGCTCACACCCATGTTTGGCTTTCCGCAGCATAATCCACATCATGACAAGGATGTCTGGGACCATACCATCGCGGTCATTGAAAGTATCACCCCTGAACCGGTGCTTCGTTGGGCAGCCCTGCTGCATGACATTGGGAAGCCTTCCTGTTTCTCGCTCGCCGAGGATGGCATTGGCCACTTCTTCGGGCACTCGGATCAGAGTACTTCAATGGCGGAGAGTATCCTCAGTAGACTTCGCTTCGATAACGCCAGCAAAGAACAAATTGTAAGACTCGTTCGCTATCATGACATGCCCATCACGGCCGACAGGAAGCCAATCAAACGGCTTTTGAGCAAGCACGGTGAGGATGCTACCCGGCAACTGATCGAGCTGCACAAGGCAGATACGCTTGGTCAATCGGCCATCTGCAGACACCGGATCGCAATCTTTGAGGAAGTATCGCAAATGATCAATGAGATCCTGCAGGAAGAGAGCTGCTTCACACTCAAGGACTTGGCAGTTAATGGACATGATATGATGACATTGGGCTTTCAGGGACCGACCATTGGCCGTGTGCTGCAGGAATGCCTGGATGCAGTCTTGGATGAGCAGATCCCCAACGAGCATGAGGCGCTGATGGCCTTTGCAAAGGATAGACAGCTGAAGAGTTAATACCAAAACGGCAATACCAAGCAGGTATTGCCGTTTTGGTATGCACAGGAACTTAGGTGGGTTGTAGGGTTTTGTCGATGGTCGTATAATGAGTGATGAAGCAAAGTGACGATCGTGAGGTTGCCTTTGACTTCGATTATGCTACTCACTTGTTCCGGCAACTCTCTAAATCGCATCACAAGGGAACATTTTCCCTATTTTTGCGTCTATATCAATAAGGGATTCATGTCTGATATGAAAAGGAGGCTGCTGATATGAAACAGAAAAAGAAATGGGTTATTCCCCTCTGTGTGATAGGAGTCATACTGCTACTTTGTGCGGGTGGCCTTTGGTATATGATAAATCACTCCATGAGTTTCTCTGTCGGACGCTGCTTAGTAGCGGACAACGGATCGTATATGTTCATCGATGGAAACTCACCCATTATCATGAGCAACCGAAAGGATAAGGAAGGTCTGTTCTCTGGCTTGGGGACCGGCGATAAGATTTTGATCTTCCACGATGGGATTGCGGATACCTATCCAGGCAGGACCGGTGCGTATTGGTGTGTGAAATTGGAAGACGGTACGCAGGCCGATATTCCGGAACAGGTCATAGAAGAGCTTACGGAACTCGGATGGACCATTGTAGGAAATGAAGCTGATCCAGATTCCGTGACGCCTGAACCGGGAGCATACGCTTTTGAGGCGCAGTACATCCGGACCAATGGCGGACCTGAAGATGGCTATCCTTACCACACCGTGATCAGTTCCAGAGCGGAATTGGAAGCCTATTACGAGGCATACAAGGACATTTATAGTCTGGAACGAAGAGAGACAGTCTACTCCGACAGCACAATCGGCTTTTTGGATGCCTGCGACAAATATGATAACGCCTATTTTGAACGGCAGAATCTTGTTCTGATCGTACTGCAGGAAGGCAGCGGATCAATTCGGCATGAGATTACAGATGTGCGTCGTCACCGTATTGAGAACGGTGCATTGGATGGGTGGGACATTACGATTGACCGTAAGGTCCCTGAGGCAGGAACAGAGGATATGGCTCAGTGGCATCTATTCCTTGAAGTGCAGATGGGCGATGTGATCAAGGCCACCGACAAGGTTTGGATCAATGGAAAACAGAGCGAACGCACTCCGGCAATATCCGGTCTTGTTGGTATCAGTCGTACTCCGTCGATAAGCGCCTATCAGGATCCCTGGGGAGTGAAGCTTACTGCAAAGAATATTACCCCGTCTGGATTGACCATTGTTTGTACGCAGCAAGATGGAGAACCAACCGGTGAGCTGCAGACCGGCAGTTACTACGGACTCGAAATGCTGCAGGATGGCGAGTGGGTTGCGGTCGAGCTGCTTCCTATGGAGTATGAGCTTGCCTGGACGTCAGAAGCATGGATGATCCCTAACAATGCGGAAACAGAATGGGAAGTGAATTGGAGCCGCCTGTACGGAGAGCTTCCCGCAGGTTCCTACCGGATCAGCAAATCGGTTATGGATTTCCGGGGTACCGGTGATTATGACACCAAAACCTATTATGCAGGCTTTGATCTCGTGGACGCCGCTGACACAAGTAATGTTTCCTACGAACACGGCGGATTTGGCGTCAGTGTGCCGCTTCTTTCTGGTTGGGAATACAAGGTTGAGGAATACAGTGCCGATGGCATGAGCTATGGCGTCAGTTTCCGACCCGCTGGTGAAGATGGATGGATCGATTTCCAATATTGGCCTACATTCGGCGTCTGTGGCACCGGATTGTCAATGAAGGAATTTGGAAATGGTTCCATGGGCACCTACGATGGCGGTGCTATCTGGAACTTTATCAGTTACCCTGCCAGCAAAGGCAACTTTGTGGCAACGACCCAGGGTGTAAATAGCTGGTGGTCACGCTACGGCGAGACTGCTATGGAAATCATAACGCAGGTAATCTGCACAGACACCATCGTAGACTAAGGAGGGTACGCAGTATGAAACGAATTGTAGCGCTATGCCTCGCAGCGGCTTGCCTGATTTCTATGGTAGGCTGCGCAGGAGATACCAATATGGACGAAAAGAAACCAAACAACTCCGCATCGGCCTATGCTCTGGCACTGGCTAGCTATCCGGAGATGGCTCCCTACCCAAACGAGATGGAGTATTTTGATGAAAAGACCGGTGAGTTTGACAGCGATGGCTTTGATGTGGTCTATGACGCCTGGCAGTCGGACAGAAAGGCCCAATGCAGTCAGCCAGAAGGCTATGCAGACGGTCTGGAACCGTTCTTCGCCAGTTCAATCCAAGAGTTTCTCAGCAATTCCAACGGGGAGAACAAGGTATACTCTCCTCTGAGTGTTTACATGGCCCTCGCCATGCTGGCAGAGGTGACGGACAGTGAAAGCCGCCAGCAGATCCTTGACCTTCTAGGAAGTGAAAGCATTGAGGCTCTGCGCTCCCAGGCAGCCAGTGTTTGGAACGCCAATTACAGCAATGACGGCGCCGTGACAAGCATTCTGGCAAACTCCCTGTGGCTGAATGAGTCCGTAAATTTCAACCAGTCCACAATGGACAGTCTGGCAAAGAATTACTATGCGTCCTCCTTCCGTGGTGAGATGGGCAGCGAGGAATTTAATCAGGCCTTGCGGGACTGGATCAATGAGCAGACCGGAGGACTGCTGGAAGCGCAGGCCGATGGCCTGTCGATGGACCCCGAGACCGTTATGGCTTTGGCCTCTACCATCTACTACCGAGCCAAGTGGCACAGTGAGTTCAATGAGGCCGGAACGGAAAAGGGCCTGTTCCATCTGTTCAGTGCTGATGGAGAGACCGTGGAGTGCGACTTCATGCACAAGGGCGGCAGCAACACCTATTACTGGGCAGATCAGTTCGGCGCTGTTGCTCTGAGCCTGGAGGGCAGCGGCAAAATGTGGTTCCTCCTGCCTGATGATGGCGTGGCTATGGATGATCTGCTTGCCGATGAGCAAACGATTGAGTTCCTAAACAGCAATGGAAACTGGGAGAACAGCAAGCACCTGATCGTGAATATGTCCGTTCCCAAATTTGATGTTGTCTCTGATCTTGACCTGCGTGATGGCCTGAATGCGCTGGGTATTACCGGTGTATTCGATGCCACGGTGGCCGATTTCAGTCCCATGACTTCGAAAGTTGCAGAGATATTCCTTTCCAAAGCCGACCATGCAGCCCGCGTTGCCATCGATGAAGAGGGGGTTACCGCAGCGGCATATACCGTCATGATGATGGCTGGTGCTGCGGCGCCACCTGAAGAGGAAATGGACTTCGTATTGGATCGACCGTTCTTATTCGCCATTACTGGTGCAGATGGACTTCCACTCTTTGTTGGCGTAGTCAATAGACCGTGAACTGAAAAAAGGCAATAAGAAAACGGCAGTGCCAATGTGGCATTGCCGTTTTCATGTATATCCGATGCATTGAGTCGTTTACCCCTCATAGGACTGCGGCTGGTAGCCATAGTGCTTGGCAAAAGCTTCATAGTCAACCCATTTCGGGTTGTCAAAGATCCTTGCAGCGTAGAGCTCAAGCGTGTAATGCTCCAGTTCTGCTTTCGTCTTTAACCAATAGGTGTGCTCCTTCTCCCACTCCAGGAGTTTATCGAACAAGTCTTCTTCGTGGCTCCGGACAATGAGCTCACGCACCAAATCGCGCCAGACATCGTTCCTGATGTCTCCAAGATCCGTCTGGATACCATTGCGGTACCCGTACTTCTTATCTCTCCCAGAACCAGAAAGAAGAATCGATTGACCAGTGCTGAAATGTGCGTGTAGATCTTTATGCGTGAGTTGATCTCTGTTAGGAACTGCCGATAGTGAGTCAATAATCGTGCGCGGATACATAGACATACCTCCATTCTGGTAAGTCTTACGGATTAACGGTCGAAAATGCAACAAATCGATCATAATGAGTAAAAAAGGAAAACCGCGCCACACTGTTGTCGCCGTTCTGTGATATAATCGAACTATGTCGAATAATCAATTCCCTTTGGATCAGCCGCATCCGACCATCATCAAGAAACGACCGGATTGACAATGCACATATTATGTAGTATTATTGTAGTGCAAAGGAGGCTTGAACATGGATTCCAACATGACTTTTCGCATTGATTCTGAAGTGAAAGCGCAAATGGCAGCCATCTGTGATGCACTGGGCATGTCAACTTCTACTGCCTTTAATATTTTTGCCAATGCCTTTGTTCGAGCAAAAGGCATGCCTTTTGCTGTCACGATTCAGGAGCCTGTAACAGCTGTGAGCCGCGAAAAAATGCTGGCGGACACCGATCAACTATTGAGCGAGTTCGCTTCTGACTATAAGAGGATGGCAGAATGATTTGGGTTACAGCAGAAGATGTCGTAGCGATTCATAGCCGTATCATTCAAGTTTCTGGTGGCATTGATGGTCTGCGTGATCGTGCTGGATTAGAAGCGGCTATTGCCGCACCCCTTCAATCATTTGGAGGAGAAGATCTTTTTCCAACTGACATAGAGAAAATCGCTCGTATTGGGTTTGGGTTAGCGTCCAATCACGCATTTATCGATGGCAATAAGCGAATTGGCGCCATGGTCACGCAACTGCTACTCAAATGGAATGGATATCAGTTCCAATTGGAGCAGAATGAGCTGGCCGATATGTTCATTGGTATCGCGGATGGCACAAAGGACGAAACGGAGCTTCGGTATTGGATCAACGACCATATTGAATAACGAAAAGGTTGCCTCACGCAATAATGTGAGGCAACCTTTTTGTTAAAGCCGACCTGATTTGACGAAAAAGGGGGTGAGGACATTTTTTTGGACTTATTTGATGTAGTTCCTAAATTTCTCCGCCTCAATATCAATGGAAAAAGTAGGGCCAAAAATATCTTCCTCTACAATTCCAATGGCGGATGTAGAATCAATCAACTCACCTGAGTTCGTCTCAAAAACTTGAATTTCAATTTCATCATCATTGGGGTAAGCACGCAGCATAGTGATCAAATCGCCGACTGTCATTTTCTATTCCTCCGTATTCATTACTTGCACAAGCCCAGGCTACGCCGATATTCAAGCGGACTCATCCAATTGAGTGATTCTTTTATGCGATCTTCATTGTACCAATGAAGGTAAGTATCTAACCTATTTATAAATTCCTCGATGGTGACACCTCTCCAAGAACGATTATAGAACATTTCATTCTTTAGGCGGCCAAAGAAGCCTTCGCACGCCGAGTTGTCCGGGGAACAGCCTTTCTTGGACATAGATCTAATCAATCCGGCAGAAGCCATTCGCTCAATCCAGCCTGGCCATCTATAGTGTCCACCTCGATCTGAATGAATAATGGGTCGCTCGCTATCGCTCAATTCTGCGATTGCAGCATCAAGCATGGAGTTTACTAATTCTGAAGAGGGAGATACCCCTATTGTCCAAGTAACTGCTAAGCCGTCAAAGCAGTCAATAATGGGGGAAAGATATACTTTTCCAGCAGGAATACTAAACTCTGTGATGTCGGTAAGCCATTTCTCGTTTGGCTGCTCTGCGTGGAAATCACGATTGATGATATTGGCAACTTCTGGACTGATCTCTCCAATATAAGAGCTGTATTTTCTGTGCTTAATTCTGCGTACAACCAATCCTTCTTCACTCATCAGCCGCCGTACGACCTTTTCCGAAACGGTTACGCCACTTTTCTTTAGGAGTGCATGCAAGCGGCGATATCCATAGCAGCCTCCAACTGCAGTAAACAAGTTGCTGAGGTCGGTTCGGAGCTTAGAGTACTTATCTGGCTCACGCATGCGTTTTGCTTGGTAACAATAGCTGCTTTTTGAGATTTTTAGAGCAGAAAGGAGTTCGTTCAGCCGATATTTACCTCTCAGGGCACCAACCAGTTCGGCTTTTTCATGATTAGTCAGTGTTTTTAGATTGATGCCCTGGTCTTTTTTTAGCAGTTCAGTCGCCTTTTCCAGAATATCGTATTCCAACTGAGCACGAAATAATTTCTCATTTAAGGCAGCTTCCTCTGCTTGCAAAACAGCAATTCTTTGCTCCAGGTCAGTTATGTCCGGTGCCTGCGGTGATTTCTGTTTTATCATGACTGTACTTTTCTCCTCACCAAGCAGGTTCTTTTTCCATCTATAAAGTGATACGCGACTCACGCCGTGAGTATTGGCAACTTCCTGAGCAGCTCCTCTCCGCGCACACAGGTCGATAACCGCCCGCTTCTTCGTTTCTTGAGAGCATTCTATCATCGCACCTCCAGAAACACAATGCCTTTTACGATCCGGAATTGCTTCGTCAATCCATTCCGATAGTGTGTCTCGGTGGGGGTATCCAAGAGCTTTGGTCGCCTTTGTTATGTTCTGACCGTGTTCGAGGTAATAGTTTAGAGCCGCTTCCTTTTGCTGCTCGGAGTACTTCTTTTCTCTGGTTATTTTCTTATGCAATACACCGGTTTCTTTGTACTCTTTGTACCATCGTTGGATATTGCGCGCAGTGCCGTAGCCAAGCGCACAAGCTGTTTTTTCTGCCTGCAAATCGTATTGTATATACAGTTCGACAGCTCTCATTCGGTCTTCATAGGAATACATGTGGAACCTCCTGTACCATTATTTTGGTCCAAGATTTCGTCCGCACCCCCAAAAAGCCGGGCTGTTTTGTCGGATAGCCGGAGTGTTTTGGCTGCATGGCCGAGTTGTTTTGTCATTTTATCGGCTGTTTGATGTGGCAAGCCACATTTCGTCATTTATAAAGGAACAAAACATTAGATTTTTCGTCTATTATCGTGTAAGATATAATAGAACTTGTGTCTATAACGAAAAACGAGGTGGTGTAGTATATGAAAGCACAGTCCAAAACGATAGGAATGGCTATTGGCGTTGTTTTAATAATTGCTATATTTACTGGGGTGGTGTTGAGCAGCCGGGGTCAAGCTATTTCAAGTGAAATTTCGGGAAATTCGGAGGGAGGTGCCGCATTGTCTCTCGCAAACACGGAGGATACAGAAATTATAATAAATGAACTCGCCTCGGAAATTCCCGAAACAGGCTTCTTTGCTTTGGGCCCCGACAACTACCATGAATACACAAAAGAAGAGCTTTTTGATTACTATGGGATTGAATTTGATATTTCAAGTGTTTTCCCCGACATGATTGAGGAGAACACCGGGTCTTATGGCATCTTCAAGTTCAGCGATGGAAGCGATATGCAGGGGCATAATTTCATATGGGCCAACCCTATCGGTAATGAGAAAGTAAGTATAGAAATAATCAAAGACGGAGCACCAAAGTCGGACAATACCCAAGTAACTAACGATAGTGCGCCATTGGCCTCTACAATTTCGGGAGAAAATGTAAATATATTCCGCTTTGACAGTGACGAGCAAAGTGGATATTATGCTGAGTTCGTCCACAAAAGTCTCGGGTTTACAGTCTATGGGTACAACTTCGATAAAGATGATTTTGTCAGGATTCTATCCTACTTAATTTCTTGTTAATGTGTTGCAAACTTTGCGGAATTTGTGATATAATTACTGAACAAATTATACAAGGAGGCTCGTAAAGATGAAAATCGGAAAGAAGTTCCTCTCGTTACTGATGGGAGTTGCGGTGCTTTTGGTTTCGAGTCTGCCCGCATTTGCAGCGGAGGTTGAGACAACAGACTGTGCTTCTGTCTCTTACGACTATGTTACCGAATTTGATGATGGTGGCAAAGACTATGTTTATATCATCGACGGCGTCAAGAACCATTATCTCGTTCCCCCTGATGATTTCGACCCCTTAACCGCAACGGACGAAGAATTGGACCGTTACTGTTTTCCTGACCGTCCAGAAGCAATGGCGTTATCTGATGCGGCCAACAGTGACTACTCAGATTGGTATTCTCTGATGGCCAACTATACTGGTACTCCAGAACCTGAAATCTCAGTTTCCGTTCAGCCCGTCAATCCTGAGCCGACTGCTCCTGTGACGAGAGCAACATCGGCCACTTCCTATAATTGGTCTGGTTATGTTTCCGACCTTGGCGATTCCAGCTCCAAATTTTATACACAGGCCCAAGTGGACTATACCCAGCCGACTATTAGTGCCATTGAGTCTGGGGCAGTTACCTTAAATTCTTATTGGATTGGCTTTGGTGGTTACAATGGTTCTGAGAAGCTGGTTCAGGCTGGTACAAGTACCTATGGGAAGAGTACACACAAAGCATGGTATGAATATCTGAGCGATACTGGCGAATCTGTTTATATGCAGTATATTGACTCATTAACAGTTAGTGCTGGAGACAGTATTCATGTTTACATCACATTCCAGAAAGCTAACAACAAATTTGAATATTATATTGCAAATAACACGACTGGCAAGAGTGCCAGCGGTTATGTAGAACTTGATGCAAGCAAGCAGTTTGATGGAACTACTGTTGAATGGGTTGTTGAGAGGTGTAAATCTGGTGGTTCGTTGACATCTCTTGGGGACTATGGGACGATGACCATGAAAAATTGCAAAGCTACCTTGAACAGTTCCAATACCTGGCTGAACTTGGGCAATCTTTCCAATCTGTACAAGGTGACTATGATTGGGTATGGAGGAAACACATTGAGTAGCCCTGGAAGTATTAGTTCCGGCACACAATTTACCTGCACCTTCAAGGATTATTCTTAAAGCGATTTTCCCATTAAATATGTGTGTAGGTATTCCCTATCTGCCACTTGGTGGGCTACTGGCCTGCCAAGTGGCTTTTTTAGCGGAATAGCGATTGAGAGCAGAATCTCATATTACAATGAATTGCGGTTGCGGCGCATTTTCATCGTTTGAGATCCTGCTCTCAGATAATGTACAATAACTTGCGCAAATTGAAAATCGCATAAAAGAAGACATAGCTTGCAGGCTCTGGTAGAATGAAGTTACCACACAAACATTCGAA
>ENA-ORSC01001817-ORSC01001817.1-human-gut-metagenome-genome-assembly--contig:-NODE-1817-length-13849-cov-11.336523_pt1 | contig 13849 bp, 10 predicted proteins | sample MGYA00242178_ERZ509140 | MGnify/ENA primary metagenome ERZ509140 (study PRJEB26280, sample SAMEA2338681) | human gut metagenome | biome: human gut; feature: human-associated habitat; material: faeces... | reverse complement strand
CAAACTCAACTTTTACGTTGATATGTCCGTCTGGCTTTTTGTGGGAAAGCAGTACTACCGTCTCAACATGGTTCGTACCACTGAACATATCCACTGCTACGCACTTGTCGGTGGAGTAGCCGAGCTCGGCGAAACAGGCGCAGTCACGGGCGGCGGTGGCGGCGTTGCAGGAGACCATGACGATGCGGGGGGCGGAGAAGGCGGCTATCTGCTCGCAGGCGTCTCTGCCGCAGCCCTTGCGGGGAGGGTCGACCATTATCACGTCGGGGCGGAGGCTGCGTGAATGCAGTATCCGTGCGGCTTCAGCGGCATCGGCGCAGATGAACTCGCAGTTCGTTATGCCGTTTGCGAGGGCATTCTGCTTTGCGTTTTCGATTGCCTCGGGGACTATCTCGACACCGATTATCTTCTTTGCCGTGCGTGCCATTGAAAGCCCGATCGTGCCTGCTCCGCAGTACAGATCAAGCACCGTTTTGCCCTTCGGCTCAGCAAAATCACAGGCTGCTGAATAAAGCTGTTCCGCACAGGGCGTATTAACCTGATAAAACGCCTTCGGAGCTATGTTTACGGCGTTTTTGCACATGATGTCACAAATGTAGTTTTTTGATGTCAATACTATCTCTTCATCGCCTAAAATTACGTTAGTATCCCTGTTATTTACATTGATTACAGAACTTACTATCTCGGGGTATTTTTCAAGAAGTCTGTCCGAGAGAATTTTAATTTCCGGAACATTTTTTGCCACTACTATACAAAGACATATTTCTCCGCTGTAATAGCCTTTTCTTAAATATAAATGGCGTAATATACCTTTGTGCGTAATTTCATCGTAAGCGGTCAGATTAAGCCCGGTAGAAATTTTCAGAAAGTCGGCAGTGATTTTCAAAAAAATGTCGGGCTGTAAAAGGCACTTTTCGCAAGGAACTATTCTGTGCGAGTGGAAGGCATAGAAGCCTGCGATAAGATTTCCGTCCTTGTCGGTGCCTATTGGTATCTGTAGCTTGTTGCGGTAGCCGTTTATATTGGTGTTGCGGATTATCGGCAAAAATTCGGGCGAAAGACCGCCTATTCTGGTGAAAGCGTCCTTTACGAACTGCTCTTTGGCTCTGAGCTGAGCCTCGTAGCTGATATGGCGCAGAGAACATCCGCCGCACCTTGTGTAAACGGGGCAGTCGGGAGTGACCCTGTCGGGAGAGGGCGTGATGATCCTTTCTATCTTGCCGTAGCAGTAGGTTTTGTTTACTTTCAGTATCTTTACTTCAAGCTTGTCCCCTATAGCAGAAAACGGCACGAAAATAACCATGCCGTCCTTCTTGCCTATACCGGAACATTCGCTTGAAAGAGCTGTTATCTCAATTTCAACGATGTCGTTCTTTTTCATTATATCTGTCCTAAGCTGAGTGCCTTTAAATAAGCGTTTATAAAGCCGTCAAGGTCGCCGTCCATAACTGCGCCGATGTTGCCCATTTCGTAGCCTGTGCGGTGATCCTTTACCATTGTGTAGGGCATGAATACATAGGAGCGTATCTGTGCGCCCCATGCGATCTGAAGCTGTTCGCCCTTGATGTCGGAAATCTTGTCGAGGTGTTCTCTTTCCTTGATTTCAAGCAGCTTTGACTTCAGCATACGCATAGCATATTCTCTGTTCTGATGCTGTGAACGCTCTGTCTGGCAGGCACACACGATGCCTGTGGGAATATGCGTGATACGCACTGCGGAGGATGTCTTGTTGACCTTCTGACCGCCTGCACCGCTTGCACGGTAAACGTCCATCTTAATCTCGTCTTCGCTTATCTCAATGTCAATATCTTCATTGATTTCAGGCATTACTTCAACGGAAGCAAAGCTGGTGTGGCGGCGTCCGGAGCTGTCAAAGGGAGATACACGGACAAGTCTGTGTACGCCGTTTTCGCTCTTCAGATAGCCGTAAGCGTTTCTGCCCTCAATCAGTATGCTGGCGCTCTTTATGCCTGCTTCTTCACCGTCAAGGTAGTCGAGTACGGTTACCTTCATACCGTGCTGTTCTGCCCAGTGGTTGTACATACGGTAAAGCATCTCGACCCAGTCCTGAGCCTCTGTACCGCCTGCGCCTGCGTGGAATGTGAGAATCGCATTATTATGGTCAAATTCGCCTGAGAGAAGGGTAGCGAGCTTCTGCGATTCAAGCTCTGTTCTGAAATGCTTTGCAAGCTCCTGTATCTCGGGAAGCATAGATTCGTCATCTTCTTCCTGAGCAAGCTCGAGCATTGTCATTACATCGTCATAGCTTTCACGGAGCTTTTCGTAGCTCTGTACTATATTCTTATCTTCGCCTATTTTCTGAGAAATTTTCTGAGAATTTTCTACATCGTTCCAGAAATCAGGCTGTGCGCTCTGTTCTTCGAGTTTTGCTATTTCTGCTTTGAGATTATCAAGGTCAAGTGCGCCGGCAAGCTCTTTAAGCTCAGGCTCATAGCCCTCGAACTCAACTTTGAGTTCATCATATTCTAACATAGGTTACCGTTCCTTTCAATTTTGCAATACTGTTTTATTATATACCAAAAAAATTTTTTTGTAAAGCCTTGAAATCGTTTTCATTTTATGATATACTCAATTTATTCGGTGAAAACGCAGGTTTTCACAAAATTATTCCGGTAAGCTGTCTGTGAGCGGTGCATAGCGGCGGACGGGCGAATTGCCGGAAAGGACGGATAAGTCTTAAAAATCAGTATTTCTGAAAAAAGTTGTGTAAGGAGTTTATTAACATGAGCGAGATCAAGAAGATCCACATGGGTCCTGCTAAATGTGCGGTTGACCTTGGCGACGGAAGTGAAAGAGGAGAGTATGTAAACCAGGATTATATCCTGAACAAGCTGGGCAGACCTCACAGAGCGGTAAGCCTTATGTATTGCTATTATCCGCTTGACGAAACATGGCCTGCAAGAGCGAGAAACGCTTTCAAGGACAAGGAAATCACATTCCAGTGGGATTATCCCTATGACGACTATTTTACATATAAGGGCGGTATCGGAGGAACAACCGACGATGAACCTTTCACCTGTATGCGTGATGTAAGACGTCACGGACAGGACGTTATACTTACAATGACGATAGATCCGAATGTTACGGACGAGCATCTCGAACAGATAGGTAAGGAGCTTTCGACATTCGGTCGTATGCAGCTGAGAATCAACCACGAGGCTACAGGTAACTGGTTCTCATTCACAAAGCGTGCAACATATCAGCAGGTGGCTGATTTCTATATTCACGCCCGTGAGGTAATAAAGAAATTTGCTCCCAACGTACAGACTATTCTCTGTATCGGCGGTGTGGAGCATCCCGAAAAGGGCGGAGAAATCGAGATGGAGAAGGAATTTGCCGACGCTGTAAGAGCAACGGATATATGGTCTGTTGACAAGTACATGGCTCTCCACTGGGGCTGGCCTTTTGACGTTGCGGACGAGGGCGGAAACTCTTTCGGCAGAAGCAAGGTAGCTGATACATATAATCTTACTAAGCTGTCGGAAAAGCGTTACAGAGAGCTTTGCGGCGGAGAAAAGAAGCCTATGGTAATGAGTGAGTTCAACGCTGACGGCGATGTAACGGGACCTTACGAGCAGGCTGAAATGGTAAAGGAATTTTGCGATATGCTCAAGAACGACAAGGATCAGGGCTGGTTCAACGGCTTTACATTCTATCAGTTCCGTGACAGAGGCAGACTGGGACTTGAAATTGAGGATCCGAACAATGCTGACTGCGGTATTGAGCAGCCGGTAATGCAGACCTACAAGGAAATTATTCACGATGAATATTTCTATCCTGAAATGAAAAGCGAGGGTGACGCACAGTTCCCTGTAAAATTACGTTGGGGCGGTTCTGAGGACGCTGAGGGTATCGAGATACCTCTGCACTTTGAAAAGAACCCCACATTCTGCGAAATCACATTTGAGGACGAGGACGCAGAGCTTAATCTTATGATGGAGATAAACGGCAAGTGGTTCTACAAGGCACCTCACGCAAAGACGATTGACTTTATGTCGGCATTCTTTGAAAAGCCTCTTGAAAGCGAAGCAGACATGACGCTCAAGATATTTGCGCCTCCTGCAAGCGGTGAGAACGTAAATGACGGCAGTGAGGACTGGATGCTGAACACTTATTCGACTATCACGAAGATGCCGAATATCCGTATCAGATTTGCACCTATCTTAAAGTAAGTGGGCACCAAATAAGTATACTTCACCCCAAACAGCTATATTTGACATACAAAATAATCGCAAGTTAAATCACTCAATACTAAGTGAATAACTTGCGATTTTTATTATCCTACAACTTGTTTTGTAGCTTTTATTTTCTCATCACTGAACTTTACAACATCAGCAATGACAAGTTTCTGAATGGCTTTAATTAATGTTTCCATAAAGACAAAATCTATTTCTTTATCTTTAGAGGATATCGGAATTTTTACAATTTGATTTTTTAATATATCAACGTTAAATCTTGTACTTCCCCATGTAAAGTTAGAAAAAGTAAGGTTCATTGTTGAAATAAAGAATTGTGCATTTTCTTTTCTGAAATTTAACAATTTTGGGATAAGTATTTTTATTTTATCACCTGTAAAATACGGCTTTTCTTGATAAAATATAGTTGCTGTATCCTGTCCAAATGAGATTGTGTTTCCACTGTTAAGATAAATCGGATTTTCATCTATAAATCCTCTTTGACCATTATTATTACTCGTTCTTACTATATAAGGGTATCGTCCGTTTTCAATTATATTAATCTTATTGGCATCAAATCTGTGTGCTGTGGTTACAATATCAAAAAGTTGGTCTATTGTATATTCTTTCCAAAAGATTTTGTTGCTTTTAAGTTTATCCAAAGCTGACAGCTCATCAGCTGTCAGTTGCGTATCTTTCAGTCCAGAGACTGAAAGATACGCTTCCAGCTCCTCTATACGCTCCGCTTCCAGCTCCTCTATAAAGCTTTCCATAAATTCAAAGTCGATTGTATTATTTTTTATAGGTACAACTATTTTATCATCTTGTATTTTCTTATAACTAATACTGTTTCCCCAGCTATACTTATTTTTAAGCGACTTATATATACAACTTACCAATAGCAATTGACAAGATTTATTTTGCAATCTTGCATCTTTCACGTAAAGCACAAGATTATGACTATCGTTAGAGAAAAAATCATTTTCTTGATATGTCACAACGAATGTTTTTCCACCGATAAATATACAAGGTGCTTCTTCTATTAAAACCTTATTATATGATATATATGAAATTATGGAATTGTTTCCGGCACCTGCTCCTAAATAAGGGGTTGTACCACTATTTCCCGTTACATCACAAGATAGTATATTATGCGTGTTGTACACATCAAATAAGTCAGTTACTTTCTTTTCGCCCCACTCAACACTTGCCAATTTCTCATTGAGTGAGGCATTTATTTTCCCAAGCGTTCGTTGTCCTCACTGCTCTTACCTTTTAAAAGTGTTGATACTTCCCAAGCAAGATAATCACTTACGGTCTTTTTGAAGTCCTCAAGCGTTGGGATTGTGTCAATTGGAGCAGACTGATTCCAATCAGCACCGTTTTCCGGGTCGATTTTACCCTCATAATATTCCTTTTCAGTGAAAATATTAAGTTCTGACTTGCCGAATCTGACAATATCAGCAATTTCCTGATAGCGTTCTTTGGCGTGGTCTGTATCTCTTAAATTTACACTTGCTTTCTTTCTGTTGGTTCTTGTGTAGCCGTCATTAGAGAAATCGATAAACTTAACTGTATTCTTTGCGTGATGTGGTTCGCCGACCTTGAAAACATAAATATTTGTCTGAACACTTGACTTGCCAACAAACAAGTCAATCGGCATTTTAATGCTTGCAAGCAACGTACTATGCTTCAGTATTTCCTTGTTATATTTGACAGCTTTGCCCGAACCTGCCGAATTTTGAATGATAATTGCCGCATAGCCTTTTTCCATCATTGAGAGAGCTTTTTCAACAAAAATCATACCATTTCCATCAGCGGAATATGGGGGATTAAGCACAAATGCAGTGGCAGGAAAATTTTTTTTCGTTGAAATAAAGCCATAGTTTCCGTCAAAATTTTTCAAAGAGTCCTGATTCAAAATGTTGGAACTTCCGTCGCCCATTAAAATCATATTTAAGATTGCAAGCATATAGATTTGCGGCAGAATTTCAAGACCCAACAGCTGAGTTGTTTTAATTTTTGTGACTTTTTTCTGATATTCCTCAGGTGATGATATTTTTTCCTTTGCATCATCAATCATTTCATTCATTGCAGCAACAAGAAGTCCTGCCGAACCTGTTGCAAAGTCCCATACATAAGAATCTTTGTCAACTCTTGCAAGCTTTACAAGTAACCTTGCAACGTATGAAGGTGTAAGAACAACGTCATTCAATTTATCCTGAGTAAATCCAAGCCAGTTATACATTTCATTGAAGAGCATACCTGTAAAATCTGTTGTAATACCTATCTTATAGTAGATACCCAAGTCATCAACAATTTTCGAGAATACTCTTTTTATTTGGCTTTCTCCGTTTTCCGGTTTGTTTCTGTTTTCATCAACTAAAGTGTTTGAAAGTGTTCTGATAATCAAATCTTGCTTTTGTTGTGGTAACTGTTTTTTCTTCAAGAAAGATGTAATTTTTCTGATGATTTTATCTCCGTCAGTTTCACCGCTTTCGGTAGAAGATCCCAAATCAGATTTTTCAAGAGGTTTAACGCCCTCTGCACCAAGCGTTGCAATGATAGTAGCTGCAACAAGATATATTCTATCGTTTTCTCCCAATCCTGTTTCTTCTTTGTAGATGTCATTGTTAAGTTTAACAAGACTGATATTGATTTCTTTTTCACGCTTTTCTTTGAGTTTATCAATCTCTGCCTGAGTAAGACTGAGTTCATTAAGCTTTTCTACAAACTCATCAAAATGTGACGGCTTTAAAAAGGAAAGGTCTGTATAATCTCCAACTCTTTGACCAAAGCCAAGATTATTTTTGTCAGCTGAAACATAATAAACACCAATCTCGTGCTGAAGTTTTCCAAACTCATCTTTGTATCCGGTTACACCTATTGCAATGATTCTTGTATAGCTTGTGTAGTGTAAAATCGCATTCGCATAATGTATCGCACCATTTACAGCATACGACTTAATATTCGTATAGTTTGGTTCATTTTTATCTTTTTTGTTATCTACGATTCCGTCAGTATCCAACTTTACGAGTTTATCTTTGTAACCTTTATATTCAATAAGAACAGGATAAAAAGTCCCATACTTATCTTTCAACAACAGTTTAGCATCAGGTCTGTTACCACCTTTGCCACCACTCTTTGAATGATATTCATCAAGAGCCTTATCTATTTCCGAATTAAGTGATGCTTGTTCAAGTTTATAGTCAAGGCCATAGCTTTTCAGCCAGCCGTTTACCAAGTCAGCTATATCCGGTTCAACAGATTGTACTTTGCTTTTATTAGCCATATTATCCTCCGCAAAATTTTTATTTAATCAAGTTTCAATATATTTTTTATTATACCACATTATCGAAAGCCTTACAAGACTTTTAAGATGAGTTTTGAAAAATTTGTCTGTACTGCTATATCAACATTTCACAAAAATACTTATGAACATTCTGTAAATTCTGCTAAAAACAGGGTGCGTTTTGCTGATTTTTTGCATATAAGGTGAGGGGGAAAATAAGGTAAAAACGAACGGCTAACATAAATCGTCGCACTTCGTTCGCAGTTCATCAGCTTGTTAGGGACGCTCCGTTTCCCTAAGACCCTTTAATTTGATGACTATCTTCAGAAAAATAAACACAAAAAATGAAAGTGAGGACACAGAAATGGAACGAAAAGTGAGATACGATCGTAAGCTACCGATAGTTCTTTTCATAGGACAGCACTTCTCGGGTTCGCTATTCGAATCAATATACTTGTCATTGCATATGTACAAAGCGTTGGATGCACACGCTTAAGTTGTCCTTGCCGTGCTTGCCCTCACAAAACATAAATAGCTGAAAAAATCAATAACTACGATTCAACGGAAGAAGCACGAGGGATAGTGCGGTTTTGGGAGGGTTGGTCCGGGCGCAAGGGTGGCGGTGCTTTTGAGAGGGCTGTGGGTGGTGGGACGGTGAAATGACAATATCGTAAAATCGGTATATATATTTGCTTTGTATTTATTCATTTCCACAAAAAATCCGATAATTATTTGGCGGTTTTGTTGAAAATGATGTGAAAACGTGATTTAAATTTGACTTTAGTTACACAATGTGATAAGATAAACCTATATAAAGACGGTCAAAAACCGTATTGTTTATCCTTTGTGTGAGGTAGCGGAATGAAGAAGAACAAGAATGTATATGACGGGGCTGAAATAGTTCCGGAGAACGTTGAAAATACACATAAGAAAGGGAAATCTCTTACCGGCAGAATATTCAGGTGGATGTGTCTTGCTGTCGGCGGTTCGCTTATGCTTGTCTGCATAATCAATATACTGCTGAGCTATACATATCTTAAGCAGGCGCTTGTGAATGAGATGGACGAGGTAGCGCATACCGCATCGAATACTATTTCAAATCAGCTTGAATCTGTTGTAAACGCAATAACGCAGATCTCTGCCGATGCCGATTTTTCTGACGTTGCAGATGTATCTTCGATACGCTCGAAGTGTATTTCTGTCGCAAGAGATAATTCTATGTATGTCAAGGTCGATATGACGGACAGGGACGGTAAGGGACTTAACGACGACTCTCTCAACTGGTCGGACGATCCTGCATATCGTGAGGTAATAGAAACCAATAAAGCGGTTGTCGGTGAGCCTTATTTCTACGAAAAGACGGGTAAGGTCGTTATGGACGTTACCGTGCCTATAATTTCAAACGATATAAATAAGCTGCTGAGAGCGGTGCTTCGTATAACCGTTGACGTGAATGTATTCTCGAATGTTATCGGTCAGATCTCGATCGGGGATACCGGCTATGCGATGGTGGTTGACGCTAAGGGAAATATAATCGCACATCCGGACTCGGAACTGATACCGCAGCAGATGAATTATATCAGTCTTGCTTCGCAGGACGGCTCATATCAGGCTATGGCTGATTGCGTTTCATCGGCAATTGCGGGTGAATCGGGATTCGGAGAGGTTACGCTTGACGGCGTTTCAAAATATGTCAGCTATGCGCCTATAAGCAATGCGGAGGGCTGGAGCTGTATAATGGTTGCGACACCGTCTGAGCATACGCAGAGCATTTATAATTCTGTTGTTATCGGCACTATTGTAGCGGTCGTATGCTTTGCGCTGTCGGTACTGCTTATAATAACGATAGTGAAAAAGATAATTTCGCCCGTAAAGCAGTGTTCGGACAGAATCGTTACGTTATCGCACGGCGATCTTCACCAGCAGGAACTTGACTTCGGCAAGAAAATTGACAAGGAAATATCTCAGCTGAGCGAAAGCACGAACCTTATCAGCAAGAATATAAATGAAATCATATCCGACATCGACACTATGCTAAGAACGCTCGGAAACGGCGATCTTACATATAAGCCGGCTGATGTTTATCTCGGTGACTTTGCGCCTATCAGGCAGTCATACGAATCTATAATGATCTCACTTAATAAGACGATGGACAAAATAAGCAAGGCAGGTCAGCGTGTTGCTACAGGCTCTGAGCAGGTGGCATCTGCGGCAGGCAGTCTTTCGGGCGGTGCGGCAAAGCAGGCGGCATCGGTCGAGGAGCTTTCGGCATCGCTTACCGAGGTTGCGGAAAAGGTCAACCGTAACGCAGTGAGAGCGGAAAACGCCGCTGAGAATTCGGCTCAGGCTACAAAGCTTGTTGAATCGGGCAACGAACAGATGAACGGTCTGCTTGGGGCTATGCAGGAAATCGGAGAAACATCCGGCGAGATCGAAAAGATAATAAGAGCGATAGACGATATTTCGTTCCAGACGAATATACTTGCGCTTAATGCGGCGGTAGAGGCGGCAAGAGCGGGTGACGCAGGAAAGGGATTTGCTGTTGTTGCGGACGAGGTAAGAAATCTTGCGGGCAAGGTTGCTGAGGCGGCAAGCACAACGACAGAGCTTATCAAGAACTCGATGAAGGCCGTTGAAAACGGAACGATGATCGCAAACAAGACGGCACAGACGCTGACCGAAATCGTCAATACGACAACTGCCACAACAAAGCTGGTAGGCGAAATCTCAATGGCTTGTGCAGAGCAGGCTGAGGCTATAGAGCAGATCAATGTCGGCGTTGATCAGATCTCTTCGGTAGTACAGACAAATTCCGCTACAAGCGAGGAATGTGCGGCTTCTGCACAGGAACTTTCGGTACAGGCAAATCTGCTTGACGAGATGGTATGCGGCTTTACGATCGACAAGGAACTTGTTGCCCGTGAGGATGCGGCAGAGGATGAAGAACCGTCTGAGGAAGAGGAAAACGCTGAAAACGGGGAAGAACCCGAATATGAGGATGACGACCCGGACGATGACGAAAACTGAATTTCTTAAAACAGGCAACAATATATAACTGATCCCTCCTGCATTATTACGCAGGAGGGATCGTTTTGTCAGTATTCGTCTTTTATGCGGAATAAGGTTTCGTGGGGGTCGGGCTGACGGTCGGCAACGTACATATCGTTTATCACGATGTAGCGGCTGTCCTGAAGGGTCTGTACTACTTTGTCAATGTCTTCCTCAGTGCCTTGAGCCTCCATTTCGACCGAGCCGTCGTAGAGATTTTTTACCCAGCCTGTTACGCTGTAGAGCGAGGCGGCATTCTGCGCCCGGTAGCGAAAGCCGACACCCTGAACTCTGCCTTTGAAGAAAAAGTGCTTTCTGATTATGTTTGTGTTCATTTTTGCCTCCGTCAGAATGTGAATATGTCTTTATCAAGCTCTTTCACAAGCTTATCGCTGTAAAGCTCCATTTCTTCGGGGCTTTGTGAGCTAAGAGGCTCGATTATGCCGATCGTCATCATACCTGCCTGCCTTGCGGCTTTGAGAGAAGCGGATACGTCATCGAGCATAATGCAGTTTTCGGGCGGTACGCCGAGCGTTTTTGCGGTATCGAGATATATGTCGGGGTACTGTTTGCCTTTGCCGAAAACGGCGGCGGAGCTTATCGTTTCAAACATTCCCCACAGTCCTGTGTGATGAAGCACGGGGGTGTAAAGCTCGGGGGTCTGCGAGGTGCATACGGCGGTCTTGTAGCCGCTTTTCAGAGCAAGCTCAACCGTTTCACGAGCGAAGGGTTTTAGTTTTACGTTGTGTCGGTATTCGTCTATGGCGAGATCTGTCCATTCCTGCATAAGCTGTTCGGGCGTTTCGGGAAGACTGAAAAGATCTATTGTGTACAATGCTGTTTCGTAAAAAGAGCGGTGGCTGCATTGCCTGCCGTAATCATCGGGCGGAGTTATGTCACGTCTGCGCAGAAATTCCTCGTCAACGTACTGCCAGACGTACATCGAGTCGAGCAGAGTGCCGTCAAGGTCGAACAGCACGGCTTTTATATCGTTCATATTCTTCTCCTTTCTAAGCTTATATATACTGCTATTGTATCACAATAAGGCTGTGGGGTCAATAAGATTTTACGGACGATTTTCGTGTATGCGGCTTGCAAAATGCGTGGGTTTATGGTATACTGAATTATAGGTATATATTTTTTCATGCTTTACGAAGGAGGATATATATGGATATAATTATCAGACCTGCGGAAACCAGTGATTTTGACAGTGTAGTACATATCCTGAATCAGGTTCAGGCTTTGCATGTGAACTGGCGGCCTGATATTTACAAAGAAAGTAAGGATTTTTTCTCTTTGGATGCTTTTCAGGATGCTTTAGGTAGAGAAACTTTTTATGTTGCTGCATATGAAATGTACAAAAAATATGGCTTTACAGAAAAATCAATCAACATGGAATTATTATAAGTAGTGAGGTGCAAAGTTATGAATAATGAAATTGTGAATGCTATGGAGGAACTTGAAAAATGGTTGGCTGATCCGGCTGAACTGGGGCGGAAACCGGCGAAGATTGAGTATACAGCTTCTTTTGAGGATGAGGATGGGATCAAATGTATGATCTTTAAATTCAAGAAATCTTTCTTTGGAAAATGGCTTCTTGGAATCGTCAGTGAATCCGGAACCTTCAGTGAGATGAAGGAATACAATTCTGCCACAGAAACAGAAGATGCAAAATCGTTACTTCATATATTAAAAGAATACTGGAAAAAAATAGCAGAAAAAGAACAGGGATTTATCGAAATTCCGATTGAAAATCTGATCGAATGGGACGAGCCGAATGGGGAAGGTTGTATCGTTTCCGATAAGATCACAAAAGAAGGCTACAAAGTCGGCTACATGCTCCGCGAAGAGCCAACAGAAGGGAATCCGGACAGTGGCTGGAGATTCATGGCTGGTAATGAAGATGACGAATATATGGACAATCCGGATAATCATCATGTCTTTGCACTCAACACCATCTGCAATTACGACAGCGATATTATCCCTTATCTTCATGCCAAAATCGGATCTGCTTTCATACGTGTAGATGAGTCCCATTTTGAAAAATATCATGAATTTAAGCCTATGTTCATCCAAAAGCAATAAATAAGTAAAAATAAACTCTGTTTTTTCCACTTCGCCACAACATCCCCGTCTGCCAATGCACAGGCGTGTGGAAGGTTTGACTTTCCGGCTGCGTTTTGTACTACAGCCATCAAGTCAATGAGACGTACCAAAAAGCCAAACCTTCCACACACCATCCCATTCGCCACCTACAACTTAATCTTAGCCAGCGCATCCGCAAATGGATTATTCACCGGCTCATCCTTCTGCTGTCTTAAATATTTCTGCACATCCTTCTTGCTGACTCCCGCACCTTCTTTCTTCCGTCTCTCCTGGAACGATGTCAGCTTCTCCTTATGTCCGCAGACACACACAAAAATCTGTCCATCCCCTCTTCCTTTCAGCTGCATCTTCTTGTGACACACAGGACATCTCGCATTCGTTGTCCGTGATACTGTTTCGCGGTATCCGCACTCTCTGTCCTGACAAACCAGCATCTCACTGTTCTTTCCTTTCACTGCAAGCATTCTCTTACCACATCGCGGACATTTACTATTTGTCAGATTATCATGCCGGAACGTTCCAGCTCCCGCCTTAATCTCAGAAACCACCTGATCCGTATATTTATCAATATCCTTCATAAAATCCTTCCGCGAAAGCTTTCCCTTCGCAATCTGCGACAAACGCATTTCCCAGTCTGCTGTAAGTTCCGGCTGTTTTAACTCTTCCGGCACAAGTTCCAGAAGCTGCTTCGCTTTCGATGTAAGATAGATATCTTTTCCACGCTTTTCCAGCAAAAAGCTTTTAAAAAGTTTTTCAATAATATCCGCTCTTGTCGCAACCGTTCCCAATCCTCCTGTCTCGCCAAGCGTTTTCGCCATCGCTTTGTCATGGCTTTCCATATAAGCCGTCGGGTTCTCCATTGCTGACAAAAGTGTTGCTTCATTAAAATGTGCCGGTGGCTTCGTTTTACCTTCTGTCAATGACAACACAAGTCCTTTAATCTCCTGTCCTTTTTCCAGTTCCGGCAGTGTCTGTCCTTTCAAACCCTTTCCAGACTCATATGCTTCTTCCTCTTCTTCATCCTCAGCCGAATAGATTTCCTCTTCATAAACAGCCCGCCATCCCTGCGCTTTCACAACCTTTCCAGACGCAAGGAAAGTTTCACCGCCAACCTTCACCGTAACCTGTGTCTTCTCATACTCAAATGGCGGATAAAGCACAGCAAGAAAACGCCGCACAACCAGATCATAAATCTTCCGCTCTTCAT
>ENA-ORSC01001813-ORSC01001813.1-human-gut-metagenome-genome-assembly--contig:-NODE-1813-length-13866-cov-9.735863_pt1 | contig 13866 bp, 10 predicted proteins | sample MGYA00242178_ERZ509140 | MGnify/ENA primary metagenome ERZ509140 (study PRJEB26280, sample SAMEA2338681) | human gut metagenome | biome: human gut; feature: human-associated habitat; material: faeces... | reverse complement strand
GCGGCGATAGGCGGGGTTGGCTGCCGTGCCGGGCATCATGGAGATGGTGCCTGCCATCGGGCAGAGGAACTTCGCGCCGCCGTACTCCAGGATGTCGCGGATGGCGAGCCGCCAGCCGGTGGGAACGCCCTTCTTGGTCGGGTCGTCGGACAGGGACAGATGGGTCTTGACCATCATGGTGCAGTAATCCTTGTACTTCGGGTCAGACTCGAAGCGCTCGGCCTTCTGCACAGCCAGAGGTGCCCAGTCAACGCCGTCGGCGCCGTAGACTTCCTTGGCAATCAGTTCCACGCGCTGACGCAGCGGCATTTCAAGATCGTACAGGAACTTGATGTTGACCGGCTCCTCGCAGGCTTCGACGACGGCCTTGGCCAGTTCGATTGCACCTTCGCCGCCGTAACGCCAGTGGTTGGACTCCGCGCAGCGGACGCCGTGCTCTTTGCAGAGTTTCTTCAGCAGGGCGATTTCCGCGTCGGTATCGGTGTAGAAGCGGTTGATGCAGACGACCGGGTTGATGCCGGACTTCTTGATGGTGTTCACATGATGGAACAGGTTGCAGGTGCCCTTTTCCAGAAGTTCGAGGTTCTCCTCGGTGTATTCCTTCGGCAGAGGTGCGCCCGGGGTGACCTTCGGGCCGCCGCCGTGCATCTTAAGCGCACGGACAGTTGCGACCAGAACGGAGACGTTCGGGGTCAGGCCGGACAGACGGGTCTTGACGTTCCAGAACTTCTCGAAGCCGATGTCGGCAGCGAAGCCGGACTCGGTGACATGGTAGTCGAACAGCTTGAGAGCCAGACGGTCAGCAATAACGGAGGACTGGCCGATGGCAATGTTGGCGAACGGGCCGGCATGAACGAGAACCGGCTGATGCTCGACAGAGTAGCACATGGTGGGGTTGATGGTGTTGCGCATCCACGCGGTCATCGCGCCTGCAACCTCGAGATCGTCACAGGTGACGGGTTCGCCGCTGCGGGAGTACGCGACGACGATCTTGCCGATGCGCTCACGCAGATCCTTGAGGTCACGGGCGACAGCCAGAATCGCCATCAACTCGGAGCCGACGGCAATGCCGAACTTGGACTCCATCATGAAGCCGTCCAGACGGCCGCCGATGCCGATGATGATGTTGCGCAGGCCCTGCGCGCAGAAGTCCATGACCCAGCCCATCTCGACGCGCTTCGGGTCAATGTCGAGGCGCTTGAGGCCCTTCTTGGCCAGCCACTCGTCATTGTTGTTGCGCTCATGCTGCATACGCGCGTTCAGGGCAACCATCGCCAGGTTGTGCGCGTTCATGATATCGTTGATATCGCCGGTCAGGCCGAGAGAGAACTCGGTCATCGGCATCAGAAGGGCGTTGCCGCCGCCGGCCGCAGTGCCCTTGACGTTCATGGTCGGGCCGCCGGAGGGCTGACGCAGTGCGCCGCCGACATTCAGGCCCAGCTTGCCGAGGCCTTCGATCAGGCCCAGAGAAACAGTGGACTTGCCTTCGCCGAACGGAGTCGGGGTAATGGCGGTGACTTCGATGAACTTGCCGTCGGGCTTATCCTTCAGGCGCTTCATGACCTTAATGAAGTCGATCTTCGGGGTCTTGCCGTAGGGGATGATCTCCTCGGGCAGCAGGCCGAGTTTCTCACGGAAATAATCGACGGAGGGCAGATTCTTTTCTGCTTCCTCTGCGATCTGCCAATCCTTGTACACAGTCGGGTCGAGCGTGACGCGGCCGGTCTTCGGGTCTACATACTTGCCGTCCTTGAATTCGATTGCCATATAATTGTATCCTCCTTGCAGGCGCGGGGCCTTAACTATCCCGTTGCCTGGTATTTTCGGCGCTGCGTGTCCAGTCGTGCGCAGGTTCCGGCGCCATGTCTGTAATCGATATTGTTTTATCGGTTACGCCAAAAGTTTACCACGAACGCCCCCGGAAGTCAATCATTCCTGCGCGCCGCAGGCGTGGAAAAAAGCACGAATTTTCCATATCAGAATTGTCATATTTGCCATATTAGAAATATGATACTTAATTTGCGATACGCAAGCATATCAAAAAAGGCATAGCTTAACGCCCATATTGTATAAAAACCCGGCCGCGAGGGCCGGGTTTTGCAGAAAAGCCGTTATTCGCCGCGCATCGCCTTGAGGTCGTCGCCGTGCAGATACTTGCGCATGGGCTTGGACAGAATCGCAAGGATTGCAAGGCAGAGAATCAGGTCGATGAGCACATAGCTGCCGTTGTAAACAGCGGAATAGAGCCACGGGTTCGTATAGATGGAGTTGAACAGTTCGGTCGGCTCGTTGATGCGGTAGATCGTGACGCCGCTGATGAAATGAACGAGAAAGCGGCAGACGCACGCAACCGTTGCACCGATGTACAGGCCGCCCTTCATCTTCCGGAAGAACGTCGCAACGCCAAGCACCGTGAATGCCAGCACATAGTCGAGCAGCATCGACGTCGGTCCCCATGCGTAAGCGCCGTCAAAGATCAGCTGGAGCAGACCGTAGGCAAACGCGGCAAGGAAGCTGTGCTTCCAGTCCCAGCGGAAGAAATAGATGAACAGCGGCAGCATGCCGATGCAGACACTTCCGCCCTGCGGCAGTTCCATCAGCTTGACATAACTCAGCGCCGTCGCCAGCGCAACCATGATCGCGCCCTCGCAGAGCGCGTACACCTTGGATTTTTTCATAAAAATCCCTCCGAAAATAAAAAAGTACCGCACACAACCGGATTTTGGTGTCGTGCAGTACGCAGCGTGTCGATAGAATTCTCATATACGAAGCAGCTTCCTACGCCGGCATTACCCGGATCAGGTTTAAGGGACATGCGAAAACGCAATCTCAGCCGGTCGCCCAGCGCCCCTGTGTTCGATTGTCTGTGGTCTGAACGTATTATAGCGTCTGACCGCGAAGCCGTCAAGAAAAATTTAAGAACTGCGGCCTCTTGCTTTTTTCCGGGAAACCGTTATTATATAGTATGGATGACTCTCATTCAGGAGGTTTTCTTGCATGACAAAGACCGCTTCCCGGGCGCCTGATCTGCTGCACGGCCCTGTTTTCTCAAATATGACCCGCTTTTTCCTGCCGATCATGCTGGGTTCTCTTCTCCAGCAGCTGTATTCCATGGTCGATGCCGTCGTGCTCGGCCGTCTGGTCGGAAAGACGGCGCTGGCCGCCGTCGGCGGCTCGGATCTGGTCATCATCAATCTGGTCGTAGGCTTTTTTGTCGGCCTGTCCTCCGGCGCCTGTGTCGTCGTCTCGCAGCATTACGGCGCAGGTGAGCACGATATGGTCCGGAAATCCGTCCATACGGCGATTTTATTCTCCGTCGTGATCGGCGCCGTTATGACAGCGCTGGGCATTGGGATGGCCCGGCCTGTACTCGTCCTGCTCGACCCGCCCGCCGACACGCTGGCCGATTCCATTGTCTATCTGCAATGGTATTTTGCCGGTATGATTCCCTCCATGGTCTATAACATGGGCGCTGGCATTCTGCGCGCAGTGGGCGATTCCAAGCGCCCTCTCTACTTCCTCATCGTCTGCGCGCTTGCCAACACAGGACTGGATCTTCTGTTCGTGGCTGTTTTCGGTCTCGGGACGGCAGGCGCAGCCATGGCGACCAGCCTGTCGCAGCTGATTTGCGCCGGGCTGGTGATCTGGGTGCTGCTGCGCATTCCGGGCGACTGCCGTCTGCACCTGTCGGAACTGCGGTTTGACGGCGCGCTTCTGCGCCGCATGACGGCCATCGGCCTGCCCGCGGGCCTTGCCACCATCATGTACAGCGTTGCAAACGTCATCATTCAGAAGGCCATCAATCTGCTCGGCACGGATACGGCGGCGGCCTGGTCGATCTACTGGAAACTCGACGGGTTTTACTGGCCCATTTCCAACGCCATCGGCATTACGGTCATGACCTTCGCCGGACAAAACTTCGGCGCGCGGCAGCTTGGCCGCATCTACTCCGTCATCCACACCGGGCTGTGGATGCACGCCGGCTTTTCTGCGCTGTTCAGCGTTTTGATGTTCCTGACGCGCGGACTGACCGTGCGCTTCTTCACCGACGACGGGAACGTCATGGCCGAGGGCAGCCGGATCATCACCATGCTGGCGTTTTTCTATCCGACGTTCTGCTGTGTGGAGGTCTTGTCCTCCGCCATGCGCGGCTGCGGGCGGAGCGTCATGCCGACGGTCCTGACGCTGTTCGGCACCTGCCTGCTGCGGCTGGCGCTGCTGTTTTTCGTGACATTCCCGCACTTGAGCAACTGGACCATTGCGCTGTGCTATCCCGCAACGTGGCTGACCACGTCCGTGCTGTTCGTAATCTATTACAAGTGCTTCCGCTGGATGCCGGAGATGAAGCGGGCTTGATTTATGAATGAGGCCCAATCCCCGCTTGCACAGATTCATGTTCCGCCCGCAAATTTTAAGAAATACGGAAAATATTCTGCATAATCAAATTTATTCTCTTGCATTTTGTGTTGGGATCTCGTACAATACAGAAAATAAAATTGCAGGAGGTTCCGATCCATGGCAACGCTTCTTGAAACCGATATTGCCCATCTGAGCGAAAACATTGCACAGCAGTACGCCATCCCTGCGCAGTATTTTGAAGACCAGAGCATCAAGCGCGGCCTGCGCAACGCAGACGGCACGGGCGTTCTCATCGGCGTCAGCAAGGTCGGCAGTGTGCAGGGCTATTATATGATGGACGGTGAGCGCGTCCCCATGCCCGGCAAGCTGTATTACCGCGGCATCAGCGTTGAAGATATCGTCGCGGCCCACCGGCGGAACGGCACGTTCGGCTATGAGGAGGTCGCGTATCTGCTGCTGCTCGGCTCCCTGCCCACGCAGGCACAGCAGCAGCGCTTCAACGACGTCATGGCCCGCGCGCGCAGCATGCCATCCGGGTTTACCGAGGATATGATTCTCAAGGCTCCCAGCCGCAACATCATGAACCAACTGGCCCGCAGTGTTCTCGCTCTCTATTCCTATGATGACCGCGCGGACGACACTGCGCTGGATAACGTTCTGAGGCAGTCCATCGGCCTCATTGCGCGCTTCCCGCTCATCGCAGCGAACGCTTTCGCCGCCAAGCGGCATTATTTTGACGGCGAATCGCTTATTCTGCACAACCCGGAACCGGAACTGTCCGTCGCTGAGAATATTCTGCGCATGATCCGCCCCGATGCGGCCTACACGCCGGAGGAAGCGCATCTGCTCGACCTCATGCTCATTCTCCACGCCGAGCATTCCAGCAACAACTCCACCTTTGTCTGCCGTGCCATCACCTCGTCCGGCACCGATACCTACAGTGCCATCGCAGGCGCAGTCGGCTCGCTGAAGGGCCCGCTCCACGGCGGTGCGAACGCCAAGGTCATGCAGATGTTCCGCGACATCCGTGAGCATGTCGGCACAGCCCCGGACGACACAGCGCTGGACGCATATCTGGACCGCATTCTCGACGGCGAGGCGGGCGACCGCTCCGGCAAGATCTACGGACTCGGCCACGCGGTCTATACCATGTCCGATCCGCGCGCTGTCGTGATCAAAAAATACGCTGCTTCGCTTGCCAGCGCCAAGGGAAGGCTTCCCGATCTGGAACTGATGGAGCGTGTCGAAGCACGCGGCATTGAGAAGATCATGACGCGCAAGCGCCAGACAATCCCTATGTGTGCAAACGTTGACCTCTATTCCGGCCTCATCTACAGCATGCTGGATATCCCGGAGGATCTGTACACGCCGCTGTTCGCCACGGCCCGCATCGCCGGCTGGTGCGCGCACCGGCTCGAGGAACTTGCCACCGGCAACCGCATCATGCGCCCGGCTTACCGCGCCATGCTCATCAAAGAGCCGTACATCCCCGTGGACGCACGGACATAAAACAGATTGAAAGCCCGGCTCCTGTGCAGAGCCGGGCTTTCATTTTTTATTACTTTCTATTACGCATTCGCACGGTCCATCAGGATGATCTCCACATCGGAAGAAACGCCGCCGCGGTAGATGGTCAGCGTGATGGTCTGGCCGGCAGTGAACTGGTTCTTGACGCGGTTGAGCTGCTCCATCGTCGTGACGGAGACGCCGTTGATGGCGGTGATGATATCGCCCTCGCTGACGCCCTTGGCGGCAGCGTCACTGTTGCGGTAAACGCGCGTCACATAAATGCCTTGCGGCAGACGGTAATAGATGCGGTACGTCGCGGGGAGCGTCTCGCCGTCGATGCCGATGGCCGGGCGGCCGGAGACATAGCCCTTTTCGATCAGTTCGTCGATGATGGGCTTGGCTGTATCGATGGGGATGGCAAAGCCGATACCCTCGACGGTCGTGGACAAGGAATAGAAGTTGCTCATCTTCATTGTATTGATGCCGATGACCTGTCCGTAGCAGTTGATGAGCGGCCCGCCGGAGTTGCCGTTATTGAGTGCGGCATTCGTCTGAATCAGGCTCATGGTGCGGTCGTTGACGGTCAGATCACGGTTGATCGCGGAGATGATGCCGTCTGTCATGGTCCCGCGCAGCGCAGTGCCGAGCGGGTCGCCGATAGCGGCAACGCTGTCTCCGACCTGCAGAACGGACGAATCGCCGAACTCAGCTGCCTGAAGCCCTTCCGCTTCAACCTTCAAAACGGCAAGGTCGCTTGTCTCGTCGCTGCCGACGACTGATGCGGCGTATTCCTGATTGTCAGACGTCAGGACGCTCACGGCCTGCGCGCTTTCGATTACATGATGGTTCGTGATGACATATCCGTCCTCCGACATGATGATGCCAGTCCCGCTGGCTTTGCCGGACGGTGTGACGGTCACAATGGAAACGACGCTTCCGATGCACCGGCGGTAAATTTCCTGCAAACTCAGTGCGCCGTCCTCATCTGAAGCAACGGTTGGGATTCCGGCGGGCGACTGCACGATCGTCAGCTGCGGCAGATCCTCTGCTGCCTGCTGCGTCTGCGCAGGCGCTTCAGCGTGAACGGCCTCTTCCTTCGTCGTCTGCGTCTGCTCGGCAGGAGCAGAAGACTGCTGCGCCGGCTGCGTGCCAATGGTCAGGAGAAAGCCGTTGTCCGACCGGTTAAGCGTCACGCCGACATCGCGTACCAGATGCACCGTGCCGGTCACGGCCAGTGCCAGCATGCCCACGATCACGATCGCCGTGATCCATTTTCCGGTGTGCCTGCGCCGGCGGTCTTCCATCGGCGTCGGCTGCGGCTGCCAGTTCTTTGTGGAATTGTCGTCATAGAAGCTGTTGTTATCAAAGCTCATATCAGACACCCTCTTGCTTGGAGTTCATGGTTTTAGTATATCCCGCGGATTTGAACAGACATTGAACGATCTGTAAATCTTCCATGCAGATTTACCGAACCGTGGGCAGTGTGAAATTGAACTGCGTTACACCGTTTTCGCTTGTGGCCCAGATATCGCCGCCGTGCGCGCCGACGATGGTCTTTGCGATGTAGAGGCCGAGGCCCCAGCCTTCGCGGTCGGCCGAACGGGACTTATCGGCTTTGTGGAAGCGGTCGAACAGCAGCGGCAGTTCGTCTTTGTCAATGGTCGGGCCGGTATTTTCGACGGTCACGCGCGCCTTGCCGCCATCCAGCTGCAGCCGCAGGGCAAGTCTGCCGCCGTCGGGGCAGAATTTAATGGCGTTGTCGATCAGATTATAAATGACCTGCGTGATGCTGTCGCGCTCCGCCCTTGTCCAGACAGGCTTGTCCGGCAGATCGACACGCACATCGAGATGCTTGTTGTAGATTTTCTGCTCGAAGGTAATCAACACATCACTCAGTTCCTCGCCGAGATCGAAGCGCGTCTTCCGGCTCTCCTCCACGCCCATGGCCTGAAGCTTTGCGATATCAAGCATATTGCGCACCAGCCGTGAGAGCCTGCGCACTTCGCCGGAAACGATCTGCATGTAATGCTGCTGCTTTTCCGGCGGGATAGTCCCGTCGAGCATCCCGTCAATGTAGCCGCCGATGGTGGTCATAGGGGTTTTGAGTTCATGCGAGACATTCGCAACGAACTCCTGCCTGCGCTGTTCGGATTTTTCCAGAGAATCCGCCATGGTATTGAAGGCATTTGCCAGATCGACGACTTCCTCGCCGCAGCTGTCGGGCACCGTCACGCGGGTATCGAGTTCCCCCCGGCCAAAGCGCCGGGCCGCATCCGCGACCTTCGCCAGCGGCTGCGCCTGCTGGTGCGACAAAAACGTCGCCGCGGCCAGCGCCAGCACCAGCACAACAATCGCCACATAGAAAAACAGGGACGAACTGCGCTGCATAAAATCCGCGATCTGCGTCATGTCGGAAGAAATAATGACATAGCCGATCGTCTCGTCCGTATCATTGGCGACAATGGGCCTGCCCGCAATATAGCGCCGGTCGTCATGGATGCCGCTGAGCGCCCCGACGCGGAACGTTTCGCCGTTCGCGTCAATTTCGGTGATGAGATTCGCATCGACCTGCTGGCCGATATGTTCACAGTTAAACTCGTCGCACGAGCACAGCACGATGAAGCCGTTTTCGTCGCAGACCAGTGCCTCGGCCTCGCCAACGTCGGAGAACAGGGACAGGCTCAGCCGGAAATCCCAGTTTTCCTCCAACTCGCCCGTCGAGTCATACGCCTCGGCCAGCGAGGCGACGGCGGCCGCGTCGGCGCTGAGCGTCTCTTTTTTGTCGTTTTTCAGATACCCCAGCATCAGGAACCGGAACGAGACGCCCGTAAAGATCATACAGACCAGCAGCAGCGCCGCAATGAGGGCAAACTGCCGGCTGAACGTTGTTTTCATGGTTACAGGACCTCGAATTTATAGCCGACGCCCCAGACGGTCTTGAGGCTCCACTTGTCCGACACGCCTTCAAGCTTTTCGCGCAGGCGCTTAACATGGACATCGACGGTGCGGCTGTCGCCGAAATAATCAAAGCCCCAGACCTCGTCGAGCAGTTGATTGCGCGTGAAGACGCGGTTCGGGCTGGAGGCCAGATGGTAAAGGAGTTCCATCTCCTTGGGCGGCGTTTCGATGCGCTTGCCGTCAACGATGAGTTCAAACGAGTCAAGATCGATGATCAGCTTGTCGAAGACCAAGCGTCTGGGCTTCGTCTTGTCGTCCTCACCGCCCGCGCGGCGCAGAACAGCCTCAACTCTCGCCAGCAATTCCTTCATTTCAAAGGGCTTGGTGAGATAGTCATCCGCGCCCTGCTTGAGTCCCTGCACCTTGTCGTTTGTTTCGCCCTTTGCTGTGAGCATGATCACAGGGGTCTTGCTGTCCTGCCGGATGGTGCGCAGGACGTTCCAGCCGTCCATCACGGGCAGCATGATATCGAGCAGCACCAGATCGGGCCGAAGCTGCCGGAACAGGTCAATGCCCTGTCCGCCATCGGAGGCGATCCGGGTGTTGTAGCCCTCTTTTTCAAGATACATCTGGACAAGTTCAGCGATATTCGGATCGTCTTCGACGATCAGGATTGTTTTTGCCATAGGAGAAGCACGCTCCCTTCCGATACAATATAATGAATATTATACTGCCGCTTCCTGCGTTTGCGTGAACATTTTGTAAAATCCGGCGCAGCTGTTTTTTCGGTTTCCGTTTTTGCCGGTTCTGTGGTATGATAATGAAAATTTCACCGAATCAGGAGGAGTTTCGATGATCCGCATCCGCGATCTCTCTTTGCCGCCGGACGGCGATATGGCCCGGCTCGTGCAGGCCGCCGCGCGGCAGCTGCGCATTTCTCCGAACGAGATCAAGCAGCTGGACCTGAAGAAAAAATCCGTTGACGCACGCAAGAAAAACGACGTGCGCATCATCTACACCGTCGATGTCGTTGTAAAGGGCCGGGAAGATAAAATTCTCAAGATGGCCCACTGCCCGAAGGCGTCTGCCGCACGCGACGTGCCCTACCGCGTTCCGCAGCCGCAGACGCTGCCGGACAGCCGTCCCATTATCGTGGGCTTCGGCCCGGCGGGGATGTTTGCCGCGCTGGTTCTCAGCATGGCGGGGCTCTGCCCGCTCGTGCTTGAGCGCGGACAGGACGTAAAAACGCGGCACGAAGCCGTTCTGCGCTTCTGGCAGACCGGCGAACTTGACCCGGAGTGCAATGTGCAGTTCGGTGAGGGCGGCGCGGGTACGTTTTCGGACGGAAAATTAAATACCGGCGTCAAAAACGAGCGCATCGGCTGGATCCTGGAGCAGTTTGCCGAGGCCGGGGCCAGCGCGGATATCCTATACGACGCAAAACCTCACATCGGCACCGACGAGTTAGTCACGGTCGTGCAGAACCTGCGGGAGAAAATTCTCCACTACGGCGGCGAGGTCCGCTTCGGCACGAGATTGACCGGCCTTGAATCGGAAAACGGCCGTGTGACAGCCGTCCGTGTACAGAGCGCAGACAGCGAGACGGTGCTTCCGGCCTCCCGCGTTCTGCTTGCCATCGGACACAGCGCACGCGATACGTTTGAGACGCTGCACAGCGCAGGGATTCCGATGGAGCCGAAGCCGTTTTCCATGGGCGTGCGCATCGAGCATCCGCAGCGGCAGATCAACGAGCACCAATACGGCCCGTTCGCGGACGCGCCGGGGCTTGGCGCGGCAGATTATAAGCTGAACGTGCAGCTGCCAAGCGGCGGCTCGGCCTATACCTTCTGCATGTGTCCGGGCGGCCGCGTGGTTGCAGCAGCATCGGAAGCCGGCGGCGTCGTGACAAACGGCATGTCGGACCATGCGCGTGACGGCGAAAACGCAAATGCAGCGCTGCTCGTCACGCTGAACCCCGCCGATTTCCCGGACAAATCCACGCTTGGCGGCATGTACTGGCAGCGGCAGATCGAACAGGCGGCCTTCCGCGCGGGCGGGAGCAATTACCGCGCGCCTGCGCAGCTTGTCGGCGATTTTCTGGAAAAGCGGCCCTCACGGGCGCTCGGGGATGTGCAGCCGACCTACCGTCCCGGCGTGACGCTCTGCGATCTGCACAAGGTTCTGCCGGAACGCATTACCGCCGTGCTCGAGCAGGCGCTGCCGGAACTGGACAAGCGTCTGCACGGCTTCGCCCGGCCAGATGCCGTTTTGACTGCGCCGGAGACGCGCAGTTCGTCTCCCGTGCGCATTCTCCGCGACGAGACGCGGCAGTCGTATCTGCGCGGCCTGTATCCCTGCGGCGAAGGCGCGGGCTACGCCGGCGGCATCACGTCCGCCGCGCTGGACGGTATGCTGACAGCCGAGGCGATCATAAATGAACTGAAAGGATGAAGCACATGGCACAAATCATTCCCTTTCCCGCTGATGCAGAGGAGTCTTCTTTGGAATCGCTCTCCCGAGAAGAACTGCTGGCACTTGCGCAGGAACTGAGAGAAAAACTCGCGGCGCTGGACGCCCGCGAGCCGGAAGATATGATGCGCAAGGCCTATGAACGCTGGGGTGAGCGCCATGAGGCGCTCGAAGACGAACTCGACGACCTTCTGGATCTGCTGGACGGGCAATAGCGCCCGGTCTGCTTTTCTGCAATTTTTCAGGAGGTCTGCATACTTTTCACTGCTTTATAAAAGCAGAACTCGTCGGCACACTGAAACGAGCCTGCGGCGGACTGCCGCAGGCTCGTTGTCTCTTTTATGGATGGGTTCAGCCCTTGAGTTTATCGAAAAAACTCTTGCGCTTGGGCTGGCCGTCGTCGCCGACAGAGGATTCAAGCTGCTTGAGCAGTTCCTTCTGCTCCCGCGTCAGCTTGGTCGGCGTCTCGACGACGACGGTGACAAACTGGTCGCCGCGCGTCTTGTAGCCGACATAGGGGATGCCCTTGCCGCGCAGGCGGAAAGTCGTGCCGGTCTGCGTGCCCTCGGGAATCTGATAGCGCACCTTGCCGTCAAGCGTGGGTACCTCAATGGATGCGCCGAGCGCAGCCTGTGTAAAGGAGATGGGCATCTGGCACATGACGTTCGCGCCGTCGCGCGTAAAAATCGGGTGCTTGCGCACGGACACGGTCACGAGCAGATCGCCGTTCGGGCCGCCGTTTGATCCGGCATTGCCCTCGTCACGCACACGGAAGGACTGTCCATCGTCGATGCCGGCAGGAACCTTGACCCGGACGGTCTTCGTGTGGCGCACCTTGCCCTTGCCGCGGCAGGCGGTGCAGGGATCGGTGATGATGGTGCCGGTGCCGCCGCACTTCGGACACGGCTGATTGGACTGCATGGTCATGCCCATGAAATTCTGCTGGGTGCGCACCGTGCCGGTGCCATGGCAGTACGAGCAGGTCTGGGGGCTCGTGCCCTCCTTTGCGCCGGTGCCGTGGCAGGTGCTGCAGGTTTCGATGCGGGAGAAGGTGATCTCGCGTTCACAGCCGAAAGCCGCGTCCTCAAAGCTGATCTCGATCTCGCTGACGACGTTCTGGCCCTTCGCCGGGCCTCTTCTGCGGCCGGACGACGACGCTGTGCCGCCTCCGAAGAAATCGCCGAAGATATCGCCGAGATCTCCAAATCCGAACCCGCCTCCGCCAAAGCCGCCGAAGCCTGCGTTTGGGTTGAAATTCGGGTCTACGCCCGCGAAGCCGTACTGGTCATACCGGGCCTTTTTATCGGCATCGGACAGAACCTCATACGCCTCGTTGATTTCCTTGAATTTTTCCTCAGCGGTTTTATCACCGGGATTCTGATCGGGGTGGTATTTCATGGCCAGCTTGCGGTAGGCCTTTTTAATCTCGGCGTCGGACGCGTTTTTCTCAACGCCCAGCACCTCGTAATAATCTCGTTTGTTCTGATCTGCCATACTATCTCACCTCAGATTCGGTGAGTAACAGTCTCAGGGGCGGCTATGCCGCCCCCATCAGACTGTGCTGCTCGAATTAGTTGTCCTTGACCTCTTCGTAGTCCGCATCGACGACGCCGTCGTCATTGCCGCCTGCCTGCGGGCCAGCCTGGCTGGCATTCGGGTTGGCGTTCGGCTCACCCTGCGGGGCCGCGTTCTTGTAAAGCTTCTCGGACACGGCGTAGAACGCCTTCTGGACTTCCTCGGTTGCAGCCTTGATGGCGGCGAGGTCGGTGCCCTTCTGGGCGGTCTTCAGCTTCTCGATGGCTTCCTTGACGGGGGCCTTCTCTGCTTCGGTGACCTTATCGCCCATTTCGTTCAGGGTCTTTTCAGACTGGTAGATAACCTGATCCGCATTGTTGCGGGTATCGACCTCGTCCTTGCGGGCCTTATCCTCCGCCGCATACTGCTCCGCTTCGCGGACAGCCGAGTCACGCTCACGCGCCGCGGCGCGGTGCGCAGCGAGATGACCTTCGCGGCGGGAGAGTGCCATACCATATTCTATGAGCTTCCCCTCGGACGCTTGACAATGGAGCTTCACACGGACAGCGTTTGCGCGTCCTTTGACGGAGCGTGCGGCACGCTGGAGCTATGCTACCGCCTGACGGTGCGGGACGAAACGGTGAGCGAAAACCGGCTCACGGTCACGCTGGCCCCGCGCTGAGCGGAAAAACGCTGCATTCAGGCCGATTCTGCCAAAGGACCAAATCGGAGAGCGCCGATGTGGTCATTTTGCTGTGACAAACGGGAAAAACGGGCGGAAATGCCAAAAAGCGGCAGTCAAATTTGAGCTAAATGCACATAAAAAGAGGCGGAAGTGCTGCTGAATCTATGACTGGTATACAATCTGCAACTCTAACTGGTACTTGCGAACCTGTTAATTTAGTATAAAGTAGTAAATGACAGCGAATTGACCAAAAAAAGACGGGAAGGAAGATCGGTTTTTGGCTCTCGCGTCAATCTATCTTTTAAGGAGAGAGAAGAAAGTGGAAAACAACACCACCAAGAGCAGGGGCAGCCTGAAGGCTCTGTTCCTCATCCCCTCGATCATCGGCGTTATCCTGTTCATGATCCCCGTCAAGAATGCGGACGGTGATT
>ENA-ORSC01001811-ORSC01001811.1-human-gut-metagenome-genome-assembly--contig:-NODE-1811-length-13876-cov-4.801896_pt1 | contig 13876 bp, 12 predicted proteins | sample MGYA00242178_ERZ509140 | MGnify/ENA primary metagenome ERZ509140 (study PRJEB26280, sample SAMEA2338681) | human gut metagenome | biome: human gut; feature: human-associated habitat; material: faeces... | reverse complement strand
CTTGGCTGAACGATAAGCACCAAGAAAGCGGCTTCATTTTTTTGAACAAATACGGTGACAGAATCACCACCAGAGGCATCTCAGGGCAGCTAAAAAAGCTGGCAGTCCGGTATGGCATAGACCCGGTGGTCATTTACCCGCATTCCTTCCGTCACCGCTTTGCAAAGAGCTTCTTGGAGCGCTGCAACGACATCGCATTCCTCGCCGACCTTATGGGGCATGAAAGTATTGAAACGTAAGCGTCAACTCCAGCGGTGCCTATACAGTCTCGTCCTCCTGGGTATAATAAAAGAGTTCTGGTATTGAGTGGCAAAAGAATCCCGGCTGCAATTCGCAGCCGGGATAAAAAATCAGTATACGCCATCCATGACATTATCGTATTGTTTCTGGATGTGGTCATGGAACTCCTCACTGGTCATAGACCGATGCAGGTCCGTGCCATTTTCAACCAGATAATAGTAGATCATATCAGTGTAATCCGGATCCTCACGGCACATCTTCTGGTACCGTTTTTCTATTTCGTACGGAAAGTCAAGATAGAAGTCAATTTCATTCATATCTCCGTTTAGATACTCCCGCACCATACGCAGAACTGCGTTAATATTCGTTCGTCTCATCAGGCTGTGTCTCCTTGGGGATTTTGCATGTTTCCGGTGCATTGGCTGGCGTCAGCATCCCGGCCCAGGCATCGCCTTCCAGTGCCATAGCAGGTGCGCTTTCCAAAACCCACAGCAGGTACCGGTAGGGATCCAGAACGTTCTCCTTAGCTGTTTCAATCAGGCTGTAGATCACAGCACTGGCCTGGGCACCGGCCGGTGTATTGGAAAACAGCCAACCCTTACGTCCCATAACAAAGGGCTTTATGCTGCGCTCGGCACGGTTGTTGCTCAGTTCCAGACGGCCATCTTCCAGATATCGAACGAGATATGGCCATTGTTCTTTCAGGTAGTGCAGTGCTTTGCCAAGTGCGGATTTCGGCGCTGTCCGGGGGATCAGATCATTTGCCCATGCCAATAAAGCGTCTAAAACAGGCTTAGCCTGCTCCAGCCGCTTGGTATAGCGTTCTTCCGGTTTCAATTCCGCAAATGACTGTTCCAACTGGAACAGCTTCGCAAAATAGCACAGCGCCTCTGCTGCCCTGAAGGTTTGCTGCTGTTCCTTGGGCAATGCGGTCAGTGCCTCATCAAATTTACGTCGGGCATGAGCTGCGCAGCCCACCACTCGGATGCGTTCCGGCAGCTTGTGGTATCCTTGGTATCCATCTGCATGAAGCCAGCCAGAGAACCCGTCCAGAAATTCTTCCGCGTGTTTTGCTTTTCGGTCCTCTTGGTACTCATACAGAACGATAGAATGCTCAGCACAGCCACTGGTGCGGTACAGCCACATATAGGACTTGCTGGTGGCAGACTTCCCTGCCTCCCGCAGCACCTGCAGCGTGGTTTCATCCCCATGCAAGACGTTCTCCTGGCATAGCTTCCTGTGCAGTTCGTCATAGATGGGCTTCAGCCAGGTATCCGATACGCTGAGCAGCCAGTTGGACATGGTCTGCCGGGACAGTTTCAGGCCCTGGCGCTCAAACTCCTGCTGTAGGCGGTACAGGGGAGAATACATCACATATTTTTGTGTCATGATGTGAGCAATAGCTCGGGGGGAGGCATAGCTTCCCGGCAGAACAGACGGCTTCCGGGGTGTGGATACCACTACCGCTTTGCCGGTTTCCCGCTCACAGTCCTTACAGGCATACGTGTAGTACACATCCTCCCGCACCCAGAACTGAGCGGGTTTCATCTGCAAGCTGCGGTGGACTTCCTTACCGATCTCTACCATCTCGGTGCCGCAGACATGGCAGATCCTATCCTTCTCAGGAAGACGGTGCTCTACTACTTCTGTGAGAGTGCCATCAGGAATCACATCCTCAATGCTACCAGAGCGGCGTTTACGGGTGTGGGATTTTACCTTGGTCTCCTTTTCATAGCTGCTGGCATCCCAGCCCTCGGCTTCGTTGAACAGATGGCCGAATTTCTCTATAACCATCTGGTCCAACTGTTCAGAGGATTCGCCGAACAGCTTTTTCTTTGTCAGTTTCAGATTCTCTAACAGCCACTGATTCTTCAAAAGCGTCTCAGCCAACTCCTCGGTTTTGCTTCGGAGCTGTTCCTCCAGCCCGGACAATCTTGCCTGCATAGCCTCATATTCCGCACGGGAAATAGTCACCATTTCCGTGTTACTTGTTTCTAAATCCGTTCTCTTTTCCATAAGAAAATAATACCACAAAAACATCAAAAAATCCAGTGTTTTCAATGCTTTCATGCAATTTTTCTTGCCTCAGAGCACGGTCAATCCTGTTACCGGACGATGCGCCTTCGGCTGTTCGATTTTCAGTCCCTCCATGAGCCAGCGGTACTGCTGCGGCGTTAGCGTCTTTACCTCGGATTCACTTCTCGGCCACTGGTACGCACCCTGCTCCAGGCGTTTGTACAGAAGAATGAAGCCGTCCTTTTCCCAGTACAGGCCCTTGATGCGGTCTCTCCGCCTCCCACAGAACAGAAACAGCGTGTTAGTGAATGGATCCAGCTGAAACTGCTGTTGGACCATCCTGGCCAGACCGTCTATTCCTTTGCGCAGATCGGTATAGCCGCAGGCGATGTAGACCTTGTCGGCCCCGGTAAAATCGTTCAGCATGTCTTCAAAATCCGAAGTATCATTTCTACGGTTGCCGTGTCTGCGCCCGAATGGATATCCACAATAGTTCCGGCAATGTGAATTGAGATTGCTGCTTGGTGGCTTAACGGTGTTTCTGTAATTGGCGTTACTTCTGCAAACTGGACTTCATGCTGTGCCTCCGCCATGGTAAACAGCCGTTTTTGCCACTTGTAATATGTTTGACTACAGATACCATGCTCTTTGCACCATGCCAGTACGCTCTGTCCACTGTTTCTACATTCTGTGACCCGTTCGGCCCATATCGCCAGTTTGTTCTGCTCATTTAACTGCCGAAGTTCTCCCATTGTGATCTACCTCCGTTTTTCGCGTAGAGTCCACGCATAGCGCGTGGACTTTACGTTCTATACGGTGGTATTCTCTCATTTTCGCGGGTAACCTTCAATCCGCCGCTACACTTGACGCTTACATTGAAACCACCCGCATTTATCTCCGCAAAACCTCGACTGAACAACGGGCTATCGTTGATGAGGTCATAGACTGGTAAAATAAGAAACCAGGCATACGCTCTGCTTTGGCGTATGCCTGGTGATTTTATGCCCGCACAACAAGCGGTAATACTGCTTCGATTTGATTGACTATGCGTATCTGCTCATTATATGGCGGCAGGGGCACCAAATACGCTCTCACAGTTGCTGCGGAGAGTTCTTTCTGCTTCGTTGTTCCATCGGCCTGATCCTCAATGACGCTCTGTACAGTCGGGTTGGAAAAGTAGTAGTAAAGGTACTGCGGCGAAATAAACTCTTTCATCGGTCGAATAACTGTAACGTGGCTATCTGCAACAGCAAGCTCATAAGGGTTCAATGCGCTTTTATAAACTGCCATCCTGCCGAGCGTTCCAAGACCGGTGGAATTCCACATTAGGTCGTTATCCTGTAAAAAGCGCTCCTTCCCGTATGAAGTTATACTTTCCGGTTCAATGAATTGAGCCTTTTCAATGGAGAATCCACTCCACTGATTACATTTTTGAGCTATTACAGGATACTTTTTTATCGGCGAATACTTCGGCGATTTGCCACGCTGTATATATTCACAGATGTCTATAAGCCGCACCCACTCCCATGAATCTGGTATCTCAAACGGCAGTTCATCGTCGATACAGCGCTCCACACCGTCCAACTTCTCATAATGAGAACTTTACAAAGTAGCCAGAGCAAGAAGCGTATTCAGTTTTTGGACAATTCTCTTCTGCTCATTTAGTGGCGGAATTGGAATAAGCAAACCTTTCAGGGATGCCAAACCGACAGTTTTTTGTGCTGTACCAGTTGCGGCCCTTCTGCACTGCTCGTAAACGAGCGGTGATGACAACCAGAGCTTCATAAAGTCAGGAGATAGACAACTGAACTTTATTAGGGCTATATGTCGTTGAAAACAGAACTTTCTCTCAGTTTGTACTGGAATAACTATGCCGTAAGAACCTGTCACAGTAAACAGAAGGTCGCCGCATTGGGGAATGCGAATTTCTGCCAAAGAATCAAAATATTCTTTTGGGACATAACGGGTATCTGAGAAATCGACTCTCCCATCAGATACATTTGAAATTACCAAGAAAGGAATTCCGTCCTGCACCTGCGGTGGAGGTTGGTGATCTCCATCGGCAATGCTTACGCATGCGGAGGAAAGTCTCGCCCAAGTCCAGTTCTCCGGTATCTCAAACGGCAGTGCATCATCGATGCAGACCTCATCTGGACCACGCTTTTCATAATGAGAATTATCCCGTCTGAAAATGACGGATTCATGCTTGTCCTTTTTGATTTTACCTTCCTTGATGAGCAGCTGTTTCTCCGCCCGGATACGCTCCAGCAGAGCCTCTGCAGGCTCGTCAGAAGGGCCTTGGGGTACCAGCTTACCCTGGACTGCCTCCTGCAGTATCGATTTCTTGAGGGCTTCAGGAAAGTCTTTATTCATAGTGGCAAGCGAGTGCGCTGCGTCATCGTATGCTTTTAAGAAGGGTTGCAGTTTTTCGTATGCACACACAATTCGCTCTTGTTCACTGCGTGGTGGAAGCGGAAAGAGCAGGCTGCTGAGATCCTCTTTATTGAATCCGGCTTGAGCACTCCGTGAATTTGCATGGATAACCGACTGATATAAACTGCTCTGATAGAACAGAAACAGAAATTCCTTTGAAATTAGCTCAGTTTCATATAGAGGAATGACACGAGCCATAGCGACATTGTATGCACCATCCTCAGCCCAAAAGACTTTGCCGAGGGATGCACCATACCGTGCAAGGAGGATATCACCTTTTTGCGAAATCTTCGACGCAGCGCTAATGGGTATGTAGACGGGAACTGGGTTGTTGCCATAATCCCGTATTTGGTATAACCGTATGTATCCGTCTCTTGCTTCACTAATGAACTTCGATTTTGGCGGCTGTGACCCACCAGAAATCTCAAATAAATCGTTATGGCGAACCCACTCCCAGCTTTCGGGAATATCAAAGGGAGTGTCCAAAGGATGCACTTCATCGCCGATTTTCTCATAAGGAGTATTATAAGAAACTGGGCATTGCTTGAAGAAAAGCACATTATTTGATATTATAAAGAAAATAGGGGTCTTGTAATAGAAAGGAGCACAGCATGGCAAAGCAGGAACTCTCTCTGAAACAACAATACCAGCGGCTCACGCAGGCCAAGGCGCAGGCAACCCGGAATGGACAACCTACCCCTAAACTCGATAAGAAGATTGAAAAGATGAAGGCAATGATGGGCAGCACCGTACAGAAAGTGCCGGCTGCAAAACCAACTGCCAGCAAGTTCGTGGACTACAAGGGTGTCAACAAGCTGCCCATGCAGGGTGGTGCCTGCACTCCGAAATAAGATTTGCCCAAATTGTTCATCGCACGGGAAGAACAGGATTATAGAATAATAATGAGAATAAATGTTGGGGGCGCGATGCATGCCAAGAACATACAGTCACCTATCATATGAGCAAAGACTAAGGATAAAAGAATTGTTAGACAAAGGCACTAAGAAAGTGGATATCGCTCGTGTATTAGGCATCCATAACGCAACGATTTATCGGGAAATAGATCGGGGCTCCATCAATGGAATCTATGATCCGGGCCATGCTGAGGAACAATACAGAGGCCATTTATCCGAAAAGGGACGACCGGCAATTTGCTCTATTTCTCCTGAGCTGGCTCAGCACATTGCAAGGCTAATTCTAGAAGAAAAATTAAGCCCAGCAAGAATTATTGATAGATTGCAAGAAGAAAAGTGGAGTACTGCCCCAAAAGCTCGAGCAACGATTTACAGCGCTATTGATGATGGCTTGATCCCGGGAGTAACTAGAGAGAGCCTTAATTCGTATGTTACAACTATGTTTAGTGATGGGCAGATCCATATTGCAAAATGGGTGCGGAATGCATTGGATCTTAACGACGGAGATGAGCTGCTTTTCGAAGTCGTTGATAACAAAATAATCTTTACAAAAGCCGAGGGTTAGTGGGAAGATCCTCGTTGCCCCCGCTGACCCAAAATGTACTAAACGAAAATGACACGCCCCAAAAGTGAACGCCGATGTTTTGGCGCACTCTTGGGGCGTGTTTTTCATGTTCAGTTCAGTCGGTCAAAAGGTATGCCTTTTGACATTACTTTTTCTGGCGTTTAAGCTGCTCTTTGAAAAGATTCTTCATCACTTCTTTGCCTTTATCCGTACCGATTAGAGGAATAAAACATATTTCATTCAAGGAAACGAGGATTGTCTAGTTGATCGGACGGTCTTGCTGGATACATGCCTTCTTCGTTAGATAATCTCTGAATAGGAAATGGAGTACTCAAATAGCCGCATCTGATCGTCAGCCTTGACTTTTTCAATGAGATCTTTTGTCGGATCATTCAAACATATTATGCCAAATACACGCTGTCCTTTGACTGCAACATCTTCCTCAATCCAATCGATATACTCTCGCGTTTGTGCATAAGCGTCATCATAGCCAGAGTCCTTTTTCAACTCGATAACATACAGGTCTCCAGCGGTATCAATCCCAAGGATATCAAGCCTGCCATTCCTCAAAACAAATTGCCTGCCATAGACACCTCGCTTCTGATATATACGGAGCGGCATCCCAAATACAGGAATGCCAATTTCCATCCGCTGCACCAGTTCATCTTCGAGAAGCTTTTCGCTGGAGAATTGCTGTTTTTTTACGCCGATGTCTACGATCGTTTCCGCCTCAACATCAGTAACGGCAGGCTCTGGGACAGCGATTTTTACTTTGCCAACTGGCTTTTCAGCCCTCTTCTTCAAATCCTTTGAGACAAAACGCTCATGCTCTTGGATGACTCTCTGAGCCTCTCCATTCTTGCCTTGGGCGAGAAGGGTTCGCACGAGATTATTTGCGGCATAGCGCACATCTCGATTCTGCCGCAGGCAGTCTTCAAATACGCTTTGGGCTTCTTTGAATTTCCTCTGTTTATACAGCGAGTACCCTAGATTATTTAGGGTATTTTCGCCGACAGGAAGAGCCTCAAGTGACTTCCGATAGTATTCTTCTTCCTTGAGACAGTCCTTTTTCTTTCCGTAGCACCATGCCATCCAGAAGTAGACGGTGCCCTCAAGGAAAATGCGAGATGTGGGTTTTCCATCTTCAAATTGCTCAAAATATGAGAGTGCATTTCCCAACATCTGCATATTGTAGTAGGTATATCCGAGGAGTTCTTTTGCTAACAGGATCTTCGGATTACACTGTAAGACCTGGGTAAGTGACTCGATGATGCTCTCATTCTTAGAGTCATAATACAGGTGATCCAGAGCAGCACACATTTCAGGGATTCCTGCTTCAACATCGTCTCTATCCAGCATTCTTCCTATGGCGCTCCACATACCGGGAAAGCCCTCTTTCAGTGGAACCACCAGAATGTATGTGAAATCCTCAGCTGTGAATATCCCAGACTCTGTTTTGAGGCTTTTGATTTTTTCATCTAGGTAAGCCGACAAGTACTGAAGAACATTCTCTTTCTTTCCGGATACCAAATCAATAATGGCGTAGTACAGCAAATTGTATGGATCCGATCTATCGAGTCCATATACCATTTTCTTGAATTTTGTATATAGTGGGTCATCGACCAACTGCTTGGTGTCCATCTCGGAATACCTGTAGTAACCCGAAATAAGTGCGTCCAAAAGTAGATCACAGTAAAGGGACTCCAACCCACCTTTGTGTTCAGAGGGAGCTGCGTTCAATATTTGGTCGCAAGAAGAAAAATCTGTTGAATTATCAAGTAGAGTCTTGTCGAATTGCGCGAGAAGATTATCGGCTATTTTTTGAAGGGTGCTATCCGTTGCCATTGCAATACCTCCATGGTGATGATTCTGTGCTCATATTGTACCGTTAATGGCCGGAATTGGCAAGTCAATGCATTTTGACTAATACGTTGTTCCTGTGTATGCACAAATACCTCCTATTTTCGGAAGTACGCCGCCTGCCCCCAGGGGATCCTAACACGGTTATTGGTGAGCAGCCAGAGCACAGGTATGCCGGATGAGGCCTCATATTCCGGGAAATCGCTTTTCCCATCTGTCATGATGACGATTTCTGAAGGAACATTGTCAGACATATGTTCCCGAACATAATCAAAAATGCACTGGAAACTTGTCCCGCCTCCGCTATATGGCTTCAGTTGCAGCAGGTTTTCCGCACTGGTAATGGGAACTACCCGTCGGACTTCCGAATCAAAGAAACCGATGGAGCCGCTAAGCATCCCGCCGAATTGCTCAATAGCTGCGCAGATCTCGGCGGCGGCCATGGCCACTTCCTGATCTTTCAAAGAGGCAGAGATATCAACCATGAACAAAACATTGAGCCTGGGCGTTTCAGACTCGTTGTAATCCGGCAGAAAGAAGTCCAGGTCCTGCAGCCTGCGATCGGGAGGGGTAAAGCTGTAGTCCCTTGTTTCGTCCATGATAAAGTGGTTCAAGAGAGATTGCCAATCGTGAGTCGTGATTTTCGATCGGTGAAGGACGCGCTCACAAAGGGTGCTACTGTCATAGTTTTCTGCATCGCGGTCCTTTGAACCCCGGATTTCCCGAATTGCCTCTTTGAGATTCGCACTCGGGCGTGTTGTATACTCGAAGATGAGATCGTCCAGTTCGTCATCATCATCTGCTTCCGGGCGATATACTTCAGGCATCTCCTGCTTGCGGAACCCTTTGCACACTCGCTCGATGATTCCTCGAATGCGCTCAGATGGAATTAGGTCATCGGGATCAGGGTCATCCGGGCTGAGAATCAGGACCCCATCCTCGGTGCGGGCGTTCGGCCTATCCCACCACTCATCTGAATCCAGCAGGAGATTGCGGCGCTGCGCATCACTCAACGTGGAAGGATCCAAAGGTGTCATCTGAAATGCCTCGTAAGGCGTCAACTCGCAGCCTTCAACTTTGGGATAAAAAGTCTCATGGTGGATCTCGCCGATTCCAGGGAGCTTGTCATCCGTGAAGTCATACCGGATAAGCGAGGAGTTGACAACGATATTGCAGGCAAAGTGAAAACGGTCACCTTTATAAAACTGCGGGCGTGAGAGATGCCCTAACCGGATATGCATGAGCTGGTGGCAGAGCGCAAAATCCAAGCTGTTGTCGTCGAGCTTTTCCAACCAGCTCGCGTCAAAGTAGATGCAACTCCCGTTTGTTGACATCCGGCGCACATCCACATTGGTGACAAACAACATCTCTACCAGCGGCGCCGCCAACTCCGGCTCCCGTGTCAGAAGCCGATACCGGGCCTCCTGGAGTTTTCTTTTGAGCTTATTGATTCGCTTATCAGTCATTTCATGCCTGCCTTAACCGCATCCAGGTATATTGCGTTTTCTGCAAGAATGGGGCGGAGCTTAGGGATGAGCTGATAATCATGGAGGAGGTTGGTGCGGAAAGTCCAAGGAAGATCACAAGCGAATACTATAGAGTTGTTGATGAGCTCCTTTCCCGGATGCTGACGCGCATAGGCGACCATCTCAGCCCTAAGGGCCTCCTGCATTTCCGGAGACTTCTCAACAGCAGTCTTTTTCCCGGCGAAGATGTCTTCGATTGAAGGCAGGTTTGAAAACAGAGTGCACCATTTCGCAAAATTGTAAGTTACGCTTGCCCCGATACAGCCGGATATCAAAGGCTGAATTGCGTCCATGTTTTCTGAGATATTGGTAAGGATGTTGCTGACCATCTCCCAGGAACGAGGTGTTGGAAAAGCCAAGGTGGATTCAGGGCTATCGGAGCGCATGAGAGCGGTTGGGTTATACTCCAGAAAACTGGTGACAAAGCGGTGAATGCCTGATTTGACAGCCCAGTCGTGCCAGGAGTCAGGATCGCCCTTCACAGTAATGTGCAAGAGACGGTTGGCTAATGCGCGTGGCATATTATAGGCAACGGATTTATCGGTAACGCGGTTGCCAGCGGCAATGACGATACAGTTCTCCGGCAGCTTATGCTCACCAATAACGCGATCCAGCGTGATCTGATAGGCAGCGGCCTGCACCGACTGCGGTGCGGCGGTGATCTCGTCTAGGAAGAGGATGTTGATCACATCTTCACTTTCATCCATCTGGAAAATCTGAGGCTTCAGCCACACCGATAGGGTTTTATCCGCGTTGGTCGTCGGGATGCCTCTGAGATCTACCGGGTTGAATAGCAACAGGCGTACATCTGTGATGGAAACCTTTTTTCCGGTCTTAGCCTGGATGTTGCACGCTATCTCACGAACACCCTGGGATTTGCCGATACCCGGAGGCCCCCACAGCATCACGGAGGGAAAAGATTTTAGTGGGGTACCGTTTTTGATGAGCTTGATATAGGCCCGGGACAATAGGCTCACAATCTGATTCACATTCAGTAAGGTCAAATTGGTTTCGTTATCAGTCATTTCTCGTGCAGCCTTTCTGACGAATGATGGTTTTTTCTGTGCTTAGGAGAATTATTGGCAGAAGCGCTGTTTCTGAACGGCAATCCGCTTTCTCATCAGCGTGACAAAAGCGCTTGGTTCAATGACTTCCAGCACCGGGCCGAAGGACAGCACCCTAATAAGCAGCTCGGTCTCATCGTCCTTGTCGTAACGGAGCCTGATCTGATAGAGCCGATCGGCCAACTTCTGAGTCTCTTTTTCAAAATGGGAGAAGTGTAGCAGCACACGTTCCAGCCCGTTGCGCTCGTCATGAAGCAGCATTACAAGCTCTTCGGAATTTTCCTGAGGCAGCGTGATGGATTTGGGATCATAGGCATCCAGCAACTCGCATGAACGCACACGAGCCATATTGATCGTGTTGAGCCGTCGCTTGCCGGTTGCCAGTAACCTGAACTTATCGTCCTTGGCGGAATATTCCAGGCGGTAAGGTATACACTCGATCGAATGGCGGGCGCCGGTATGGCCACGGAACCGGATACGCAGTTTTCTCTTCTTTCGAATTGCCTTCAGTGCTGTTTGGAAGCAAGCTATGTAGGCGGGATCCCCATACGGATCTCCGTCCGCGTACTGGTCAAAGAGAATGAAGGTGTCCTGAGCATACAGCGGATCAACATCTTCCAGCCCGGTCGTGTCCGGATCAAACAGAGCGATTCTGGGATCAGACAGCAGCGCTTTGAGCCATCTCTTTTGGAGCATTGTCAAAGGCATGGTTGGCTTGTGGTGAAGTATGGAATGATACTCCTGATCGAGTAAAGGCCAGGTTCCGGATTTCAGCGCTGCCGGAATTGCAAGCGCGCTTTCCGCGAAAGCCTTTTCCCGGACAAGCTCGGTCATTCTTCGATCTGTCAACTTCCCATCGGATGCTTCGGAAAGGACAGCTGCGACGACATTGAAATAGCTTCCGTAGATCTCACTGAATAACATCGTTGCCACCTCCGTACAGAGCGTCCATCCGAGCCAAATCTTCTTGGAACATATCCAAAACATACTGGCTGGAGCATTTGAGATCTACAATGCGGCCGATGAAGGTGCGCAGCCAGGGCAGTATCTCTGAGGCATCATAGACATCGGCTGAAAACCTGCAAGTCTGTGAGTCCAATAGTTCGACTGTACCATGGCGCTTCTCGCGCTCCAGGCGGTGCAGCACGAATTCCTCGCCCGGGTCAAAATGGACCGTCATTTCAATATGATCCAAATTATGGTCGGGACCCGTTGAGACACCCCAAAGGTGCTGGTCAAACTTCTCCTGGTACCCTAAGTACTTGCTGTAGTGTTTCTCGACATTCCCAATCGTGACCTTTTTGATGGCATCCAACCGGAAGAAAGATAAGTGCCGCCCCCGGTAATGGTAGCCGAGCAGATACTGGCGCCCGGACTGGGTGCTGACATAGATCTTCAGAGGACAAACCGTCCTTTGATAGTCGCGGCCACTCCGCAGGCTCCTGACGGTCAGTTCCGCAGCTCTTTTTTCATCGATTGCCGCCAACAGATCACAGAGGACATCACTGTCCAGGGCGTGGAGCATGTAGTGATGTTTGAATCGGAAGCTATCAGAAGGTTTTTCCAATTTATCGATCAAGAAGGAGCCAATCACCCCGAGTGGATCCTCCTCGGAGAAAAAGGATAGGGCGTCTGCCCAGGTATTCAAATCAACGGTGTTATCATCCGTTCTCCGGTAGAGTACCTCACGACCGCATTTCTCGGAGCTTAGCAGACCAAGCGCCTCATATTCCTTGAGCTTTTTCCGCACGGTGGATTCGTCTGGAGAGAAGGCGCCGCTGAAATGAGAGAGATAGTCATCATTGATGCAATCGACAATCTCTCTGGAAGAAAGCGCGCTGCCATCGGCCAGCAGGTCCATCACATAGAAGTGGAGGGTGATGTCCTTATCGGTAAAGCTTTTGGCTTTAAAAGCCTTGTGGAGCGGGTTGTGTGGGATCCGCCTGCTGTCAACCGAGAGGAATACATTCTTGCCGGATGTGTCCTGATGGAAGGACATAAAGTCGCCGATCCAACTCTCAATTCTTCGCCGCTCATTATCGTAGCTGCGGGCACTCTTGATGCTGTACTCTTCCCGACTCTTAAACCCATAGACATAGAATTCGCGCATGTAGCTCCGGATACGCTCAAAACTCTTGACCAACTCACTATATGCCACGAAATCCACCTCCTGCAGTTTATGGCCTCATTTTACCACAGGAGGTGTCCAAATGAAAGAACAGCTCCTTGCCAACTGCGGTCTGGAATGGGTTTGAACCAATTTTTCGCAGACTTTTAGGTAGTTGCTCTTGAGTTCGCAACTTTTTTTCCGTGTTTTTCCTCTGAACAGGCAGTATTCTTAAATCACGAAAAGCGCATACAGCAAACCCATGCATATGACTTTTAATCATAGACGCTGTTCTGGTCTGGCGTAGTAACCTCTCCGGAATAAAGAATGCGCTTTGTAAAAGACGCTAACAGCATTATCTATTAACATTAGCTCAACGAAGGAGCACCTGCTTTCGGGGCAGGCCGACAAAGGGTGAGACCCCCTTTATGATGATAAAGGACAGCGTCTTGTCGAATACATCTCCGGTAGTTCAGATGGTAGAACGGGAGACCCCAATCTCTGTGTCGTGGGTTCGAGCCCCACCCGGATGATGTATTCACTCCTTAGACAAAAAGGCACCAACAGCAAAGATTGAATAGCTAAGATGGTTATAGCAGGCGGTTCATACCCGTCGTTCGTGGGTTCGATTCCCACTTCACATGGTGCCTTGTTTTATCAATAAAGATGCCCACAGCAACACCCAACGGTCTTGAATCCGATCCGATGCAGAGGTCAGGGCGCCGGTCAACTGGCGGCTTAGGACTTGCGATATGTCAGGCATCTTGTGAAAGGCACCAACAGCAATTCTTGGTAACAACTACGACTAGAAATCGTACTTTCGGGTTCAAATCCCTGATGGTGCCTTGTATAACCAATTCATCACGGAGGAGTGATTTCCATGCTGAAGTTTCTAAAGAAAGAAGCAAATATGACCCATACGGAAAATGGCGCAGTTACATATCGTTCCACCCAGTCTGAATGTCTGGATCTGTTCGCTACGATCGGCGCCCTGCGCAGAGAGCGTGACGAGGAGATCACGAATCGCTTCCTCCGCGCCTATGCCGAAGACGCTGATCTGGCCATGAAGACCCTGTTCTTTGCGAGAGATATTCGTGGCGGTATCGGCGAGCGCCGTGTCTTCCGTACCATTCTGAAGTGGCTGGCCGACA
>ENA-ORSC01001799-ORSC01001799.1-human-gut-metagenome-genome-assembly--contig:-NODE-1799-length-13939-cov-2.801858_pt1 | contig 13939 bp, 10 predicted proteins | sample MGYA00242178_ERZ509140 | MGnify/ENA primary metagenome ERZ509140 (study PRJEB26280, sample SAMEA2338681) | human gut metagenome | biome: human gut; feature: human-associated habitat; material: faeces... | reverse complement strand
TCGTTTGCTACTCGTTTGAAAATCATTATATTTCTCTTTTTCTAAAAAGTCAAACAAAAAGTCTTATGATTAATAGGTGTAGGATGATAACACCTTATTTTTCTTTTACTGCTGCTGCAATTTTCTCTACAATCACACAGACAATTACGGTAATCACCATATCCGGCAGCGTATTTCCAACTGGTGTATCCACATGCATCAGCACCCGGTACAATACAAAACCGACCAGCCACACCACAAGATTTCTCCACTGAAAAGCGGATTCCTCAGCATCTGCTTTCTTTAAAATGAAATAATCTGCAATCTGCACTGCAATCATCGGGGCAAATACAGAACCAATCAGATACAGGAAATTTGTAATGTTATCCATCGGATAAACAATTGCTGCCACAGTTCCAATCACGGTAACAACAATCGCTGCCCATTTCTCCTTAATTTTTGAAGAAATGGAAACACTTGAAACTCCTGCGGAATATGCATCCAGAAACGTCGTCGTAACCGTGGAAAATACAATGATGAGAAGTCCCACAACGCCAAACCCTGTTTTTAACATAATCTGCGCAATATCGTATTCGCCGGTAAAAATAGCAGCCCCCATACCGATCATATACATAAAAATGCTGACCAGACTGTAGACAACCACACTGACAAGTGTTGCGGCAAACGGTTTTTCTGCTTCTCTTGTATAATCACTGATCAGTGGCAGCCAGGAAAGCGGCATTGCCACGGCAAGTTCCACAGCCGCACCAAATGTAAGACTTCCATCATCCACGACCGGAGCCGCGCTTCCGGTTTCAGAACCAGAGATAAAATAAAAAGTGCGGTCATGGCAACCGTATTTAACTTGCCAAGATTCGTAAGTCCGACAAAAATCCAGACAACAATCAGTGCGCCGATAATGATCGCCCATACCCAGATTCCGGTATGCAAAACCCCGTCTGCCGCAAGTGCTCCGTCATAAATCATAATTGCGGTCCACCCTACAAGCTGTAACACATTTAAGACAGCAAACAGAAGGCTTCCTCTCTCGCCAAAACTCATTTTCACAGTTTCCATGGCACTTTTTCGTTCTTTCGCTCCAATCATTCCTGCTGCAAACATCATAAGTCCGCCGATCAGATGTCCCAGTAAAATTGCTGCCATGGCTTTTCCAAATCCAAGCGGTGCAAAATAAGTACCTGTCAGTATTTCCGCCAGGGATACACCTGCTCCAAACCAAATTAATCCGTTACTGAACACGGAAGTTCCTTTTTTTTCCATTTGTACACTCCTCTTAACCTATGATAAACCCGGCCTCACATTTGCCGGATACTAATATTCTCCTTCAATTGCAAATGCATGGTCCATTGGTCCGCTTCCTTTTCCAAGGTCAAGCATGGCGGCAAGTGCACCGGAAATATAATTTTTTGCATACTTCACGGACGTTTCAAGATCTCTTCCTTTTGCAAGGTTTGATGCAATCGCAGAAGAAAGCGTACAGCCTGTCCCGTGTGTATTTGGATTGTCAATCCTCTTTCCCTCAAACCATACCGGCTCTTTACCCTTCTGGTAGAGCAGGTCATTGGCATCATTTAACTGATGACCACCTTTTAATAAAACGGCACAGCCCAATGTGTCACAAATAATTTCTGCTGCTTTTTCCATATCTGCATCGGTCTTGATCTGCATTTCGGAAAGCACTTCCGCTTCCGGAATATTTGGCGTAATCACCGTTGCGAGCGGTAATAATTTACTTTTCAATGTGCTGATGGCATCCTCACTGATCAGTCTTGCCCCACTGGTTGCCACCATGACAGGATCTACGACAATATTTTTTGCGTGATACTCTGTCAGCTTCTGCGCAATCGTCCCAATCAGTTCACCAGAAGCAACCATTCCGGTTTTAATCGCATCCGGATAGATATCCGTAAAAATACTATCCAGCTGCTCTGCCAAAAACTTCGGGGTTACCTCCATAATATCTGTTACACCGGTCGTATTCTGGGCAGTCAAAGCCGTGATCGCACTCATTGCGTAAACATGGTTTGCTGTCATTGTCTTAATATCTGCCTGAATGCCGGCTCCTCCACTGGAATCACTTCCAGCAATTGTTAATGCTGTGTACATATCATCCTCCTTATATCAGATATTTATTTTCAAATTCTTCGATTGTCATCGGTTTTCCATAATAATATCCCTGAATCATACGGATTCCCATCTTTTTTACAATATCTCTCTGGCGCTTAGTCTCCACACCTTCCACGCATACGCGTACATTGATGGCATTTGCCAGTTCCGAAACCATCCGCACAAATGCATTGGAAAAATCGTCCTCGCCAAGATGTTCAATAAAACAACGGTCTATCTTGATCACATCCAACGGCATCTCACGGATATGATTGAGGGATGAATATCCTGTTCCAAAATCATCCAGTGCCACGCGTACACCAAGATTCCGGATCTCACTTAATATCTTCTTCATCCGGACCATATCATTGATCGCCAGGCTCTCCGTTACTTCCAACGTCAGATTCTGTGGTATGATACGGGTTTCTTCCAGAACCTTTGCAACCTTCTTTACAATGTCATTCTGCAACAGCTGTACAACCGACAAATTTACATTGACATGATACTCCGGATGCCCCATATCATTCCAGTATTTGCACCGCAATGCCGCATTTTTCATTACATATTCACCGATTGGATTGATCAGTCCCAGATATTCCGCAAGTGGAATAAAATCTGCCGGATTCACAAATCCAAGTGCACTTGAATTCCAGCGGATCAATGCTTCCGCACCACAGCATGGCTCTCCCGGCTGACAGACATCAATGATCGGCTGATAAAACACTTCAAATTCCGTGCATGCATTCATGGCTGCAGTACGCATATTTTTCTCCAGATCCAGTCTGCGGTATGAGGAAGATGCGTCCATCCCATCATAGTATTCCACGCGGTTTTTGCCCCTGCGTTTTGCCGACAACAGGGCAATATCTGCTTTACGGACAAGTTCTTCCACCGTTTCTCCATCCTTCGGGAAATATACGATCCCCATACTTATGGTGCAATAATAATCTTCTCCCTTTAAAAACCATGGTTTCTTAAATATGGATGTCACTTCCCTGACAATCCGTTCCAGCTCCGGATACACGGAATCCGGAATAATCACAACAAACTCATCCCCTCCCATGCGGTAACAGGTATTCTCAATCCCATCTATCCTGCGCAGGCTATGGGAAATCGCTTTCAACAGAATATCCCCATACTGGTGTCCCAGCCCGTCATTGATATGCTTAAAATCATCCAGTCCCATATAAAGCAACGCTCCTGTTGCATCTTTTTCCCGGGTCTTTCGTATAAACTGTCCCAGATCCTGTTCGCAGCGCATGCGATTAAACAACCCTGTCAGGAAATCATTGTTCGCCTGATTTTCGATTTCTTTCTGATAAATTTTCTTTTCGGTAATATCATAGAGTGTACACATGGCAACTTTTCTGCCATCCACCCAGTCAATCTCGGTCTTATGCACATCCAGCCAGCGTTCCTCAACAACCGAATAAATTTCCTCATAATACTGGCTGCGCTTTGTTTCCCGGTCGGAAAACAGCATTTTTTCCAGATGATTTCCCGCGATACTGCGAGAGAAAAGTTCTTTGAATTTGTGATTCATATAAAGAATTGCATGGGTATGGTAATCAACCACATATATTCCACATCCGGTATTTTCCAGAATCGCCTCTAAAGATGTATAGGAACTTGCCAGCGAATTCTTTGCAATTCTTTTAAGCATGATGCTCTGCACAACTCTTCGCACATCACTGACAAATTTGATATCTCTGTTCTCCCAGATTCTTGTTTTTTCATTATCATACACGCAAAAATACATCGCCGTGCGGTTTTGTATTTCAATCGGTTCAAAAATTCCGGCACTGATATGACAGGTTTTAAATAAATGTGCAAACGGTTCCGGCATGATGGAGTCCGATGAGATCATATAAGTTTTACCATTATAAAACGGCAGTGCACCGATCGGAATATGCTGCCCCTCTGCAAGAATGGACTTGTCTGGTTCTTTTGTATACTCGCAGATCATGTCTGCCGTATTTTCCCCTGTATTCTCGCGCAACAGACATCCACCGGAAATTTCCAGACTTTCACAGGTCTCCCGCAAAATATCCTCAGCCACTTTTTCAAAACTGTTATCCGAATCCATCATCTGCAAAATTTCGGTCATTGCCCGGCTGCGGTGCAGCTGGTATTCCATCGCCAGCTCGGAAACAGAACTCTTTTCAACCGCTTTCTGCGCGATCATCTGATTTCTGCGACTCTCAAACAACTGTCCGGAAAGCAGTGATAGAAATTCTACCGATGCGTAAAACTGCTCCTCCGTCGTAATAAGCATTCCCTCCGGCAGATGAACCTCTGGTGTCAGCCGCTCCTTTATAATGCCCATAACAATCCAGACAACCTGCAGCTGATCTTCTACTTTTGTGGAAACAGCACACAATTTCATGAAATCCTGTGCTGTTTCCCGCTCCACAACCGTTTCCATCCGGTCATGCTGCATCTGGTCTACCAGTTCCATGTAGGCATGTTTATCTACCTGTGTCCGTAAAAACTCCACCTGTTCTTCTGTTCCAAACGGTTTTGTCACAACACCTTTATTCTTATCCACACACATCAGATACAAATGATCTGCACAGCAAAACTGATCCTGCAGCTGCTGTAACATTGATATATCTATCAGATTCGTATCATCGTTCATGCCATTACCTCTTTACTCCTATAATTAACAGATAACATCCTGCCTTACTCTGCATACAATATTCTTCCAAAAGAGAGAATTCCCTGTGAAGACGCAGCTGTTTCTTCACAAATCCAATCTCTCCTGTATACATTACAATCACAGCCTCCTTTTCCAGAATGGTTAATGCTTTCCGGAAAAATTTCTCATATAGACGGTCCAGCTGCTCCCGCGTCATTTTTCCCCGCACCGGCATATTGGTTACAATCTCATCAAACAAATAATCATGTTTAAAATCAAAGAAATCCCTGTGTATGAAATTGATCTGTTCTCCTGCCAGAGCCGCATTCTCCCGTGCTCCGTCAATTGCCTCTCCAAAAATATCCGTACCATATTTTTCACGTGCCGGAACACGGATATCCCGCTCAATCAGCATGGTGCCCACGCCGCAGAACGGATCAATAATCTGCGCATTCTCTTTCAGATATGGTGCTGCCAGTTCCATAATCAATGCCGCAAGGGAAGGGTGCATGGAAGCGGCAATTGCATGTTTCCGGTACGCAAACCGGTGATCCGGAATAGTATAAAATTTCAGTGCCGGGAAAAACTTTCCCTCACGATTTGCAATCAGTCGAAGTTCTACCTCATAATCCCCCGGAGAATTCACCAGTTTTCCATCCGACAACTGTTCAATGGCAGATCCAAGCTTTTTGACAAACCGGCTTCTCTGTTCCAGTGTCATTGCGGATCTGCACTCAATCCGGAAAAAGAATGGCTTGTCTTCCCGGTGGTATTTTGCACAGATTGCAAGCATTGGCTTCCACACCGTCTCTGCTGCTTTTTCCGGTTCCTGCTCCAGAAGTCCTTTGACCGGAATCAAAAACAGCATGTCCCGATATGTGCGGATCTGCAACAGCTGCAACAGATCATCCGTCTGTACAATCACACCGAGCGGATGCGCCTTTCCACCGGTCTGATTTTCCAGTATTCCGCGATGATTGCGGTTTGTCACCAAAAGTACATGATTGTTCTTTTGTTTTATATCAAAATGATGGGTATCGATTCCTTCATACTGAATCAGGATTGCCCGCAGTGCCCGCAGTTCTGCTTCCCGGTGTTTCCGGTTTTCTTCGGTGACCGGCTCTCCTTCCAGCTCTGCAAGACGATCTTTCAGCTGCGAAAGGATTTCTTCTGCATGAAGTGCCTTCATGGCTTCCAGATATGCACTTTTTACGAACAGTGTCTGTTCCCGGGTATATGCTTTCCAGAGCGGCTGCAACGCATTCTGTACTGCCAGGTCTCCCAGAAGAAGTGCTGCATTCTTCCGCGTCTTTGCATCCTCTTCCTGTAAAAATCCAAACACCAGATCTTCATGCCCGCGTACAAATTCTATAGCCTGCGCTTTTTGCTCTTCCGTTGCTTCTTTCAGGCTGGCACGCAGAGCACTCAGATTACTCCTTACATTTTTCTTTTCCTGTAATTCCGTAAATAGTTGTATCAAAAATTTCTCCTCTGCTTTGTTAATTATTCAGAATACTTCCTATATTTAATTTATTGTAGATGATTTTTTATTCTTTGTCCACTCCATTTTTTTCGATGTAATCCGCCAGATCATCATGAAAATCTTCCCATGCACTCTCATGTTCCACAAAATATTTCGGACAGTTTTTACCTGTTACATCATAATGCCGGATCACATCTTCAATTCCAAGATCATATCTTCCGATCAGCCAGGTTGTCAACTCGATCAATGACTGATACGTACTGTCATTGAATTTTCCGGTGTCATCCGGAATACAGCATTCGATTGCGATTGTATCACTGTTTCGGTTATTGGATGCATATGCGATTTCATTGCAGGGAATGCACTGTACAATTTCTCCATCCAGCCCGATCACGAAATGACTGCTTGCCTTGGTCTGGTGAGATTGTTCCAGCCCTGCGAAATAATTCCGGTTCTGGATGGCAGTCGTTCCCGGATTGGCCGTGTAATGAACGACAATTCCACGAACCTTTTTAAGTGCAAGCCCCGGACGGGAATATTCATTGACCGGAAGCAGTTCCACGTCTAATTCCGGTCTCTGGTCAACGTATTTTTTATCTGTAATATCCCAGCTGCTGTCAGACACCGTCTGCTGCGCCCGTTCCTGCTTCACTTTATGTATGATTCCCAGAATGGATCCCAGCAAAATTACGGCAATGAGAATCATTAAAATGCGCATCTGCAGCTGTTCTTTTCTTGTTCTTCGTTTTTTATATCTCTTTCGATAGGTTGGAGCCATAAATGCATATCTCCTGTATTGTTTTTGCACCCTTTTGTGGGGGCTTATTTCTATCTTCTCACATATTGCGCATCTGTCAATGGGTTTTGTGGTTCAAACATAAGTTTTCTCGATGCGACGGAAGAAGGCGTACATTTTCTTTCTCCAGAAAAATTTGCAAGTCAGCTCTGGCGTTGATTTCACGTCCTTTTGTGTAATTTTATCATTTTACGCAATTAGCTATACGTTATGAGTGCCAGAGCAAGTTGCAAATTTGTTCTTCCGAAAGAAATATACGCCTTCTTCCTGTGGATTGGAGAAAAGATAAGTTTAAAATTGAGGCTGCAAATTCTGAGGATTGGAGAAAAGATAAGTTTAAGATTGGGGGACGCAAAATTCTATAAATTATAAAAAATACGCGCGTATAGAAATTTTCTAAATATGAAAACTTCCATCGCGCGTATTTTCTTCCACAAATTTTCTCTTTTAACAAATTCTAAAGCTTTATGTTTATCTCATAGCCAGAATTTGCGGCAATCGCTCTTTTCTTTATATTTTCTCCAATCCACAGAATTTGCGCGTGTACTGTTTTGGTTTGAAGTTTCTGCAACTGCTCCGGTGTTCCATTAGGTAAAGCTAATAGCAAAAACATATCCCCCTGCTAAAACCTACCTGAAATCAACGCCGGAGCTAATTTGTAGAAAATTCAAACCAAAATCATGTCCACCGCAAATTCGTCGCTTTAAGAAACCTTATCTCTAAAACAGCCCGCCGCAAATTCGTCGTATTGAGAAAAAACTTACATAATCTTGTGAACCCAGCCTTCCGGTCCTTCAATCTCGCCCATCTGGATTCCGGTAAGTGTCTCACGCAGTTTCTTTGTGTATGGTCCCATTTCTTCCATTCCACTCGGGAAACAGATTTCTTTGCCATGATCAACAACCTTTCCGATTGGAGAAATAACGGCTGCAGTACCACAGAGTCCACACTCTGCAAAATCAGGTACTTCTGAGAATTTAACCGGTCTGTGCTCTACCGGCATATGCAGATACTTTTCAGCAACAACCATCAGGGATCTTCTTGTAATGGAAGGTAAAATACTGTCTGACTTTGGTGTTACGAATGTTCCGTCCTTGGTAATGAAAATGAAGTTTGCTCCACCGGTCTCCTCTACATAAGTTCTTGTAGCAGGATCCAGATACATGTTCTCAGCATATCCCTGAGCATGTGCATCTACGATTGCATGTAAACTCATAGCGTAGTTCAGTCCGGCTTTGATATGTCCGGTTCCGTGAGGTGCTGCACGGTCAAAATCAGAAACACGGATTGTAATTGGCTTTGCGCCGCCCTTGAAGTAAGGTCCTACTGGTGTAACCAGAATACGGAACTGATACTCATCTGCCGGCTTTACGCCGATAACAGCGTTTGTAGCGATCATATATGGGCGGATATAAAGCGTTGCTCCGGAACCAAATGGAGGTACCCATGCTGCATTTGCCTTTACTACCTGCTCTACGGCATCTACGAAACGCTCCTCCGGGAATACCGGCATCTCAAGTCTCTCACAGGAATCTTTCATACGGCTTGCATTTAAGTCCGGGCGGAAACATACAATATGTCCGTCCTCTGTTGTGTATGCTTTTAATCCTTCAAAACAGGACTGTGAATACTGGAATACACCTGCACACTCATTTAATGTAACGGTAGGATCTGTTACCAGTGCTCCATCGTCCCACTTTCCATCCTTGTAATTTGCAACATAACGGTAGTCTGTGGTCATGTAACCAAATCCCAGGTTACCCCAGTCAAGATTTTTTTTCTCCATTTTCATTTCCTCCATTTTCTATTCCAATTCAAGTGTTCTATAACTTTTCGTTATGGAATACTGGATATACTATTATTTTTACATATTTTAGTACAATCTGAAGTATTTGTCTATAGATCTTATGAAATTTCTCTATCAAAAAAATTCATAAAAACCATAACCTGATTTCCTAAAGTCCCAGAAGTTCCATTGCTTCGTCCTTTAACTCCTGTGTGCGTTCTTTCAAAAGCAGAAGTTTGTTGTACTTATAATAGGCATCATTTCCACATTCACTGACAAATTTCAGACTGTAATAACCGGCCGAAAGTTCGGACAAAAAGATTACCATTTCCTGTCCCTCTCCAAATACCCGTGCAAGAAATTCAAATGCATGCGTCAGATGACGGCCTGCATCTGAAATTTCCTTCTGGCGGATCTGCTCCCTCTCATCAAACAGTTTCTTGACACATAAGAAATCCCCTTTTGCATCACCGGTTCCTTCGACTGCCAGTGCCGTCAGGCAGTCATTCATTGCCTGAAGTGCCGCACACATGGCTTTTTCCTGTTCCCTGTCGATCATGCCGGCCTTTTTCCGGTGAGTGATCATGGTGTCATAAGAAGAAATCTGTCTTTCCAGAATTTCTTTTCCGCTTCCCCGTCCTTCTTTCAGATCGCTCCGCAAAAATCCCAGCTGCTCAAAAAAAGCTTCCTGTGCAGCTTTTTTCCGGGAATAAGAAATGAATTCCTGTCCCAGGCTGTCCAAAAGCAGCCCCAGCAGACTCAGCTTCTCGTCAAACGGTGCATTTTTGATCGTCATACTGTTTTCCGGTATACTGCCCTCTAAGATTTCCGGTATACGGTAAATATTTTTATACTTATTGTACAGTTCATAATAAGCAGCAAAATCGCGGGCAATCTCCTCGTCCTGCAGATACTGCACAACAAAGTCATAGTCTATGGCAAATCCAAGCTGTTCATACACTTTCATGACCTGTGAGAGATCTTCCCATCCACGGGCGGTCACAAACCGTTTTCCATCCAGATCCGACACAACCGAATAGAAATTGTTCTTTTTAATCTCCAGATAAGAAAGAATTGCTCCATGAATCTGCGCTTTATACGCATACTCTTTCCACACAGAAAAATCTTCTTCTATATAAATCCGCTTGACACGGTCATAGGTAACAATGTCAAAATCGCGCACCGACTTGTTGTATTCCGGAGGATTTCCCGCCGTAACGATGACAAAGCCATCCGGTACCCTGTGATTTCCAAATGTCTTGTACTGCAGGAACTGCAGCATCGTCGGAGCCAGCGTCTCGGATACACAGTTGATTTCATCAAGAAACAGGATTCCCTCATGAATTCCGCTTTGTTCGATCTGATCATAGATCGAGGCGATAATTTCACTCATTGTATACTCTGTGACCGATACATCCTCCCCATCATAGGTTTTCTTCGAGATAAACGGCAGTCCGATCGCACTCTGTCTCGTATGGTGTGTGATCGTATAAGAAACCAGATTGATCCCGCACTCCTGCGCCACCTGTTCCATAATTGCGGTCTTACCGATTCCAGGCGGCCCGATCAAAAGTACCGGACGCTGTCGTTCCACAGGAATTGCATACTCCCCGGTCTCATCTTTTGTCAGGTATGCCTGAACCGTATTTATGATTTCCTGTTTTGCCTGTTTGATGTTCATAAAATTTCTCCTTTATCTATCCTTTTGTATCCTCTGACAAATATAATTTCACTGCCCAGTCCGGCACTTTTATCGGCTCTCCCGAAAAAGTTTTCTGCGGTGTGTCATCCCCGTAAAAAACAAAAACCGTCTGATAATCCGTCGGTTTTTTCGGATATTCTCCATACCCGTCCGTAAAATACATCAGTCCTTTTAAGTTTTTGAGTTCCCCGCTGTTTCTTAATTTCTCTACATAGGAAAATACCGGCCGGAAATCCGTTCCATACCCTCCGGAAACGGAAAACTGCTCGGTATATTTCCCGATTTCATCCAGATTTGTGATTGGAATATCTTTTTGAATCTGGTTATCACATTCGATGATGCGGATATGCACTTTATGGAAAAAACTCTCCTGGTGCTTTAAAATTGCCCCCGTCTCATTCAAAAACTGCTGCACAAGTTTTTCCTTGCAGGAGGCCGAAGTATCGATTGCAATAACAAGTTCTTCGATCTTTTTTGCCTCCCGGAATTCGTTTTCCTCGATCAGAGGCATGTTTCCGTAATGCTGCAGTCCATACATGTAAAATCCGTAATCAAACGAATCCATATCCACGGAAACCTCTTCTCTCACAACTGCAAACCTCTTTAAAAATTCTTTGTAGCTTTTTCGCTCCCGGCTGCTCAGCTTTAACATCCATGCAAGCTTTCCCGCATCTGCCGCCGCGTCTTTTGCATAGGTTTCCATATCGCTTTCGATACGCTTTGCATGTTCTTTCCACTCGTCTTCCTTTGGATCGGTTTTTCCAAGCGGCGTTGCATCAGACGTTTTCTCCCCGGCATTTTCCTGCTGATCACTGTCCATCTGCGGATTCTCCTGCGGCACCGGGGGCTGGTTTTTATTCTGCTCCTGCGGCGGTTCTTTCTCCATGCGCTGCCAGAAACTGTGGTCACAGAGCAAAAATTCCTGCCGGAGGGATTCTTCCAGATACGGATCGCGTTTGCGCAGCATAAAATACTGGTACAGTTTTTCCGCTGTAAGCACTGAAACTTCCTTTTCCAGTTTTTCATACCACTCCTGCCGGAAATCCGAAGTCACACGCAAAATGGTCGGATAATCCATGGAATCCACCACCGATTCCACTGCAATATCACAACAGAGATCCCACAGCTGTGCATCCTCGTGCTGTTTTGCGGAAAACATATGCCGGAACAGACAGTGCATGAGCATATGCATATATGTCCGATTTAAAATTTCCGGCCGTTCAATATAAGTCTGCAGCAGATAGGTCGGATTGAACCGGATATATACCGCATCCGTGCCCACTGTTCTCGTTGACAGATCCATGGCAAATCCCAGACTTCCGAGTGCCGGTCCCATAAACCGCATCGACAGATATAGTTCTGTCCTGACACTGTTTAATATTTTATTTCCGGTTGCTTCCAGTTGTTCCCTTGTCTTCATCGTTCTCCTTTTCCTACCAGTCCAAAGACATGGTGGATGCTTTCTTCTTTCCGAAATTACTCCGCTGATATTCCATCAGTATTGCTACAATCTGACTCATCTTTTCCTCCGATGCCAGCGGAAGGGCATCGGCAAGTGCCGCTTCCGGAATCAGGCAGGAATCACAAAGATAGGAAATCTCTTCCACCTTATTCTCCGGAATCAGCACCTTAAGGATCACCTCTGCATTCTGTTCGAGATACTGTTCGTACTGTTCCCGCAGATGGTTCTCCAGCTCAATCGGATGCATCAGCCGGTCACAGGCAATCTCAATTGCCGTGCGATAATCATCATTTACCACCTGCGCAAACAGACGGTCATACGCCAGTAAATCTACGCCTTTTCTTGTGACACATTCCCGGTACGGATACCCGCTTCCCTCAATCTTGTGATGCAGAACCCGAGCCTCCACATCTTCCACAAAATTGTATACATATGCCGGAAACGTCAGCTGCAGCCCACATGGCTCTATGCGAAAATGCAGCCTGCGGTCGGTATCTGCCAGAAGTTCTTTCATCACCGAATAGTCTCCTCTAAGCTGCGTCAGCTTCACTTCTTCCAGACAATGGCACTGTTTGATCACGCCGTCATAATAGTCTTCCACACTGTCGTACAGCGAAATGCTTTTGAGTTTTTTACAGTTATAAAATGCATATCTTCCAAGCGTTTCCACCGTCTTTGGAATACTTACACTCTCTAAATCTTCCCTTGCGGAAAATGCATTTTTGCCGATCGTTTTCACCGGACATCCATCCACCTGATCCGGAATGACCAGATGTCTTATGGTTCCTTCATACCCGGTAACGGTAATTGTATGTTCTTTTGTTGTTTCATATTGCAATGCCATATGGATACTCCTGCATCTGTTATGTCCTATTCTGATATACGCTTTTTAATTCCCCGATAAAATACAAAGACCCCAGCGCAATCGTCTTTTCTTTTGGTGTTAAAAGTTCCGGAATCTCTGCAACCTTTGTAATTGCGTGTGCAGGCACCCCTTGTTTTCTGATATCTTCTGCCAGTGTTTCCCCTTGCAGTGCCCGTGCACTCTCTGGTGTGACGGTTACAAAATCCATGGCAATCGGCAACAGTTCCCCGATCATCTTTTCATAATCTTTGTCTGCCATCACACCCATCACAAAATGAAACTTTTCCTCCGGATACAATTCTTCGAGACTTGTACACAATGCATGGATTCCGTTACTGTTGTGTGCACCATCCACCATCAGAAACGGTTCTGTACTTAAAATTTCCATACGCCCCGGCCATACCGCTCTGTGAATTCCACGGGCAATAACGGTTTTCATCTTCTCTTTTTCTATCCGGCATCTGGTCCATGCCACTTGTGCCGCACACATGGCTGTAGCGGCGTTTTCTCTCTGATAAGCACCCAAAAGTCCTGGCTGTAGTGCCTTTGCCCCCTGCAGGTCCTTCTCCTGTACACACCGCGCACGTACTCCCTTTGCTGCGGCTGCCCTTTGCAGCACCGCAAGTGCTTCCGATTCCTGCGGTGCAATTACCACCGGCACTCCAGCTTTGATAATTCCCGCTTTCTCCCGCGCAATCTCTTCTATGGTATTTCCAAGAATGTTCATGTGATCATAACCAATCCGTGTGATCACCGATACCACCGGATTTCCCAGTGCATTCGTAGAATCAAGTCTGCCTCCGAGGCCGGTCTCCATAATTACAAGATCGCAGTTTTGTTCTTTAAAATACAGTACCGCCATAAGCACGCAATAATCAAACATGGTCGGTGTCACGCCAAATTCCTGCTCCAGCAGAACATTGCCGATTCGTGTCACATCTTCTCTGGAAATCTGTCTGCCATCAACCATGATACGCTCTTCAAAATCAATCAGGTGTGGAGAAATAAATGTTCCGACTTTTAATCCGGCTTCCCGGAAAACTGATGTCAGGAATGCGCAGACCGATCCTTTTCCATTGGTTCCCGCCACATGAATAAATG
>ENA-ORSC01001791-ORSC01001791.1-human-gut-metagenome-genome-assembly--contig:-NODE-1791-length-14016-cov-3.880739_pt1 | contig 14016 bp, 10 predicted proteins | sample MGYA00242178_ERZ509140 | MGnify/ENA primary metagenome ERZ509140 (study PRJEB26280, sample SAMEA2338681) | human gut metagenome | biome: human gut; feature: human-associated habitat; material: faeces... | reverse complement strand
TTCACCAGCTGATCCGGCTCGTAAATTTGAAGATATGTCAGTAAATCCAGCTGTTTGGCTTGCTGGATGTCCTCCGGGGTGAAGTATGCCATGGGCTACCGCTCCTCTTGGTGTGCCTTTTGGGCATACAGATGGCACATATCATTCGCCTTTGCTTCGATAATGGCCTGCACTTCCTCCATATGGGGACTTTCGTGATGCTCCCAGGCCCGAAATACATCCTGCAAGGGATGCTCGGATTTGAGAAGTGCCTGACACTGCCTGGTTGTTAGGTCATTGTATTCCAGGGATAACAGAATGTCCTCCCGGATGGTGTACTCGTAGGCGCTGCCCAGAATTTCCTCCGGGGGCAGCGTCAGAAGGTGCTGCCGGTAGTGTTCCTGTTCGTCAAACATCTTTTGGTAGAGACGTGTGTTTAATTCTTGATTTGTGATAAATATTGCCTTCCTTTCATTTTCGGGTATAGAAAAAGCACCTGCCGGTGAAGACAGATGCTATTTTCCGGTTTGGATTATTGCAACGCACTTAAATCAATTTCGTATTTCATCTCTTTTGGCGGCTGATAGGCTTTCATGAACATGACCATATACCATGGATAATACCACACCCCATCAACGGATTCGATATTTCCTTTGCAGAGCACGGTCGCTTTTTCAAATTTCCAGCCCTCTGTTTTGCGGATTCTGTCCATGGCGGAATGTACCTTGAAATCGTTTCCGGATTTGGCTTCGATCAGTTCGATTCCCATTCCGTTTTGAATAACAAAGTCGATTTCGCCGGTTTTCTTTCCGTCATAATAATTCAGCTGAAAACCATTGCATTTTAGCTGCTGCGCAACCACATTTTCCAGAATACTGCCCATGTTGATCTGCAGCGCACCGTTGAGAATCTCAAACTGTACATTTTCCATGCAGGCAGCACACAGCAGACCGGTATCTCCCATAAACAGCTTGAAGAGATTCCGCTTTTCATTCAACATGAGCGGTGGTTGCGGCTCCCCCACATTGTAGCAGGGAAGCGCGACGCCCGCGTCGGCCAACCAGTTGAAGCTATCCGCATAGCGGAGCTGTCGACCATTGGGGTCTAATGCGGCCAACACAAACCTGCGCTTTTTATCGTTCAGCTGGCTGGGAATGCTGTCAAAAATAGCACGAACCTTGACCTTTTCGCTGCCCTGTGCATACTGCGCGATATCCAGCCGGTACAGCTCCAGTATCTCCGTTTGGCGAGCGATCACCAGAGCAATATCATGGGTATTCACATAGGTCTGGACTACATCCGGCATACCACCGACCACAATATAGCTATACAGCAGCTTGCACATGGTCTGATGAATGGCATCCGTGACCGGCGTTCCCGTCTCGTAGCAGCCTTTCAGGTACTGAATCGTCGATTTCTGTACGCCGTTGGCCCACAGATATTCCTCCAGATCCATAGGATACATCTGATAAAGCTCCTCAAAGCCGACCGGATAGGATCGCACTTCTCTGTGCCTGACGCCCAAAAGGGAGCCGGATTCGATATAGTCGAAGCGGCCGTCTTCCACCAGAAACTTGATGGCAGTCCTAGCGTTGGGACACGCCTGAATTTCATCCAGAAGCACCAGCGTATTGCCGGGGATCATTGGCTTTCTGGTATAAGCGGTCAGACCCGCAATGATAGTATTGGCATCCAGATTCCCGGAGAAGATCTTTGCCGCATCGGTATCTGTGATGAAATTGACCTCCACAAAACAGGAATACTGTTCCTTGCCAAACTGGCGGATAACGGTCGTTTTGCCGGTCTGACGTGCGCCCATGATACAAAGAGCCTTTTTATTCGGCTGCCCCTTCCATTCCAGCAGTCTGTCATATGCCTTTCGATACAGCATTTGACCACCCCCTAAGCATATTGTAACACGGCCAGTGTAACATTATTCTTCGGCTTTGTCAAATGGTATGTAACGTTTTTCTTGCTTTACAGGAGACTGCATGTTACGTTTTTCGAATGCGGCAAGAGAGCATTTGTAGCAGTCAATAAAAGCGGTGGATTTGCTTACTTATAGAGCTTCAGCAAGAGGGCGTTTACGTCCTCCGTGGGCAGCTCTTTGGCAATGAGCATATTACGGAACCGGAGAAGCGCGTATTTGGCAAGGCGCAGCTCGGAATCATTCAGGGTTACATAACGCATTTTCTCCTTGGAAAACAACATAATGGACAACTCCTTTTTCTTCCATTATATCGCATTTCCAGAAAGCAAGCAAATGTGCGAAGTGTTTACCGCTCCCAATCACGGGATTCCCGCTGGGGCTGGATTTCGCCTTCATCCTGTATGCCATCCACGATCTCATTTTCCCGCTTGTCCATATTCAGCAGGATGTTCAGCTGATCCAGACGGGCGGCTTTTTCCTTCAGCTCCTCCTCTCTGGGAAAGGGCATTGCGATTTCCTGTTTGGCGTTTTCAACCTGGATTTCCAGATTTTTCAGTTTCTCCTTGTAGTCCAGCTGTCTTGTGGGCATACTTTCCAGTAGATTGTCCATGCGCTGAATGTTACCAAACACATCCGTGCCCAGGCCAACCTTGTAGGTCAGTGTACCCTGCATGGAAATCTTGAACAGCTTTTCAAAGCTGTCAAAGCAGAGTGTCATCTGAAAGCCGCGGTAGGAGCCGAGAGAAACGGGGGCGGTGCCGGTCAGAGTGTTGCAGGCATCCAGAAGGGCAGCGCCGGCAGCTTTTTTCTCTGTGAAGATTTGACCGCCTATCACCATAGGGCTGAAGCCCTCCGCATTGGGCTGGGTGTTGTCTTTCAGCAGGGCCATATCAGATTCCAGACCGTCAATCCACTGGTGCATGGAAGCAATCTCCTCCGGGAACTTGCGAATGAGCTGATCTTCCAAGGCATACCGCTGGCTCATGTGGTTCGAGCGCAGGAGTTTCAGCTTCTGCACCTCAATATCCAGGTCCATTTTCTCCTTGATGTGAGGATTGCCGGAACATAGTGCCTTGATCTCGGCGTAGCTCAAAGCGGTTTCGTCAATGTCCTCCGCACTGCGTACCGGGGATTTAGAGGTCATGATCTGACCGATGAACTTCTGCTTCCCCTCCACCAGCTGATACAGGTAGCTGTCAAAGGTATTTTCCGTCACATAGGTGTAGATGTCTACCTTGGGATTCTCATTGCCCTGGCGGATAATACGCCCCTCCCGCTGCTGCAAATCCGAGGGCCGCCAGGGACAATCCATATGGTGCAAGGCGATGAGCTTCCGCTGAGCGTTGGTCCCGGCCCCCATTTTCTGGGTGGAACCAATTAAAACACGCACCTCGCCGGAGCGCACCTTTCCAAACAGCTCCTTTTTGGCGGCTTCCGTTTTGGCGTTGTGGATGTAGGCGATCTCGGATTCCGGGATGCCTTTGTCCAGCAGCTTCTTTTTCAGATCGTCATACACATTGAACTGCCCGTCATTGTGCGGGGTGGAGAGGTCAACGAAAACCATCTGCGTAGACTTTTTCTCTGCTGTCCGCTCCCAGATTTTGTACACATTTTCGGTGCAGACAGCGACTTTTCCGGTGTCGCTGTCCGGCAGCATGGGGTTAATGAGCCGCTGATCCAACGCCAGCTTCCGACCATCGTTGGTAATGACCAGCATATTGTCCTCATTGGAATTCACCTGCTTATTGCGCACCTTTTCCGCCCGCTCGGAGAGGCTGGCGACGATTTCCTTCTGCTGCTCGGAGGGCTGTAACACTACATTGTGGTACTCCGCCTCCGGCACAGGCAGCTTCAGCATATCCGCCGTCTGAATATCTGCAATTTCCTTGAACATGGACATCAGCTCCGGAAGATTGAAGAATTTGGCGAACCGGGTTTTCGACCGGTAGCCGGTGCCTTCCGGAGCAAGCTCAATAGCGGTGACGGTCTCGCCAAAGGTAGACGCCCATGCGTCAAAGTGGAGCAAGCCTTTCTCTTTTAGAGTGCTGTATTGCAGATATTTCTGCATGGTATAAAGCTCTACCATACTGTTGGATATGGGAGTGCCGGTAGCGAATACCACGCCCCGGCCTCCGGTCAGTTCATCCAGATAGCGGCATTTCATATAAAGGTCGCTGGACTTCTGGGCTTCCGTCTGGGAGATACCGGCCACATTGCGCATTTTCGTAAATGCGGCGAGATTTTTGAACATGTGGGCCTCGTCCACGAAAATCCGGTCAACACCCAACTCCTCGAAGGTGATGACATCATCCTTGCGGCTCTGGTCATTGAGCTTTTCCAATCTTTGCTGAATGCTTTTCCTGCTGCGTTCCAGCTGCTTCACGGAAAAATTGTCGCCGTTGTTGCGTTTCAGTTCCCGAATGCCGTCCAGAATTTCCTGCTTCTGCTGCTCCAAAATGAACTTTTGCCGCTCCTGGGACATGGGGATCTTTTCAAACTGGCTGTGGCCGATGATGATGGCATCGTAGTCGCCGGTGGCGATCCGGGAGCAGAAGCGTTTTCGATTCTTGGTTTCAAAATCCTTTTTGGTGGCAACCAGAATATTGGCGGCGGGGTACAGCTGCAAGTATTCTGCGGCCCACTGCTCGGTCAAATGATTTGGCACCACAAACAGGCTTTTTTGACACAGCCCCAGCCGCTTGCTCTCCTGGGCAGCTGCCACCATTTCAAAGGTTTTGCCGGCACCAACTACATGGGCAAGCAATGTATTCCCACCATAGAGAATATGGGCAATGGCATTCACCTGATGAGGCCGCAGGGTGATTTCCGGGTTGATCCCCACAAAATTCAGATGGCTTCCGTCGTACTCTCTGGGGCGAATGCTGTTGAACTTTTCATTGTAGAGCGTGGTCAGCCGTTCTCTGCGATTGGGGTCAGCCCAGATCCAGTCCGCAAATTCCTGCTTGATCTGCTCCTGCTTTCCCTGGGCAATGGCGGTCTGTTTCGTGTTGAGGATGGCCACCTTTTTACCGGAGTCATCATATTCATAATCGAAAATCCGTACATCCCGCAGATTCAGGGTTTCCTCAATGATTTTGTAGGCGTTGATGCGCTCTGTGCCAAAGGTGTTCTCGGAGCGGACATTCCCTCGGTCCAGACTTTTTCCGTCTACATTCCACTCGCCGGTGTAGGTGCTGTAATGCACTTTGATGTTCCGTCTCTGGTAGTAGGGTGTCCGCAGAAGCTCAAAGGTAAAGTCCCGCACGACCTCGGTTGGCAGCCAGACAGCACCCAGCCGGACAGAAATCTCACTGGCCGTCAGGTCAACGGGCTGCACCGCTTCCAGGGACTGTACATTGACGGTATACCCTTCATCTGTCTCGGCAAACGCCCTGGCGGTGCGCAGCTTTTCCCGGACATTGCCGGAAAGGTATTCATCCGCAGGCAAATATTTATGGGCAACATCCTCATTTCCGTCATGCTCTGGATTCAGGAAGATCACGCCCTTCAAACCAGAGAGAATTTCTTCCTCGCTCTTGTGGGTCAGCTCCATCATGTAGGGCATATCTACTTTTGCTTTTTCAGCCAGTGACAGGGCCAGGGCTTCCGAAGCGGTATCCACGGAGGTGACGGAAATTTTTTGACGGATGGTGCGCTTGGAGAACATATCCGCTTTACGCAGGAAATTACCCTCACTGTCCCGCACCTCCAAAGAGGACAGCAGATAGTAGGCGTTGTCGGTAGAAAAAGCGGAACTGTTGGCACGGCTGTTGATCCGGCCATACTTCTCCACAAAGCTGTCATAGAGGGCATTTAAGTGTCCCTGCTCTGCCTGAATCATGGTCTCTGGATAATCCTCGGTCTGATACTCAATGAGCTTTCGCACACAGTCCCGGATACCGATAAGCCCACGGATGCGCTGCTCGGCGGTGGCCGATACAGATACCGGATCCATCCGGCTGTTTTCCCGGAAGTACAGCTTTCCGTCCACAACGGCGAAACTAAAATTCCGTACACTGGGGTCAGCAGGCAGGGTGTCCGCCTCCTCCGCAGGAAGGTCGTCCAGGTCTACAGTCTGCATTTCGCCTTGGATTTGGCCAATGGCGGCAGTGAGCAGGGATTCCAAGCTCTGCCCCTCCTGGGGAATACAGGCGGTTTCCATACCATAGGGGCCGGACACTTCCTGCATTTGCCCCAGAACCATTTCCGGGTGAGAGACAAAGTAGGCGTTCATTTTCAGCCCCTTTTCATCGGTGCCCAGATGCACCCAGTCCGGTTCCAGGTCGGTCATACCGCTGCGCTTTTGCAGGAACAGGATGTCGGAAGTGACTTCTGTACCGGCAGCGGCCTTGAAGGTATCATTGGGCAGACGGATAGCACCGAGAAGGTCCGCCCTCTGGGCAATGTACTTTCGCACAGAGGGATTTTCTTTATCCATGGTGCCCTTGCTGGTGATGAAGGCTACTACGCCACCGGGCCGCACTTTGTCCAGGGTGCGGGCAAAGAAATAGTCGTGAATAAGGAAATTGTACTTGTCGTACTTCTTATCCAAAACCTTGAACGTCCCAAAGGGCACATTGCCAATGGCCACATCAAAGAAGCTGTCCGGCAGGTCGGTTTTCTCAAGACTTTGTACCGCAATGCTGTTTTTCTGGTACAGCTGTTGGGCAATGCGCCCGGAAACGCTGTCCAGCTCTACACCGTACATTTTGGAATTTTCCATATTCTCCGGCAGCAAACCCATGAAGTTTCCCACGCCGCAGCTGGGTTCCAGGATATTGCCGGTCTGGAAGCCCAGATTGGACAGCCCCTTGTACATGGCCCGGATCACCACAGGCGGGGTGTAGAACGCTGTCAAGGTAGATTCCCGGGCGGCGGCGTATTCGTCCTCTGATAGCAGGGCTTTCAGCTCGGCGTAATGGGCGTTGGCTTCCTCAAAGAACTGGGGCAGGCCGCCCCAGCCTACATATTGGGAGAGAATGTCCTGTTCATCCGGCGTGGCCAGACGGTTTTCGGCTTCCAGCTTGTGCAGCAGCTCTATGGCGTGAACGTTGTGATAGAAACGCTCAATGGGAACACCAATACCCAGATCATTCGTGGAGATATGATAGTTCCTGCGGTCATCTGCGGCGACTTCGGGCTGGAGAGCATGGGGGAGAATGGGCGAAGAAGGAGGTAGCTCCGCCGCGCCCGCATCGGCCATGACTTGACGAATGAAGGGCGTATTTTCCAGAGCCTCCGGGTCAACAAGTTTTCCGTCCACGATCCCGCCCTTTGCCAGTTCCTCCCGAACCTGCTGGGGATCGACGTCATCGAAGGTGTCTTCTTCCATATCCGGCACGGAATCAGCGATTTGGGCTGCTTGGGGATGGTAGTTATGAACTTCTTCCGCGGCATCTTCCAGAGTGTCAAAGGGGCCGTCAATATATCTGGCGGTCCCATCCGTCATGCCATAATGGTTGTAATAAAAGCCGTTGACATGGAGCTGTATCTGAATTTCCTCACCGTTATCCGTCAATCTCTGAACGACCTTATTTTGGATGCCGTGGAGGGCAACCTTGGCAAGCTGTTCCTCCGAAAAGGCCACCAACTCGTCAAAATCCGGGTCAGTAAGCTCCTGTTCCGTCAGCTCTTTCAGGGAGCTGTATTTTCGGGAATCCACGATAATGCCGTCAATGTACCGATCCAGTTTGAAATCCATCAGGTCAACGCTGACCTGAACGGGGACTTCTTCATCCGTGATGGTGGTGTAGGCAATATCGACTTTCCGTAGATCGGAGAAATCCGGCTCGCTGTCATATTCTTCAGCGCAGAATTCTGTAATAAGCTCTTTGGCCTTTTCCAAATCCTCGTTGACGGCCTGCCTCGCCAGCGGGCGAATGGTGTGGTCTTTGCCAAAAACAGAGAACGTTCCGGCCAGGTAGCTTTCCATAGCCTCCATGCCACGCTTCCGGATTTCAAAGGAACGGTCACTGGGCTGTGTTGCTTCCATGAGAGGCTGCATCATGGAAACATAAATGGTATTGACTTGCTCCGGGTCAGAAAGCTGCTCCTGAATTTCCGCGACGCCCTCCCAGTAGTCAAAATCACTTCTGGGGGTGGGACGCTGAAAACCGTCCGGCGCATTGGAAAAGAACGACATGATCTGTCGGGCAAGCTGATTGATCTCATAGTCGGCCATTTTATCCGTATCGCTGGGATACAGGTAGACGCCGGCGGAGATCATGTTGGATACCCATTTGGTAACGGCTGGCCATTTCATGTTTACCTGAGCATAGGGCGCACCGATACTCCCGTGGCTGAAAAAGAAACCGGTACTGTCGTAGACCCGGTTGTCGTTTCCACCGTGGTAGCCGCTGTATTCTCCATGCTGCCGTTTCAGAAATTTCTCCCGTTCCTTGGCATCCGTATTCCGGATGAAAAAGGAGAACACATCCAGCTGTGATCGGAACTCGCTCTCATGGCCGCGCAGTGCCTGGTTGATTTCATCGTCGGAAATAAAATACCGCCGCAGAGAATCAAAACCTTCAGCGGCGGTGAATGTCAGGGGGATTCGCTGTAAATCTTCCAGCTTTTGCAGCAGCTCGGCGGGGTTATACAGGCGGCTTACCATGAGGCTGCGGTCATTGGCATGGGCGGCTGCAAAAAGTGTCCATTCATCTATAAGCTGTTTCAGCGTATCCGGGGATTCCAAAAGCCGCTGCATCTGGGCTTCGATTTCAGGAAAGCCGCGATTGGAGGAATAGGTTTTCGCTGTAAGCGGAAGATACCCGTCCTCTTTCACCTGGGCAGAGCATTCCCGCACGGCAAAGGCAAGGGACTGGGCAATTCTGCGCCGCTCAAAGGCCGGGACCTGTTCCAGCTCATCTTTGGGTATATACCGCCCCATATCCAGCAGTTCCCGGATACGTTTCGCCGCCTGCTCCCAAGTGACAAGGGTGGTATGCAGATTCCGGACAGTGTGCCCAGGGGAAATGCGAATGCCCTCCGGGTCATACCAGACGGCGTAATCCTGATCTTGAATGATCAGCCCCGCACCATTGGTGCCGTAGCTTCTTTGCAGGAAATCGGCATTGTCCGGCTTGTCTTTCATGAAGTAGGCACATATGATTTTTCGGCTGTCACGGTCATTGAAGCCCATGCACAGGGCTTCGTCAATGACCTGCTGGGGAAGCTGCAACTGCGGGAAAAAGGCCTGCTGCGCTTCCTCCGGTACAGAAAAGCCGCCGTCCAGGAAGGAAACCTGTTCCTCCACACTGGGCAGCGGCGATTCTTCAATTACGCGTAAATCAGCTGACTGTAAATGATCTCCTCTGCGGCCTGCCGGATGTTGTTCATCCGCTGGACCCACAGCATCTGATCCCGGGCTTTCAGTTCTTCCGTCACGCCCTGCTCCAGGGCCATCTGAGTTGTCAGCTGCTCCAGCATCCGGTTGGCCTCCCGGTCCACCTCCTCCAGATGGGCGTTCAGCGTGCCCTCCATCAGCATCCCGGTGTATAGCCCCTCCCGGTGCTTGCGGAGGTAGCTGTGGCGAAGCATCCCGTACTTGCCTACCTTGGGACTCTCCGGGGGTATCAGGTTGGGCAGCCGGTAGTCCCCCTGCATTCTGTAAGTCAGTTCCATTGTTCTGGCTCCTTTCGTCATTTTTTCTGGCTTCATTGTACACAGTGTCTCCGAAAGAATCAAATGTGCGAGATTGCTGCCGTTCCAGAGATTTCACGGTAACACCGATTTCCCGAAGAACGGATTGGGACAGCGTGCTGGCAGCCGAACCCAATATGGAAGCGGTGATCTCGGTATTGAAATCCAGAATGCAGCCAGAAACGTCGGAGTCCAGTTCAGGCGCATAGCCGCAGCGGTGGAGAACCATGTAGCGAACGCTTTCACTGACAGCGTCCTTGAACCATCTGGCAATGCTGTTATTGTCCAGTTCCTCCAGAAAGCTGTCCTTCTTGTTGTTCAGCAGGTCGGGAAGGCAGTCCCCGGCGGCTTCTTCCGCAAGCTGCCGGGAAAGTATCTCCACAGCATCCAGAAACGAGCCGTCCCGGTTCAGAAGGAACTTGTCCTGCAATGCCTGAATGACCTCATTTTCGTACTCCGGTTTCATCTGCCAAAGGGAAATATCTCGATTTTCCCGACTGTTGGTATCCGAGATGTCAAATACATAGCGGATGCGGTAAGACAAGCTGGGGTCGCGCAGCAGAGCAATGCCGGTGGCTCCCCGGTTTTCCCGGCGTCCCAGACGGTTCCAGATATCGATTTCCGCACAGGCTGTGGCATCCGGACGCTGGGCATGGATAAGCACCTGTTCCCGGAAGGTGTACTTATAGTTCCGGGCAGCAGTCCGCAGGAAGGCAGCGTAATTTCCGGAGCGGGCTACGATTTCCCGCGTTTTGCGGGCAAGCAGCTCCGAAAGAATTTCATCTTTTCTGGGCATAGCTTCCCCCTAACGCAGGGTAACGGAAACTTCCACCGTGACCCCGTCCTCCTGAATGGAGGCGTACAAAAGCCCCGTCCTGGCATTGGATACTTTCGTCACCATCTGGTTCAGCCGGCATACGGTTCCGTTGATCTCCTCCTGGGTGTCGGCGTAGTAGTAGCCTCGCTCGTCGCTGCAAATGGGGTATCCATCCTGCCGCAGACTGTTGATCTTCCTGCGCAGACCCCGCCCGTCAATGGAAAAGAGCCGCTGCAGCTCATGGCTGTAAACGGCCCTTTCCCCACCGGTATGGTACTTCTTGAGATGCTGGCAGATCGCTGTTTTCTTATCCATTGTTTCACATCCTTACTCTTTCAGCAGATTACATCTGACTTATGCTTTCTTACCTTTGACACCGGGAAACTCCATCCTCGTGAACTCCCAATGAATCGCGCCGGTGAACAACTTGCTCATGGCCGCAGCCTCCGCTTTTTCGGGAGAATCCGCTTCCACGGCGACATGGCCCAGGCTGATTGCCTGGACGGTAACTTCATACTTCATCTTGCATCCCTCTCTCTATGATTTTTGATAGGTACGCCCTTGGTATCGTAATTCTTGGGGTCGGCGGCGGGCGTGTCCCAGCCGAACATAGAGCCTGCTACCATGGCGGCTTCCTGCTCCCTGGTGACTTTGGCGGCATCATTGAGGACGGCTGCAGCCTCTTTTGGGAAAGCACCGTCCTGCGGGTACTGCCCTGTGGGGGTATAGCCTTTCTCACCTTTGGTGATGACGATGATCTCCCCGGTGGCCTCCAATGTGCTGAAGCATTTCTCCGGGAGTGACTGGCGCAGGGGGATGACCTGAATACCGCTGCGCTGCGCCTGCTCCGCAAACTCACAGATGTGGTAGAGGTTGTTTCCAACCTCCAGATGGGTTTCATCCACAAACCGGCATGGCCTGTCCCGCGTTTCACCGGAGGGAAATGTCATGCGGATGCTGTCGCCGTCCGTGATGCGGAACTTCTCATTGTAGTTGGGCGTGATAAACCGAATGCCGTACTCCGCGTTCCGCATATGCCAGTCAAGAAAATCCCGCTTGTAGCAGCAGATATAGAAATTGTAATCGCCGGGATTGGGATTCAGCCGTAACAAGTAGGCATAATTCTGGGTGTTCACCCGGAAGCCAAACTCGTCCCGTCCAAACTTAGGCGTGGTGGATCGACGGCAGGCGTTGGACAGGCTGTTTCGGTCTGCCAAAATCCCGCCGTATTGCGTATCTTCCCGCAGGGCATTCACCACTTTGTCCAGTTCGGCTTTGAATTCCGGCGTTTTCAGATACGCCATGTTGTCAAACCAGCCGGAATAGAATTCTTTGCCGGTAGAGCCAAAGTCCCCGCGCAGATACCCGATACATCCTGTCTGAGCATCCAGCTGGTGGCTCTGCCGGTAGGTGTATTTTTGTTCGGGCTGGGTCATTTCCCGCAGTTCCATTAACGCTCACGCTCCTTCCTTTTTTCAGAATGTCTTGTTTGTGCATTTTCTCTGGCCTGCCAGTAGTCCGGGTGGTAATCCTGCAAGCTGCGGTCAATGGCCTTTTCGTATTCTCCCGGCCTAAAATAATCATTTACGGGAGCCGTATAGAGACCTTTGTCCAGCAGCTCCCGGATGGCAACCGGGGCGTCGCAGTCCTCCTCAAAGCAATAGTAGCTGCCATCCGGAAAGCCATGTTTTCTTGCAGCCGGGGACAATACTGTTCTGGCAATGCTCCTGTGAACCATAATGCCGCCATGGCTGGCGGTGGCCACGGCGAAAACGCCGGAACATAGTTCCTCCAGATGCTGGACTTCGCCCCATGGGGAATATTCAGGTGGAAACATCATCGTTCCTCCTTCCTCGCCGCATGACGCTGTTCCCACTGATACTGTTCCAGCCCCAGCTTTGCCCATTGGGGAAGCTGTTCAGGCTCCAGCTTCCCGAGAATGTCCCGCCGTTCAAACCGGGAACTTTTTCCGGAGCATAAATCCATACAGAAACAGGCGGAACCCCGGCTGTGGGGACTGGCGCCAAAACCGCCGATACAGAGCTTCAGCTGACGGGTTGCCAACTGATACTCCCTCCGCAGTACATCCGGACGGATGACAACGATTTTTCCATGCAGATCGTCGTCATGGGAAATGGGGGTACAGTCTGTGCTGCTCAGGGGTGTCATGTCAATGCCCTGAAATTTTGGGCTGAATACCTCCGCACGGGTTTTCTCGGCCTGTTTGGACAGCCTGCTCGCAAAGAGCTTGACGGCTTCGCAGTAGTCGTCACTGACTATGACCTCATTATAGAGCGCCGCGATCTCGCTCTGTTGGCAGTAAGCACACATATAACGTTCTTCCGGCTTGGCGTTTATGTCCTCCCCAAGAACGATTTCCCGGTCTCCGATGTGGAATGCCTGAATGATCTCATAGCTTCCGGCCATTCTTTTCTTATCTTCCATTTGCTTCCTCCATTCTTTCGCAAATCACGAGAAACCGCTGCTTGCCGCCGCTGGCGTAGGGGTGACAGGTCAGCAGGGTAATCAAATCCCGCCCGGGCTGAATCTTGATGGCATCAATATCGTTGGGCTGGATGATCTTCGTTTCCACCACGCGGTAGTGCAGCGTTCCCCAGAGATTGGTGATGTTCACAGAATCACCGATCTGCAATTCCGGGACATACCGGAAATAGGGCGCGCCGTTGTATCCCCGATGCCCTGCAATGACGGCGTTGGTGTTCTCGCCGCCGATGGGGATGCTGGTCTGCCCCAGCTGGGCGGCACCTTCTGCCATATGGGCTTCCGTGGCTCCCAGATACAGGGGCATTTCCAGCTCGATTCCGGGAATGGAAATGACCCCGAACATGTCCCCTTGCTGGCCGCTGACGCAGAACAGGACACCGGCTTGTTCGGTAGCGGCCAGACTGTTCAGCTTGGCCTGCCCGTCCGCATAGATATCCTGGTTGTATTGTTCCAACAGCTCCAGAACTTCTGGGTAGGGCGTGGGCGGCGCGGTTTCGGCAATCGTCTCCGTGGGAAGCAGATCATCCGGCGCGGCATCTGTGGGAGCCGTTCCAAAGAAGGATTCTACGGAGCTTCCCATTCGCTTGCCGGTAAAGTAGCTGTTCAGAGTCGGATACAGGAAGACTGCTAGCCCCACGAGGAAAACCAACAGGAGGGGGAGCAGGTTTCCCTTATGGCCTCTTTTACGACGCACGGCTCTCACCTCGCTGCATCAGCCAGCCCAGAAACAGAACCAGACAGATGATCACTACGACACCTATGGCAAAATACACACCCTTCTCGTATTCCTGTTCCCAGGTGGAATCCACAGGTTCACTTGTTTCAGCCGGTTCAGTTGTGGGGCTTTCCTCATCCTCCGGGGTATAGGCGATCCGGTGGCCACGAATCAGAAGCCGGTGGGTGTTGACCCCGAAGGGTGTACAGGTGACGAGCGTACACAAGTCCTTTCCTTCCTCCAGCCCCAGATAGGTGGTGTCATGGGGCAGAACGGTGTTGATCTGGTCAACCTCGTAGGCAAGGATTTCATTCAGAACTTCCAGATAGAAGGTATCCCCAATTTCCAGCTTGTCTAGGTCGGAAAACATCTTCTGGCTGGCAAGACCGGAGTGGCCGGTGAGAATGGCGTGGGTGCTGCTGCCGCCAA
>ENA-ORSC01001779-ORSC01001779.1-human-gut-metagenome-genome-assembly--contig:-NODE-1779-length-14090-cov-3.179551_pt1 | contig 14090 bp, 19 predicted proteins | sample MGYA00242178_ERZ509140 | MGnify/ENA primary metagenome ERZ509140 (study PRJEB26280, sample SAMEA2338681) | human gut metagenome | biome: human gut; feature: human-associated habitat; material: faeces... | reverse complement strand
CAGCGGAAGAGAGCCGCCGATCATGACCGTGGGATCCATATCCGCTTCCATGAGGATATGGGTCACCATGGACGTGGTGGTGGTCTTTCCGTGTGTGCCGGAGACGCAGATGGCGTTATGGTAGGACTTCATGATCTCGCCCCATGCCTGCGCCCGCTCAAACACGGGAATGCCTGCGGCACGGGCGGCAGCGATCTCCGGGTTGTCATTGTGGGCGGCGGCGGTGCGGATGATGCAGTCCGCGCCCTCAATATTCTCCGCCCGGTGTCCGATGGCGACGGGAATGCCCTGCCCGATCAGCTCATCCGTGGACACGGATGCGTTCATATCCGAACCAGTGACCTCCATGCCCATGCCCTTCAGCACCAGACCCAGCGGCCGCATGGATACGCCGCCGATCCCCACAAGATGCACATGATGGCCGGGCGTCAGATATTCCGTGATTTTCTTACTATTCAGCATGTATGTCAGTTCCCCCACAGGTGATCCTGCCCCGGCCGGACCCGGGGAATCTCTGATTCCCTTACGCCGGAGCACAGAACGAAATTTTTCCGCAACTTTTAGCATTATACAACATTGCCTTGAATTTTACAACCACAAAAAGCGGGCGAAGGGAAGTTTTTCGTCATAATCTTCCTTATTTTCCGAAAAATCCCCTCATTACACCCGCCGTATCACGCCGCAGGCGATTTTTTTGTCCGCGTTTCCCGCCGGTTGGGTGTGAAAATCGTCCGTGCTTCCGTGAATGACCACCGTCCGCCCAACCACCTCGCAGGGCGTGAATCTGCCCGTCTCCACCGCGAGGAACGCCCGCCCGGCCATGCTGAGCAGAGGCGGCAGGTCTCCCGCGTGACGGGGATGCTCCCGGCCACCCGGGTTATAATGTCCTCCGGTATCCGAAAAGTCCGTGCCGCCGCAGTCGCTGCCCTCGTGGATGTGAAAGGCGAAAAAGCCGGAGTCGTTTTCCGGAAGCCCACTGACCTCCGCCGTCACCAGCGTGCCGCCGGGTATGGCGTAAAACCGCACCGTCCCCTTGAGCTTTGGCGCACCCATGCCGCCCCGGACGCAGGCGATCGCCTGCGGATTTGCGGATGGAATTCTCATAATCTAAGCACCTCCTGACCATTCTATGCATGGCGCTTCTTTCCTGTCCCCAAATTGTCGAAAATTGGCGAAAGGAAGTGAATTGAAAATTGAGTGCAGCTGTGATATTCTATATCCATCGGAAGGTGGGAGACATATGGACGCAATGAAGCTGTTGATTGCGGATGGAAACGAGGAATTCCGGCGGGCGCTTGCCGCCGAGCTGCAGGGGGCATACCATGTCCGGTGCTGCGGCGACGGGAAAGAGGCACTGTCGCTTCTGCGTTCCTTTGTCCCTGACGTTCTGGTGCTTGATCTGATGCTTCCCGAGCTGGACGGCATCAGTCTGCTGCAATCCGCCGCCAGTGCCGGACTGTGTCCCATGGTGCTGGTGACCTCCCGCTTTTATAACGATTATATTCTGGGCGCCCTTGGCGAGCTGAGCGTGGGCTACATGATGCGAAAGCCCTGCGACATCCCCGCTACCGCGGCCAGAATCGGCGACCTGAGCCGCCATATCCGCGCGCCGCTGGTAACGCCGCCCGACCCTCAGACGCAGGTGACCAATCTGCTGCTTTCCCTGAACATTCCTTCCAAACTCCGGGGCTACGCATACCTCCGGGAAGCCATTCCGAGGATGATGAAGGACCCCGACCAGCCCATTACAAAGGTGCTGTATCCGGCGGTGGGCGCGGTCTTCGGCTGCAAGGGCACCCACGTGGAGCGCTCCATCCGAAGCGCCATCGATACCGCATGGAAGCAGCGGGACGACCGTGTCTGGCAGCGGTATTTCCGCGTCGGCTCCGACGGCGTCATTCCCCGCCCGTCCAACGCCGCCTTCATTTCCCGTCTGGCAGACGCTCTGCGGCTGAATCAGGACGCCGGAAACAATGAGGAATGAATCGGAAAAATGGACATACCCTAATGATACCAACTGACTTGGAGGCGCTGTCATGAAAAAGCAAACCTCTCCCCCTAACCGCCGCGGCAGGCTCGTACTGCTGTGCTTCGTGCTGGGGCTGATCCTGATCGTGATGCTTGTGGGAACGGTCTACTTACAGCACCTGCTGGGGCGCATCCACTATGTGGATTCCGGCACCGCCCCGACCCTTTCCCCGGAGGAGCTGGACGCCTATCTCGCCACCCAGCCGGAGGAGATCAACACCGCCCCCACCATGGACCCCGAGGACGTCACCTTCCCGGACTACGACGCCGACATCGGCAGGGACAGCGACATCATCAACATTCTGCTCATCGGTCAGGACCGCCGGGAGGACGAGACCCGGGCGCGTTCGGATTCCATGATCCTGTGTACCTTCCACAAATCCGAAAAGAAACTGACCATGACTTCCTTCCTCCGGGATACCTATGTCAAAATCCCCGGCTACGGCCAGAACCGGATCAATGTGGCCTACGCCGCCGGCGGAATGTCCCTTCTGAATAAGACTTTGGAAAACAATTTCGGCGTCCACATCGACGGCAACGTGGAGGTGGACTTCTACCAGTTTGCCGACATCGTCGATCTTCTGGGAGGCGTGGAGGTAGACCTGCGCAACGACGAAGCCCAATGGGTCAACCGGGAGACCGGCAGCGGCCTTTCCGAGGGAACAAATCTCCTGAACGGTCAGCAGGCACTGGCCTACGCCCGCATCCGCAAACTGGACGCCGACGGGGATTTCAGCCGGACGAACCGCCAGCGCAAAGTCATCACCGCGCTGCTGGATGCCTACCGGGACACCAGTCTTTCCTCCGCCCTGTCCCTTCTGGAGCAGGTTCTCCCCCTGATCACCACGGACATGACAGACAGGGAGATCCTCGGCTACGCCGTCAGCCTCTTTCCTCTGATGACCGGCGGAGAGGTCGTCAGTCAGCACATCCCCGCCGCCGGAACCTATGCCAGCCGCAATATCGACGGCATGGCAGTGCTGGTGGCCGATCTGGAAGCCAACCGGCAGGTGCTGAAAGACACTCTGGGCGGATGACCCGCACTATGTCCCGTTTCATAAATGGAAATATTTTCCTGTAATTTTTCCCCTGAATGTTTCATGTTCTGGATTTTTGTTTCATGATGCCAAAAAAATTTTGTAAAATTTTTTGTAAACACGCATTATCTGAATTGACAAGTTCCGCAATTCAAGGTATAATGAGCGATGACTGAGAAATAATAAGAAGGTGCGAACATGGAACTCACGAGAAGCGAAATGGAAATCATGGATGTCCTCTGGGAAACCGGAAAGCCCCTGTCCCGTGCGGATTTGTTGGAGCATACCGAGGAAAAGACCTGGAAGGACAGTTCCGTACACATACTGCTCAACAGTCTGCTGCAGAAGGAGGCCATTCGGGAGGCCGGCCTTGTGAAGCGCGGCAAAACCTTTGGCCGCGTATTCGCACCGACCATGACCCGGGAGGAATACTTTGCCAACACCATTTTCAGCCATCGCCACAAACCGGAACCGGTAGGTCTGTTCAAGGCGCTGCTGAAGCGGGAGGAAGTCACTCAGGCAGATTTACAGCAACTTCTGGAGCTTGTGCAGAAAGAAATACGGTAAATGATCGACGGAGCCGTTTATACGGCTCCGCTTTTCTTTTATGCAGGCATTCCGCAGCCCGATTTTCTGTACGGTTCGGGTACACGTTTTGCTTCCGACCTCCATAGAATATCAGTATCACACACAACTGCCCGTCCTTTGCCGTTCCCTTTTCGTAGAAAATTGCACAAAAATAATTGAATATTGCACCAAATTTGCCAAATCTGATTGACAACGCCCGGCACGGGGTGTATAGTAGGGGCGTTATCACGACTTAGCCTCAAGGAAACTCTGATTAAATCGGTGAAGGCTGGCGGCTGAAGATTTTGACTCAGCCGAAAGCGATTTATTCAGAGGTTCCTCAGGTCAAATGGAGGAAATATCCATGTTAAAAACCGCTGAATTATACGACATGTCCCACACGCTGGCAGGCGCTTATCTCTCCGGATTTGAGTACCCATGGCAGGCGCTGAAGGGCATCAAAGAGCTGATCTTAGCCCTCGGCCCCACACTGGGCGAGGACTATACGGAAGTGTCCCCCACCGTCTGGGTACATAAGACCGCCGCAGTCGCCCCCACCGCCTTTCTGGGCGCGCCCTGCATCATCGGCGCGGGCACCGAAGTGCGCCACTGCGCCTTCATCCGCGGCTCCGCCCTGGTGGGCGAAAACTGCGTGGTGGGCAATTCCGTGGAGCTGAAAAACGCAATTCTTTTTGACAACGTGCAGGTTCCCCACTTTAATTACGTGGGCGACAGCATTCTGGGCTACAAGTCCCACATGGGCGCTGGCAGCGTCACCTCCAACGTCAAGTCCGACAAGACGCTGGTCGTGGTGAAAAACGGCGAAGAGCAGGTTCCCACGGGGCTGAAAAAGTTCGGCGCCATGCTGGGCGACTTCGTGGAGGTCGGCTGCAACAGCGTCCTGAATCCCGGCACCGTCATCGGCCCCCACTCCAACGTCTACCCCACCTCCTGCGTCCGGGGCATGGTTCCCGCCAACAGCATCTGGAAAACCGGCGGAATTATTGTCGCCAAAAAATAATGTTTTCGGGACATTTCCCGGCCATCAGAAAGTGAAAGGAGTCCATTTCCATGGGCAAATATTTTGGAACCGACGGCTTCCGTGGCGAGGCCGGTGTGAACCTGACCGCCGACCACGCCTACAAGGTGGGCCGTTTTCTGGGCTGGTATTATAATGCACTGCGGGAGCGCAATGGCAACAACGAGCCTGCCCGCATCGTCATTGGCAAGGATACCCGCCGCTCCAGCTATATGTTCGAGTACAGCCTGGTGGCAGGCCTGACCGCTTCCGGCGCAGATGCCTACCTGCTGCACGTCACCACCACCCCCAGCGTGGCCTACATTGCCCGCGTGGATGATTTTGACTGCGGCATTATGATCTCTGCTAGCCATAACCCGTTCTACGACAACGGCATCAAGCTGATCGATTGCTACGGCGAAAAGATGCCCGAGGAGACCCTGCTGCTGGTGGAGGACTACATCGACGGCAAGCTCCATGTCTTTGATAAGGACTGGCCGGAACTGCCGTTTGCCCATCGTGAGCATATCGGCTGTACGGTAGACTATGTGGCAGGCCGTAACCGTTACATGGGTTATCTGATCTCTCTGGGCATTTACTCTTTCAAAGGAGTCAAGGTCGGTCTGGATTGTGCCAATGGTTCCAGCTGGAACATTGCAAAATCTGTCTTTGATGCCCTCGGTGCAGATACCTATGTTATCAACAATCAGCCCAACGGTTTGAATATCAACCTGAATGCTGGTTCTACTCACATTGAGGGACTCCAGAAGTTTGTTGTTGAGAAGGGCTTGGATGTTGGTTTTGCCTACGATGGCGATGCGGATCGCTGCTTGTGCGTGGATGAAAAGGGTAATGTCATCACGGGCGACCATATCTTGTACATCTACGGTTGCTACATGAAAGAACGCGGTAAGCTGCTGACCAACACTGTGGTCACGACCGTCATGTCCAACTTTGGTCTGTATAAGGCTTTTGATGAGAAGGGCATCGGCTACGCCAAGACCGCAGTGGGTGACAAGTACGTCTATGAGTACATGGCTAAGAACGGCTGGCTATGCCATCGGCGGTGAGCAGAGCGGCCACATCATCTTCTCCAAGTACGCCAGCACCGGTGACGGCATCCTGACCAGCCTGAAGATGATGGAAGTCATGCTGGCGAAGAAACTGCCCATGAGCAAGCTGGCTGAGCCTCTGAAGATTTATCCGCAGGTTCTGGAGAATGTCCGCGTGACCGACAAGAAAGCCACACAGGATGACGAAGCAGTGCAGGTAGCAGTCAAAGCCGTAGCCGAGGCACTGGGTGACACTGGCCGTATCCTTGTCCGTGAGTCTGGTACGGAGCCTGTCGTGCGTGTGATGGTGGAAGCTCCCGACCACGACACCTGCCAGAAATATGTGTCTCAGGTCGTGAAGACCATTAAGAGCAGAGGCTACGGAGTTTGAGTGCAAGCCTGAAGCGAGGATGCGGAATCCTGCTGATTGCATCTGCGGTTCTTCTTTCCATCTTGGCACTATTGCCTGATGCGGATGTTGACCACGATGCAGGATATACTTCCTCAGAGCTGAGTATCCGAGAAACCGTAGATGAAAACGTGACCAGCACAAGCTATGTGAATCCTGATGGAGTAATCACAGTAGCTATTGATATAGGCTATGCGACCGTGTGTAGAATGCGTGATGATAACGGTCGAGTTGTGGAGGAACGTTATCTTGATGCAAGCGGAAACCCTGTGGCAAGGTATGGCGATTATTACGGCTTATCATATGAATACGATGAAACGAGTACGGTAATCACATATCTTGATGCAGAGGAAAACCCGGTAGAACGCAGTGACGGATACTCTACTATTGTCAGAACGCAGGTTGGCGGCAGGGCTTCCGATGATTTCTACTATGATTTGAACGGACAGCAGGTACAGTGCTCCGGCGGATACTATGGGGTTCATCGTGAGTATAATGCTGAAGGCCAGAACATCAGCCTGACCTTTCTTGATAAAAGCGGTCATGCGATATGTATATCATCTAACTGTGCAGGTGTGACATATCAGCGTGATGGTAATGGAACCGTTGTCGGTGAGCAGTATTTTGACACAGACGGGAATCCTGTGAGGTCTTCGCTTGGTCAGTACGGCGAGTTATACCAGCGCAACGAGCAAGGATACATCGGCCAAATCACCTATCTTGGTGCAGATGGCAAAACCACCCCTACCAATGCAGGCTATACTATCCTCAAACGTACCTATCATAGAGATGGCACAGCAGATACGGATATGTATTTTGATGCGAATGGCAATCCAAAGGCATTGTCTAAAGGGCAGTACGGCATCAAACGTAGTGGCAAGGTGAACCTTCTGCTTGACAGAAATGGCAACATTATGCTGTGTGTGGACAACCTTCTGAATGGTTTCCCATGCATGGTAGTTGTTTTTGGCTGCGTTGTCTGTTTGCTGATGATCGTTCTTCCGAAGAGTTTAAGCGTCGTACTGACGATTGTTTATGTAGCGTTCATTCTTTATGAAACATTGATGTTTCGGGAGTCGGGGGATGCAAGAACGAACTTTGTTCTATTTTCCTACGCTGGGAAGTTTTTGAAAGAGCAATCTGTGAGAGTGGGGGTCATCAATAACATCTGGCTGTTCATTCCACTTGGAACGGGACTGTATAGGTGGTTTCAAAAGAAGTGGGTGTTGCTGATTCCCTTCGTGATGTCTGTGGCAATCGAAACGACCCAGTATATTACGGGACTTGGCATCGCAGAGTTCGATGATGTGTTCGGTAATACGATGGGTGGATGGATCGGTGTGTTGGTGGCGTACATCATAATGATGTGGCGTAGCGAGAAGGTTAGTCATCGTCCCCAAAGCTACTCCATCCTATGAAGATTTCCTCTGCCTCCTCTAATTTTGACCAATCAAGGTATTGCCCACATCGATGGCAGTACCCTTGGTATTCTCGCTCTATGCAGACATCGCACCTTGGACAGACAGAGAATATGTTTTCATCTCGATAGATGCGTACTGCGGTTACAGTTCTGGGTAGACGGTATGTAGGGGAGAGCAACAGATCAAGGATGACGCGAGCCAGAGTTGGTTTTACTGGATAGTCCATCCATTCCTCATCTTCAAAATCCAAATCATCTTCTTGTGAATCAGCATCAATCTCATGCAAATAAGTGCTGATTTTCGAGGATATCGTTTTAAGGGCAGCAAACTTTTTGAGTAGCATTTTCATTATAATCACCTCTGCATTTAAGCATAGATGATACTTTGACTGCGGTGTTGTATATTTGCTTGCTACCCTTGAAAAACACCAGTTTTTAGTATAGTATAAGGCTGTGGAAAAGTTCTCACAGCTTTGCCGCTCGAAACTTTGCACACCTCTACGCGGTGGGCGGTAGGCAACACATGAGAATGCGGCGGAGATGCAAGTAGTAAGAAATATGAATGCTGAGACAGGAATTACGATGGGGAATAAAGGAAAGAAAACTGAAGAAAATAGAAGAAACTACTGGATTATTGGGTTGGTGTTAGCATCCAGTGCAATCCTGCTTTACATTTTAATTTATCTATCCTTTGCAGGAAATGGCTTTATTCCAACAGGGGAATACTTAACGAAAGGTGATTGGCTTGCTTTTTTTGGTACATATTTATCCTTTGTGGGGGCGACATTAGTAAGTGTAATAGCATTGGTACAAACTCACATCTATGCGAAAAAGCAAAACAGTCGGGACTTAGCTGTTCGAAAGAAACAGATTCAACCAATCTTTTCGGTGGAGATTATTGATATAGATCAACAACTTCCTGGCACAACTGAAGCGGTTGGACTATATAGCTCCAGCAATTTTCCTAAGCACCGAAATGTTCACATTAGAATTGAAAATGTTGCAGAGCTTCCGATTCGAAATGTTATTATTTTTGACCGATATTATTTTCAGTTGCTTAAACCGAATGAACCTAAAGATATCTATGTGGTTTATTCGGATTCGCCAGATGCCGGCACAAAAGTCGCCGTTATTGCTCGAATACTTGAAACAGAGTATGAAAGAACGGAACGTGGGATTCCGAAGTGGTTTAACATCAATTTTGAAGACGTAGATGGCAATGAATCGTTTCAAACATTTACGTTGGAGAACTTTGAAGGGGTGCAGTACTATTCATTGAAATCAACAGAGGAAATATAAGCATTCTCATTGTAACCCTTTTTTCATAGTGCTATACTAACATCAAATTATACATAATCTTATCGGAGGTATCATCCTATGCCCAGAACCAAAGGCAGCAAGAACCGTGTTACCGCATCTACAGATTTCGATGCACAGCTGGCAAAGCTGCAGAAGGACAAGGCTCTCTTGGAGGAGGGCATCGCCAAGACGGTCGCCCAGATTGAGGAGCTGAAGACGGACATCAAGTCTATGCGTGAGTCTTTGAAGCCGCAGAAAGCTGAGATCAAGAAGGTCGAAAAGGAAATCGCCAAGCTGGAAGCAAAGAAATCGGCTGCTGAGGCAAAGGCTGCGGAAGCCGCAAAGAAGGCAGAAGCTGAAGATATGCTGAAGAAGCTGCTGGCCAGTGGCATGAGCGCAGATGAAATCCTCGCCAAGCTGAAATAAGCATATTAGCCGTGTGGACACCGAATTTCAGAAGTTCACACGGCTGTTTTTAGAGGTGTCTATATAGTTTGTGACGGAAATGGAAGGGAGGAGTATCCTGTGGCTAAGACACATAACTCCGGTCGAAAGCCAGCCAAGCCGGAGTACAGTGCGGAGAAGAATCTGACGAACCAGATGAACGCTGCCGTTGCCCTCTACAAGAGCGACATGACCTTGCAGGCCATAGCTGAGGAGCTTTCCTTGAACCCCATCAAGGTGCGCAAGCTCCTCATCACAGCTGGAGTCTATCGGTCAGACATCGCCGATGCTGTGCAGCAGACGTTCCAGCCTTTCCGCACCACACAGGACTACAGGACCGCTGTGTCTTCCACCATGGCTGCCCTGCACCTATCTCGCCCCTCAGTGACCTCTTATCTGCCGTATGAGAAAGGCGTGTACTTTCCGGAGGAAGCTGAAGCAGAGAATATCAGTGCCGGGGCAGAGCGACAGCGACACTACCGAGCTGTGGTTGCGCTGAGAAAGGATCCCTGCGAAGTTAATCTATGGAAGTGCGTGGTTGCCTTCCGGGGATACAAGTTCAAGACGATGTCCGGCTTGCCCTTTACCTATAAGCTGAAGAAGGGCAGGGGAGATGAGTTTACCAAGGAACTGTGGATCGACCGCAGAGAGGATAGCAAGAGCCTTGCTTGGAGCTCCGTGATGCTGGCATATCACAATGTCGGTAAAATTGGAGAAGTAGTGGACAGACCCAAGGCTCTGGGAGACATCCGGGGTGTGTCGTACATTTATGGAATGTTCTACCGGTTTGGCCTGATCGACGTGCCGGACAAGGTTAAGGAGAAGATGAAGAAGTGATAAGGACATGGGAGTATAGTTTGTGACAGAAATAAAACTGCCCTCCGTGGATACCACAGAAGGCAGTCAGTTGGCTTATTCCCATTCCTCATCCCTAGCCCGCAGAAAATCCTGCACTTCTTTCTCGGTTGCCGGGCGGATGGCGGGTCTGTTCTGATAGTCCGTTTTGCCGCAGTCTGGGCAACGGTCAGGCAGCGTCTCTGCCTCAAAGCAGTAGTGGCAGACATCGCAGAAATAGTAGTTCAAGGTGTTTTGCACTTCCTTTGTCATGTAGGAGTTTATATGTCATCAGGATATTTTTCAATTCCAAGGTAGTCCTCAATATTAGTGATGCCCTCACCGGCAAGATCGGCAATGTCATCGAAGGGAATGATGACTGGCAGCTCTTTCTCAATGCCCATGGCTTTTCTATCACTGTCCTGCATGACTTTCAGTTCTCGATAAACTGGGTCGATCATAACAACTGTGCCAGTCAGACTAATGTATTTTCCGGTGTTCTCTGTGCTTCGGACAAAGTACCGCACTACGACCTTCATACCTTTCTTGACCTGCAGGAGCTTGTCGGATAGAGCGTCCTTCTCCTCATCGGAAAGTTCGACTTTCTTCACCAGCAGCTTGCTGACTCCCTCGCTGGAAATTTCATCATCGAAGCCACGCAGCGCAGCAAAAGGGCTGAATATCTTTGCCCGGTTTGAGAGTGCCATCCGTGGATGCTTTACGGGTGGTTCTGGGCGGCTGAGATGGAGGATGTCCGCATACTTCTGTGCGACGTTTCGCCCTTCTTTGGTATTCCTGAAGTCTGCCATAGAATCCTCCTTGTTGCATTATTTGGCCTTGTGGCCGCCGATCTGACCGTTCCGTTCTCGCATAGTGGCTCCTTCCAGATAGTTGGAGCCCTTCAGAACAGCGTTTTTTCCGAACTTCTTCTTGATACCGAGCATGGTTGCCTGTAGCGATTTCTCCCGTTCCAGCTTGCTGGTGTCGGTGAAAAGATCCACTTGCAAGATGCCCTGATCCTTGACCACACGGTTTGCTGCGATTGTTATTCTCCGCACAGTCAGATTTCTGTTGGCAATGAGGTCGAACAGTTCTGTGGTAGCGGCCATCAGTTGGCTGCTGAGATTGGTCGGGTTGTCCAGCCGTGTACTGCCGTGGGCACCCTTCGGAACAGTGCGGCCGTAGTGATCGATGTGGACAGGACCGTGATAGATGCCCTTGTCGCAGTTTTCCCGGTCATAGCCGATGTCCAGTGTCAGGCTGTCCGTGACCAGTCCCTTGTCCGTGAGCTGGAATACCAGACTGTCGGTCATCTCCTGGACGATGATTCGAGCCTTGTCATAAGGATAAGGGCAGGAGAGAACCTGACCTTCGGACAGGCTGTTGGTTTCCGGGCGATAGGCGTTGATCTCCTTCATCCCGCAGGGTTCCAGCCCCCAGGCATGGTCGATGAGAATCTCAGCGTCTATGCCGAACTCTTTATATAGTATCTCAGGGAAGTGAATGCTGGCTCTTGCCAGCTCACCCATCGTATGGATGCCATGCTTTTCCAGTCTGCGGACGGTGCCGGGGCCAGTCTGCCAGAAGTCCGTGAGAGGCTTATGATCCCAGAGCAGATACCGGAAGGATTCTTCGTCAAGCTCTGCGATGCGGACACCGTCCTTGTCCGGTGCGGCGTGCTTGGCGGTGATATCCATTGCCAGCTTTGCCAGGTATAGATTGGTGCCGATCCCGGCGGTGGCGGTGATGCCGGTGGTGTACAATACCTCCCGGATCATGGTCATGGCGAGGTCGTGGGCAGACATTTTATAATGAGTAAGGTATGCGGTCGCGTCGATGAATACCTCATCGATGGAATATACCACGATGTCCTCCGGGGCAATGTACTTGAGATAGATGCCGTAAATCTGCCGTGAGATCTTCTCATAGTACGCCATCCGGGGTGGTGCCACCAGATAGGATACTTCAAGAGAGGAATCGGCGGCGAGGGCGGTGGCATCGTAGGACGCAGCCGCAAGAGAGGGAACACCATCTTTGTACACAGCGGTCTTGTTCCGTATGGCATCTCGCAAACGACCGTTGTTGACCTCTTTGACACGCTGCACGACCTCGAACAGTCGAGCTCGACCGGGAATGCCGTAGGACTTCAGCGATGGGGACACAGCCAAGCAGATGGTTTTCTCCGTGCGGCTGGCATCGGCCACGACCAGATTGGTGGTCAGCGGATTGAGATGCCGTGCGGCGCATTCTGCCGAGGCATAATACGACTTGAGGTCTATTGCCAGATACGTGCGCTGCGCCATGCTGTGTCGCTCCCTTTCCGTGGTGAACTTCGCAATGTCATTTGCTTGCTTTTTCAAGTTCCTTGATTTTTTCCTTAAGAGAATCGATTTACTGCGTTTGCCGATGGAAAATCTCGCGGTTAGTTTGCTCGTTCTTGTTATAGGCCAGAGCAAGAAACACCAGAGCCAGACGAAGTTCCCCGTCTGGAATGACCTTGCAGGCTTTAATCATTTCATCTTGGTCGGTAATCTCGGCGAGTGTACTCAGTTTCTCAAAGGTGGTCATTGATAACCCCCTTTTGTTGGATGAGCTTATTGTGCCGTCCGCTCTACATACCAGCGGCCAAGCCGTCCGGTGAAGCGAGGGTCGATGTGTTCAAAGAACAGGTGTTTCTCCTGTCCTTGGATCAGGACAGTGAAACAGTCTCCGTTGCAGTCGTTGTCTGCGGTTCCTGCCGGCCGGAAGTCCCGGACGGTTTCGATAGGGAAGGTCCTGCCGTCCGCCCAGGTGATGGATGTTGGCTGCATATAGCCGGTTGAATCAAACTCCGAGGCGACCTTTACATAGACACGCTCGATTTTGATTCGTTTGGGTATTGCCATGTGGGTCACCTCCGATCCTTAGTGCTTAGCCCGCAGGAAGCGGTTGTCGATATCAACGGGCAGTTGGAGATGCTCACCCCGGCGGATCAGGCTGTACATCTTAAACGCAAAAAAAGGCGCTGGAATGCAGAGCTCTTTGGCAACGCTGAAAAAGTCGGTGTTGCCGGAGTGAATCAAATCCAGCACCTCCGCATCATCCAGTAACAGATCGGCGGCGAAGAAATTGGCTTCCCTTTCCAGCCTGCCGGTGGCCTGATAAATGTCGAAATCCTGCATGGCCTGGCAGCGCAGATGATTCGAGTGTTCAAAGATATGGCCCAGTTCGTGACCGGCAATGACACGCTGCTCCTCGTAGGGAAGATGAGGATTGACTGCTATGTACCGGACACGATTTACAATCGTAGCGAAGCCACGCAGACCATCCGCATCGAGTGATCTGGCAGGCCAGAGCTTTGTGTTTGGCAGCGCATCGATCAATTCAAAAGGGTCACGGGTACCATATTTCTGAATCAATTTTTGAGTATCGTCAAAGGTTTGAAGTTGTGTCATTCTTTCACCGACTTTCTGGCAGAAGATCAGGTGCCGTTATCTTCGGCATTCTTCCGGTATTTCTTCGGCGTGAACTTTTCACGTGCCACCTTCTTGGAATCCATAAAGATTCGCTGCATTTCAATGGCAAACGCCTTCTGATCTTCCTCCGAAAGAGAACCGCCGGCGAATAGCTCACGAGTCTGGCTGAGAATCTCGCTGGCCTGAGCCTGACCGCGCCGCCCGTAGAGGAAACTAACCTCGGTCATAAATTCCTCATTTTCGGTCATCAGATAATTGACGTCCGTTTCAAGCAGCTCGGCCAGCTTTGCATACATATCGCGTGTGCGGGGATAGGTGGTACCGGCCTCATAACCGCCAATGGTACGGCGGGTTACGCCCATCTGTTTCGCAAGTTCCTCCTGAGACCACCCCTTCTGTGTGCGGAGGTCTTTTAGTTTTTCCCCGAAGTTCATTGCTAGTGCTCCTCGTATTATAAAGTAGTAGTTATTAGAGTCCCTCTCCAAGGACAAAATGCTACAATAGACAAGGTGCTGTGGATTGGTTTA
>ENA-ORSC01001775-ORSC01001775.1-human-gut-metagenome-genome-assembly--contig:-NODE-1775-length-14119-cov-9.201152_pt1 | contig 14119 bp, 7 predicted proteins | sample MGYA00242178_ERZ509140 | MGnify/ENA primary metagenome ERZ509140 (study PRJEB26280, sample SAMEA2338681) | human gut metagenome | biome: human gut; feature: human-associated habitat; material: faeces... | reverse complement strand
GGAGAGGCTTCTGCAAGGATTGGCTCCTTAGCCTTAACATCAAGGAAGAGAACCTCCGCCTGAGAGATCACTCACCTGAGGAGCTTTGTTTCTATTCAAAGGCTACAACTGACTTTGAGTATCTCTTCCCATTTGGCTGGGGCGAGCTTTGGGGCGTTGCCGACAGAACTGATTATGACCTTAATCAGCACATCAAGACAAGCGGCAAGAGCCTTGATTACTTTGACCCTGAAACAAACGAGAGATATGTTCCATACGTTATCGAGCCTTCCCTTGGCGTTGAGAGATTGTTCCTGACAGTTGTTTGCGAAGCATACGACGAAGAGAACATCGGCACAGAGGAGAAGCCTGACGTTAGAACTGTTATGCGTTTCCACCCTGCACTTGCTCCTTTCAAGGCTTGCATTCTTCCGCTTTCCAAGAAGCTCAGCGAGCAGGCAGGCGAGCTTTATGCAGAGCTTTCAAAGCACTTCCTTGTTGACTATGACGAGGCAGGCTCTATCGGTAAGAGATATCGCCGTCAGGATGAGATCGGCAGCCTGGAGGCGGGGAAGGCGGCGGACCTGTTCCTGCTGAACGTGGACCTGCTGGAGCTGGCCGGAGCCAAGCTGGACCCTGCCTGCCTGCTGGGCACCGTGGGCTATGCACGCCCGGCGGAGCTGGTGATGGTCAACGGCCGCGTGGTGGTGGAGCATGGCCGGGTGCTTGGTATGGACGAGGAGCGCACTCGGGTCCGGGCCGAGCAGCTGGTGAAGGACATGCTGCAAAAGGCGGAATAAATCAAAAAACTGGTATGGCAGCGTCTGCCATACCAGGTTTTCAGACTTTTTCGATGAGGGCTACAGCGTGGGCGGACATGCCGGAGCCGTCGCCGGTGAAGCCCAGGCGCTCCTCGGTGGTGGCCTTGACGTTGACCCGGTCCACGTCTATGCCCAGAGCGGCGGCCATGTTTTCCTGCATTTGCGTGCGGTAGGGGCCGACTTTAGGGGCCTGGGCGATAAGGGTGGCGTCGATATTCACCACCCGGTATCCGGCGCGGGTCAGGGCATCGCGGACCCGGGACAGCAGGGTCAGACTGGAGATATTCAGGAAAGCATTGTCGCTGTCCGGGAACAGCTGCCCGATGTCTCCCAGGGCGGCGGCACCCAGCAGCGCGTCCATGACGGCGTGGGTCAGCACGTCGGCATCGGAATGACCGTCCAGGCCACGGTCATAGGGAATGGTGACGCCGCCTAAGATCAGGGAGCGTCCGGCGGCGAGACGGTGAACGTCGTAGCCGTGGCCAATCCTCATGCGTTTGCCCTCCGGCGCAGGATCAGCGCGGCCAGCTCCAGATCGAGCGGCGTTGTGATCTTCAGGTTCTCTTCATCGCCGTCGGTCAGCTGCACGGGCATGCCGAGCGCTTCGACAGCGCTGCAATCATCCGTGATTGCAATTTCCTGTTCTTTCGCATTCTGAAGCGCTGCGGCAAGCAGATCACGGTCGAAAACCTGCGGGGTTTGGACGGCGTAGAGTTTGCTGCGGTCGGGCGTTTCCTCAACTGCGCCATCTGTCGAGACTTTGATGGTGTCCTTGACGCGCACAGCGGGCGCTGCTGCACCGAACTTTTTTGCCTTGGAAACAGCGCGGCAGATGACTGCGTCGGTCACGAGCGGCCGTGCGCCGTCGTGGACGGCAACAAGCTGCGTGCGGTCAGAAACAGCTGCAAGTCCCGCCATGACGGAATCTGTCCGCGTCTCGCCGCCCGCGACGACCATGCGCATTTTGTCATACGCTTTGAGATACCGGCTGACCTTTTCCAGCAGTTCCTGCTGCGTGACAACGATAATCTCGTCGATCATGGCGCACTTATCAAACACGTCAACCGTCCGGCAGATGACCGGCAGGTTTTCCAGCACCGTCAGAATCTTATTCGTACCGCCCATGCGCGAGGATGTGCCTGCGGCGACGATCACGGCAGCACAGTAGGGCCGCCCAATCTTCTCCTTGATTGCAAGCCCCTTGCGGAGCCTTTCGCTGAGTTTCATACCTGTTTTCTCCTGTTCACAGCCCTTGCACGAGCGTTTTATAGGTTTCCCCGCGCACCATAAAATTCTTGAACTGGTCAAATGCGGCGCAAGCTGGGGAAAGTGTCACGATATCCCCGGGGACAGTATACTGCTTTGCCAACCGTACCGCTTCTTCGAGCGTCTGCGCATGCAGAATTTCGGGCTGCCCATTCAAATAGTTCGGCGCAGACTTGACCGCCGCTTCGATCTTCTCCGCCGTCGCGCCGCAGAGAATCAAAAGGCGCACATGCGCACAGATCTCCGGCCCCAGCACATCAAACGGTATTTTTTTATCATATCCGCCTGCGATCAAAACCAGCTTCTGATGGAATGAATGCAGGCCCGCGATCGTGCGCGATGGGCTGGAGGCGATGGAATCGTTATAATATTTCACACCGTCCAGTTCCCGGACAAACTCAATCCGGTGCTCCACTCCCGCGAATGTGCGCGCAATCTCGTCGATATCTTCTTCTGTCGCAAGCCCCTCAACAGCGCAGGCGGCGGCCATATAGTTTTCGATATTGTGGACACCCGGGATGCGGATATCCGCAGCGGCCATGATCCGCTTCCCATTTCTGTAGATCACGCCGTCTTCCAGATATACGCCGTTTTCCGGCTTTGTCTGCCGGGAGAAGTACTCCACTGTTCCGTTTGCATCAGCTGCAAAACCGCGCGTAATAGCATTGTCGTAATTCAGAATAACCTTTCCGGCTTCACTCTGATGCGCAAAGACGTTTTTCTTGGCCTGCACATACTCTGCCATGTCCTTATGCACATCCAGATGGTTCGGAGCCACGTTCGTCACAACGGCAATATCGGCTGAGCGCTCCATCGTCATAAGCTGGAAGGAACTGAGTTCGACAACAGCAATGTCTGTCGGCGTCATGTCCGCTGCCTGCGGCAGAAGCGGCGCGCCAATATTGCCGCCGATCCAGACGCGATGCCCCGCATGCTCAAGAATTTTCGCAATCAACGTCGTGGTGGTCGTTTTGCCGTCGGATCCGGTCACGGCGATGATATGGCAGGGGCAGACCTCGAAAAATACCTCCATCTCGCTGGTAATCTCCGCACCGCTTTCACGCAGCTGGCGCAGCGCCGGGATATCTGGGTGCATGCCGGGGGTGCGGAAGACAATATCGGCCTGCACATCGTCAAGATAATGTTCCCCAACGTGAAGCACAGCACCTGCCTGCTCCAGTTCCAGAACCTCCGCGTCAAGTTTTTCGCGCGGCGTTTTATCACAGGCCAGAACACAGATGCCGCGCGCAAGGAGCATGCGGATAAGCGGCCGGTTGCTCACGCCAATGCCGAGCACAGCGACTCTTTTATCGGTAAGGGAATCAAAATACTGATCAACAAGATGATTCATATCCAAAAGCCTCTTTTATCATTTCCTGTCTGTATTATATCCGCGCGGGAAAGAAATTGCAATCCATTTGACTTTTTCCTGCAAATAAAGTACAATACTTCCGCGACCGGGTCGGACAGTCGCGGGCGCAGCGCCGAAAGGCCGCGCATGAGGAAAGTCCGGGCTCCGCAGGGCAAGGATAACGGGTAACGCCCGCCCAGAGCGATCTGAGGAAAAGTGCAACAGAAATAAACCGCCGGAGGCAGTGTAAGCTGTCTCCAGCAAGGGTGGAAAGGTGCGGTAAGAGCGCACCCAATGGCGTGCGAAAGCGTCCATTGCTGTAAACTCTATCCGGAGCAACACCGCAGAGGAAGCAAGGCTTGCCCGGCTGCTTCCGAGAAGGTGGCTGGAGCGCACCGGCAACGGTGCGCCTAGATAGATGACTGTCGATGACAGAACCCGGCTTATAGACCCGATCGTAAAAGCGCCTCCGCTGAAAAGCGGGGGTGTTTTTTTGTTGGTGATTTAAGGACTTTTCTGATGCAATCACTCATATTAGAAATTTGTGACTGCCCTTCAGCATTTTCTTTTGCTTCTCCAAAAGAAAACGAGCCCGGATGGATTTCGATTTCCCTCCGGCCCTCCTTGAACCGACCTGAAAAACCTCTTCGGTTTTTCTGGACTTTTCCCGCGAAATTTGGAGCAGTTCAGAATTTCCGACGCTACTCTTATGCGCTTCGTAGGGGCCGATGCCTACATCGGCCCCTACGGAACTCCGGCGAATTCGTACTACTCTTCACATTTTTAACGCAAGGCGTTTTTTCCGCAGATATTAAATCGTAACTGCTCACAATCTATTGTACCGTAACCAGCGCCTCTTTTCTCCCGCTTCTTTTCCGGCAAGGCGGAAAAAAGCGACCGCCGGAGACGTGACCAACCGGAAAATGCGCCTGACAAGACTGTCAGGCGCATTTTGAATTATACGGTTTCCAGCTTGATTTTCCCGTCCTCGCAGGTTGCTTTGATAGAACTGAACGGATCAACATAGCTTTTGATGATACGTTCGGCGATGGGGTCTTCAAGGTCGGTCTGGATGGCGCGGCGGAGATTGCGCGCACCATAGGACACAGAATAGGATTTCTTGACAAGATAATCCTTGACGCTCTCGTCCCACGCGAATTCGATACCGCGGCTCTCCAGCGACTGCTTGAGTTCCGAGAGCATAATATCTGCAATGCCGCGGAAGTTCTCCTCGCTCAGCTGGTTGAAGCAGACGATCTCGTCAACGCGGTTGATAAACTCAGGCCGCAGGAACTCACTCAGCGCCTTCATGGCCTTTTCCTTCGACTGCTCGGTCAGGCTGCGGCCAAAGCCGACGCTGCCGCCCTTCTGGCTGGAGCCTGCGTTGGAAGTCATGATGATGATGGTGTTTTCAAAATTGACGACTCTCCCCTGTGCATCAGTGATGCGGCCATCATCGAGGATCTGAAGCAGGATATTCAGTACGTCCGGATGAGCCTTTTCTAGTTCGTCAAACAGAATGACGGAATACGGGCGGCGGCGGATCTTTTCGGTCAGCTGTCCGGCCTCGTCATAGCCGACATAGCCAGGAGGCGATCCGATGATCTTCGAGACGCTGTGCTTTTCCATGTATTCGGACATATCAAGCCGGATGAGCGACTCGACCGACTCAAACATCTCGCTGGCAAGGCGTTTGACAAGTTCCGTCTTACCAACGCCGGTCGAACCGACGAAGATGAAGGAAACGGGATGCTTCTTGACCTGAATGCCGACGCGGGAGCGGCGGATAGCAGACACAACGGAGGCAATCGCCTCGTCCTGCCCAACAATATGCTTTTTGAGTTCTGCGTCGAGGTTCAAAAGCTGCTCGTATTCCTGCGCACGGATCTTGCTTGCGGGAATCTTTGTCCAGAGTTCAATGATGCGGGCCAGATTATCAATCGTCAACGCGGGTTTTGGCAGCTTTTCCAGTTCTGCAATCTCAGAGTCCAGTTGAAGATTCCGGCTGCGGAGTTCCGCCATGCGGGCATAATCGTCCTGCGTCTTTTCGGCGTTCTCCGTGAGCATGGAAAGTTCCAGATCGTAATCGGCATGCTCCTTTTTAAGCGCTTCGAGTCTGCCAATGTTCTTATTTTTCAGGTTCACATCCGAGCATGCTTCATCGATCAGGTCGATGGCCTTATCCGGCAGGAAACGGTCGGTAATGTAGCGTTCGGAGAGCAGAACGGCCTGGCGCGCAATCTCCGGCGAGATCACGACACCGTGGAACGTCTCATAATAATGGCTGATGCCGCGGATGATGGCGATGGACTGCTCGATGGTCGGCTCGGCGACGGTGACGGGCTGAAAGCGGCGTTCGAGTGCAGCGTCTTTTTCGATATGTTTGCGGTACTCGTTGAAAGTCGTTGCTCCGATGACCTGGATTTCCCCTCGTGAGAGCGCTGGCTTCAGGATATTGGCGGCGTTCATGGATCCCTCTGCATCGCCTGCGCCGACGAGATTATGCACTTCGTCAATGACCAGAATAATATTGCCGAGTTTTTTGACCTCTTCAATGAGGCCCTTCATGCGGCTTTCAAACTGCCCCCGGAACTGCGTGCCCGCGACGAGGGCCGTGAGATCCATGAGATAGACCTCTTTGTTCTGAAGCTTATACGGGACGTCCTTGTCGGCAATTTTCTGTGCAAGGCCCTCAGCGATGGCAGTCTTACCGACACCTGGTTCGCCGATGAGACAAGGGTTATTCTTCTGGCGGCGGTTGAGAATCTGGATGACACGCTCCGTCTCCTCTTCGCGGCCGATGATGCGGTCAAGCTTGCCGTCACGCGCTTTCTGCGTCAGATTCTGGCAGTAGGTGTCAAGGAATTTATGCTTCTTGTTCTTGTTGTTCGGCTTGTCACCGGAGCGCTGGCGGCTCTCGGTTTTTTCCGGCTCCGGGACGGCAGGCGTATTATCCTGCCCCTGACCGGCGGCTCCGAAAAGTTTATTGAGGAAGGGGAACGTGGCAGTCTGGCTGTCCGCTTCGTCGTCTTCGCCATCCTCCTCCGGGTCGCGGCTCTGGCCGAGCAGGCCTTCCAGTCCATTCATCGCCTCGGTCATCTCACCGTTGAGGTTCTCAAGGTCATCCTCGGAGAGTCCCATCCGCTCGATCATATCATCGACAGGCTTGATGCCCATCTCCTTGGCGCATTTGAGGCAAAGGCCCTCGTTGACGGTTTTTCCGCCGTCGATCTTCGTTATAAAAATGACTGCAAGATTCTTTTTGCATCTTGAGCACAGGGTCGGTTTCATAAAAGGCTTCTCCTTATCGCGTTTCCTTAGCGTCGCTTGAAAAGAGCACGCAGGCATACCGGCTGTACGTCAAGGGCGATAACGCCGCGAAAGGCGTGCCGGAATGTCCGGCGGGCATGTGCGCTCTTGTCAAACGACGCTATAAAGTATATCACAGTCAGGCCGTCGTATCTTTGCAGAATTGTAAACGTTTTTTGGAAAATTATTTACGGGACATACAGTGCCCCATGGCCATTGGCCAGCAGAATTGCGGAGCCGTCCTCGCGCATCACAGCGCTGGACGCACCGGTCGTGTTGTCGGAAACATCATATTCTTTCAGATTCTGATCATAAATAGCAAGAGATCCGCTTGTCAGAAGCGCAAGATACCGGCCGGAAGCAGAAATATCCAAGATCTGCTCGCTAGTTGGGAGCGTGCCCAGTACCGTCCCGTCGTACCCGACAGTCAGGACGGTATAGCGGTTTCCGGCCTTATAGAGATTCATGACAAGCGTAACAAATCCAGAGCCGTCCAATGTGTAGTCCTTGAGATAGGCATCCTCAAAGGCATAGCTTCCGAGGCACTGACCATCCAGATCGTAAAAATACAGCGCATCTTCGCACAGGACACAGAGCGCATTTCCGGACAGAAAATGCAGATCGTAGATCAGGGCATTCCCGATGGGGATGGTGCGGAGAATTTCCTCGGAATCTGTCCGGAAGAGAACGATAGAGGACTGGAACATGCCGTCCTCCTGCCCTAGCGCGGCAGCAGCGGCGTATTTTGCCCCGGAAGAGACGGTGCAGCGCATGAAATACTGACTCGACGAGAGCCATCGGTAGATCAAAGCCTGCTGGCTATTATAGACATAAAGCACGGAACGGTATCCGGATTCGCTGGATAAATAGCAGATGCTGCCGTCAGACGCAATATCTGCGTCGAGAATCGGCTTCTGCGAGGAAATATGCAGAACGGAGCCGTTTTTCTGGCTGGCAGCCTCCAGTGTATTTCCGCCGGTATCATAGGCCATCGCAATTTCGCCGCCGGTTTTCAGGACCGGTGCGGACATGGACGCCTGAATGGATGCAGTCTCCACACCGTCCTTGTCATAGAGGCTGAGTCCCGTTGCAGAGGCAACAGAAAGTCCGCCGGACAGATCAGCATAGCGGTTGGAGTTGCTCTCGTCGTAGACGAAGCGCCCCGTTTTGCTGTCCTCGGAGACGTTCAGATAGCGCACATAACGCTGCAGCGCGTCCAGATTCAGCCGGTCACGAAACACATAAGCCGCTACACCGCCCGTGACAAGCACAAGCAGGAGCGCAAATACAGCGATCCGCTTTCCAAGTCCCGGATGCTTCTGCGCATGCAGCTGCGAGACATTATCCGACATGGAAAACCGCCCTTCCGTCATCGTACCAAAGCTGTGTCATGTAAAGCCCGCCGGGCGGGACCGTCGGACCGGCTGCCGTCCGATCACCATTCAGGAGAATCTGCGCGACAGCCTCCGGCGGGAACTTTCCTTCCGCAGCATAGACGCAGGTACCAGCCATGGCGCGGGCCATGTTATAAAGAAATCCATTGGCACTGACGCGCAGCGAAATCAAATCGCCGTCGCGTTCGACCTTGTAATCGTAGACCGTTCTCACAGTGGATTTCACATCTGTACCAACCGACCGAACAGCGGCAAAGTCGTGCGTGCCGATAAAGCAGTCAGCCGCACGCTGCATGATCTTCTCGTTCAAATGCTTGGGATAAAACCACGCGCGATTGACATAAAACGGATCGCGGATGCCGGAATTATAGATCAGATAGGTATATTCCTTTTTGACGCAGGAGCCGATTGCATTGAAGTCCTCATGCACCTCCATCGCATCCGTCACGACAATATCCTCCGGCAAGTGCGTGTTGAGCGCATACGGGATGCGGTCACATGGAATGCGGGCAGAGGTGCGGAAATTGGCGACGTAGACGCGTGCGTGAACGCCTGCATCCGTGCGGCCGCAGCCGGTCATATGCACCGGATGGCCGACGACGGCCGCCGCCGCCTCTTCCAGCGTCTGGCCGACGGTCGTGACCGTCTTCTGCACTTGCCAGCCGTGATAGGCCGTGCCGAGATATTTAAGCGTCAGGGCAATATTGCGCATACAAAACTTCCTTATTATCAAAAGTAATTGGCTTAATGTGAGAACCGTCAAAAAACTTCCGTTATCTTGTGTTCTCGCCGCCAAGTTGGAACGAACGGTACTGGACAGCCTCGGCGATGTGCTCGGGGCGGATCTGGTCGCTGCCCGCAAGGTCGGCAATGGTGCGGGCAACCTTGAGAACACGGTCATAACTACGGGCCGTCATGCCAAGTGCGTCAAACGCCTGTTTCATAAGGTCGGTGCAGTCCTCGTCCAGCTGGCAGAACGTGCGCAGCTGCGCGGGCTGCATATAGGCGTTGCAGCGAGTCGATGTGCCGCTGTAGCGTGTGTTTTGGATGTTTCTTGCTGCATCGACTCTGGCCTTGATAGCGGACGACGGTTCTGCCTCTGTCCGGGAACGCAATTCGTCAAACTTAACGGAACTGACCTCGACGATCATGTCTACACGGTCGAGCATGGGTCCGGAAATACGGCTCAGATAGCGGTCAACCGCTGCCTGTGAGCAAGTACACCGGCCGCTGGGATCGCCGTACCAACCGCAGGGACAGGGGTTCATAGCGCAGACCAGCATGAACTCGCAAGGGAATGTCTGTGAGCCCTGCACCCGGGAAATGGTGACCTGTCCGTCCTCAAGCGGCTGGCGCATGGATTCGATGGCATCCCGGCGGAACTCCGGCAACTCGTCGAGGAACAGCACGCCCTTGTGCGCAAGGGAAATTTCGCCAGGCCGGACGTTCGCTCCGCCTCCGGCCAGCGCGGCTGCCGAGACGGTATGGTGCGGGCTGCGGAACGGGCGCGATTCGATGAGCGGATGATCCGGGCGCAGAAGACCCATGACGGAATAGATCTGCGTGACGTCCAGCTGCTCCTGCCGCGTCATATCAGGCAGGATGGATGGCAGGCGCTTGGAAAGCATGCTCTTACCGGAACCCGGCGGGCCTACCAGAAGAATATTATGCCCGCCTGCCGCCGCAATTTCAAGTGCCCGCTTGGCATTTTCCTGCCCTTTTACATCCTTGAAGTCCAAAAGCTGCTGTGTTTTGTGCTCCGGCTGCCAGACGGGTGCGGGATCGATCGGTGTCTGGCCGGTCAGGTGCGCAGTTAACTGCCGGATATCCTTCACGCCGTAGACGGTCAGACCACCCGCAAGCGTGGCCTCGCGTGCGTTATCCTCCGGGACGTAAAGTTCCTCATAGCCAAGCCGCTTTGCGGCCAGTGCCATCGGCAGCACGCCCGAGACAGCGCGCAGCGCCCCCTCCAGACTCAGCTCACCGAGGAACGCGCAGCGTTTCTTCGGAAGCTTTACCTGCTCGGAGGCAGCCAGAATAGACAGGAGGATCGGCAGATCGTAGAGCGTGCCGGATTTTTTCGTCCCCGCCGGAGCAAGATTCACGATAATACGGCTGACAGGAAACCGGAAACCGCAGTTTTTGATCGCGGCGCGCACCCGTTCGCGCGCCTCTTTAACGGACGCATCCGGCAGGCCGACCAGATCGAACGCCGGAAGTCCCGTGCCGATGTAGCATTCCGTCTGCACCTCATATCCGTTGACGCCTGATAGGCCGAGTGAGAGCACCTTACTGAGCATCTGCATCCCTCCGCTTTTTTCTTCGCATCTATCATAGCGCATTTCACGTTAAAAACCAACAGGTTTTTCAAAACTTGCCGGAACGAGACGCAAAATTTCGTAAGATTTCCGCCAAATCCAAAAAGGTTATTCCAAATTTGATTTACATTGACAAGAAAATGTGATATAGTCAAGGTGCATGAATATGTAATTACTTTTAGGAGGTAATTGTTTTGGTTCGTAAATTCAAAACCATGGACGGCAACAATGCTGCGGCTCATGTATCCTATGCGTACACAGAGGTCGCCGGTATTTATCCCATTACGCCGTCCTCCCCGATGGCGGACTTCGTTGACCAGTGGTCTGCCGCAGGTCTGAAGAACATCTTTGGCACCCGCGTCAAGGTTGCTGAGATGCAGTCTGAGGCTGGTGCGGCCGGTACGGTTCACGGCTCCCTCGGCGCAGGTGCTCTGACGACCACCTACACGGCGTCTCAGGGTCTGCTGCTGATGATCCCGAACATGTACAAGATCGCGGCGGAGCAGCTGCCCTGCGTATTCCACGTCTCGGCGCGTACCGTCTCGACCCATGCTCTGAACATTTTCGGCGATCACTCTGACGTCATGGCCTGCCGTCAGACCGGCTTCGCCATGCTCTGCGAGACCAACCCGCAGGAAGTCATGGATCTGTCCCCTGTCGCGCATTTGGCTGCGATTGAGGGCAAGGTTCCGTTCCTGAACTTCTTTGACGGCTTCCGTACCTCCCACGAGATCCAGAAGGTCGCCTGCTGGGACTACGCCGACCTCAAAGAAATGTGCAACATGAAGGCTGTTGAGGAGTTCCGTCAGCATGCGCTGAACCCGGAGCATCCCGCTGCCCGCGGCTGCCATGAAAACGGTGATATCTTCTTCCAGCACCGCGAGGCCTGCAACCGGTACTATGACGAACTGCCCGCAGTTGTCGAAAAGTACATGGGCAAGATCAATGAGAAACTCGGCACGAACTACCAGCTGTTCAACTACTACGGCGCCCCCGACGCTGACCGCGTCATTGTTGCGATGGGCTCCATCAACGACGTTGCTGAGGAAGTTATCGACTACATGAACGCACACGGCGAGAAAGTCGGCCTGGTCAAGGTTCGCCTGTACCGTCCGTTCTGTGCAGACAAGCTGGTCGCAGCCATCCCGGCTACCGCCAAGAAGATTGCAGTCCTCGACCGCACGAAGGAGCCCGGCTCTCTGGGCGAGCCTCTGTACATGGACGTTGTGACCGCTCTGGCCAACGCAGGTATCAAGGCTACCATCATTGGCGGCCGCTACGGCCTCGGCTCCAAGGATACGCCTCCTGCTTCCATCTTCGCTGTTTACAACGAACTGAAGAAGGACGAGCCGAAGCATGAGTTCACCATCGGCATCGTGGACGACGTGACGAACCTCTCTCTCGAAGAGGACAAGAACTGCCCGAACACCGCCGCAGAAGGCACCATCGAGTGCAAGTTCTGGGGTCTGGGCGGCGACGGCACTGTCGGCGCAAACAAGAACTCTATCAAGATCATCGGCGACCATACCGACAAGTATGTGCAGGCCTACTTCCAGTACGACTCCAAGAAGACCGGCGGCGTCACCATCAGCCATCTGCGCTTCGGTGACAAGCCCATCAAGAGCCCGTATTACATCAACAAGGCCGACTTCGTCGCCTGCCATAACCCGTCCTACATCACGAAGGGTTTCCCCATTGTCCGTGACGTCAAGCCGGGCGGCGTGTTTATGATTAACTGTCAGTGGACACCGGAAGAACTGGCTCATCATCTGGATGCCGCTTCCAAGCGCTACATTGCCAAGAACAACATCCAGCTTTACACCATCAACGCCATTGATCTGGCGCAGTCCATCGGCATGGGCAAGCGCACCAACACCATCCTTCAGTCCGCGTTCTTCTCCCTGGCCAAGGTTCTGCCGGAAGAGGACGCCATCAAGTACATGAAGGAAAAGGCCACACAGTCCTACTCCAAGAAGGGCATGGACGTCGTCGAGATGAACCACAAGGCCATCGACGCCGGCGCTACCGCCTATGTGAAGATCGACGTTCCCGCTGACTGGGCGAACGCAGAAGACGTTGTCGTCGAGCATAACCTCGAAGGCAAGCCCGAACTTGTCAAGCAGGTTAAGAACATCCTCTTCCCGGTCGATAAGATGGACGGCGACTCTCTGCCGGTTTCCACGTTCGTCGATCATGTTGATGGACAGTTCGAGTTGGGCGCTGCCGCTTACGAAAAGCGCGGCGTTGCCGTTGCAGTTCCGGAATGGGATTCTGCAAAGTGCATCCAGTGCGGCAACTGCGCTTATGTCTGCCCGCACGCTACCATCCGCACGGTCGCGCTGACCGATGAGGAAGCCAAGAACGCACCCGCAGCTGCTAAGATCGTCCCGGTCAAGGCTGGTAAGGGTAAAGGCGTTTATCAGTTCACCATGGCCATCTCTCCGCTCGACTGCATGGGCTGCGGCGTCTGTGTCGGCGCCTGCCCCGAAAAGGTTCAGGCTATCAAGATGGTTCCGCAGGAGACGCAGCTGGATCAGCAGGACGTCTTCGATTACTGCGTGAACAAGGTTTCCGAGAAGAAGGAACTTCAGACTGCTGACGTCAAGGGCAGCCAGTTCCGCAAGCCGCTGCTTGAGTTCTCCGGCTCCTGCGCAGGCTGTGCCGAGACAAGCTACGCGCGTCTGGTCACACAGCTGTTCGGCGACAAGATGTATATCTCCAACGCCACCGGCTGCTCCTCCATCTGGGGCAACCCGGGCGCTACCAACCCGTACTGCACAAATGCAGAAGGCAAGGGTCCCGCATGGTGCAACTCCCTGTTCGAGGACAACGCGGAGCATGGCTTCGGCATGTACCTCGGTCAGAAGGCCATCCGCGACAGCCTGATTGAGAAGACCAAGGCTCTGATCGCCGTCGAGTGGACGAACGCCGACCTCAAGGCCGCTGCGCAGAAGTACCTCGACACCGTCAACGATCTCGAAGCCAACGCCGCTGCAACCAAGGCGTATGTCGCGGCTCTGGAAGAGAACGTTGCAACTGTTGACGAACTGGCACAGGTTCCGCAGTTTGCCGAGCATGCTGCTGAACTCAAGGCCAAGGGTGAGAAGTACTGTGACTGCGATGCCTGCGCATTGGGCGCAGATATCCTGTCCAAGAAGGACTACCTCAGCAAGAAGTCCGTCTGGATCTTCGGCGGCGACGGCTGGGCTTACGACATCGGCTTCGGCGGCGTCGATCATGTTCTCGCCTCCGGTGAAGACGTCAACATCTTCGTCTTCGATACCGAGGTCTACTCCAACACCGGCGGACAGGCTTCCAAGGCTTCCAACATCGGTCAGGTCGCACAGTTCGCGGCTGCCGGTAAGGAAACCAAGTCCAAGTCTCTGGCGGAGATCGCCATGTCCTACGGTTATGTCTACGTTGCACAGGTCGCCATGGGTGCCAACGCTGCGCAGACGCTGAAAGCCATTCAAGAGGCCGAGGCTTACCATGGCCCGTCCCTCATCATCGGCTATGCACCGTGCGAGATGCACTCCATCAAGGGCGGTATGCAGAACTGCCAGAAGGAAATGAAGAAGGCTGTTGACTGCGGGTACTGGAACATGTTCCGCTTCAACCCGGCTGCAGAGAAGAAGTTCACGCTGGACTCCAAGGCTCCCGCCGGCGGCTATCAGGAGTTCC
>ENA-ORSC01001770-ORSC01001770.1-human-gut-metagenome-genome-assembly--contig:-NODE-1770-length-14152-cov-3.508832_pt1 | contig 14152 bp, 14 predicted proteins | sample MGYA00242178_ERZ509140 | MGnify/ENA primary metagenome ERZ509140 (study PRJEB26280, sample SAMEA2338681) | human gut metagenome | biome: human gut; feature: human-associated habitat; material: faeces... | reverse complement strand
CTTGCCCTTCGGGCAATTAAAATCTTTTCTAAAGATTTTAATTGGAGTTCAGTATAAATTAGGAAACCAGAGGCGATTAGTGTGACAAGTAAATTTATAATCAAAAGAAACCGATATGTGGACTCGGTCTCCCTCATGTCTGTGACCGACAGCGTCAAGAAAGCGGACGGCATCGAAAACTGCAACGCCAGCATGGTGACGGCGGCAAACAGAGAGATACTGGAAGGGCTTGGCTTTGATATCCCGGCGGATGTCGGCGCGAACGACCTTGTCGTCGCCGTCATCGCGTCCGACGAAGCTGCCGCGGACGCGGCGCTGGCGCTGGGTCAGGATCTGCTTGACCACAAAAATGCCACATCCGGCGGCAAGACCTACGATAATATTGAGGATATCGACCTCGATGAAGACCCCTATGACCTCGTGCAGATCTCGCTCCCCGGCGAGTACGCCGCGGCGGAGGCGGAAAAGGCACTGAAAATGGGCCTGGATGTGTTCATGTTCAGCGATAACGTCTCCCTCGAAGATGAAAAACGCCTGAAGGAGCTTGCCATCAGCAAAGGCGTGCTGATGATGGGCCCCGACTGCGGCGTCGGCTACCTGAAGGGCGTCGGGCTTGCGGCGGGCAGCTGCTATCACCCCGGCTGTGTCGGCATCGTCGGCGCGTCCGGCAGCGGCGCGCAGGAAGTCGGCTGTCTGGTCGAGAAGCTGGGCTTCGGCATCTCCTCCCTCATCGGCACGGGCGGACGCGACCTGTACCCGGAGATCGGCGGCATCATGATGCTCGAAGGTATCCGCCGTCTGGAGCGCGACCCCGACACCAAGATCATCATTCTGGTATCGAAGCTTGCTGACCTCACGGTCATGAACAAGGTTCTCAGCTTCGCGGATATTGTTTCAAAGCCTGTCGTCGCGATCTTCCTCGGCGCGGACGAGAAGCTCTATGAGGGGCACAGAGTGTATGGCACGTTCAGCCTTGAGGGCGCGGCGGTAAAGGCCGCTCAGCTCCTCGGCGCGAAGACCCATGACTTTGGCTTCACGGACGAGCAGATCAAGGAGATCGTCGCGCGGGAGATGCGCGGGTACTCCGCAAAGCAGAAGTATTTCCGCGGTCTGTACTGCGGCGGCACCTTCACCGAAGAAGGACTGATCTATTACAGTAGCCACGTCAAAAACGCCCGGCTGCACAGCAACCTGAACACGGCGTATGCCGAAAAGCTGGCCTCCCACCTGCACAGCGAGGGGCACTCCATCCTTGACCTCGGCAGCGAGGAATTTACCGCGTGCTCGCCGCACCCGGTGTTCGACCCCGAGATCAGACTGAAGCGCTTCCGTCAGGAGCTTCAGGACGATGAGGTCGCGGTCATTCTGCTGGACTTCATCACAGGTCCCGGCGTTGCGAAGGAGCCGGTGAAGGAGTTCGCGATCGAGGCCAAAAAGGCGATCGCCGAAAAGCACATCACGGTCATTTCCAATATCTGCGGCTCTGCGGAGGATCCGCAGAATATCGAGCTTCAGGCAAAGATGCTGCGTGACGCAGGAGTCATCGTGACGGACAGCAATTACCAGAGCGCGCGCCTTGCCGCGGCGCTCATGAGCGCGCTGAATGAAAGGGGCTGAGAACCGTGAAGGAATACGACAAGACAAAGCTGAAAGTGATCAATGTCGGACTTCAGAGCTTCTATGAAGCGGTAGAAAAGCAGGGCGTCAAGGTGACGCAGCTGGAGTGGCGTCCGCCCGTCAAGCTGAAGCCGGAGATCCTTGCGCTTCTTGACAAACTGCTCTGAACACAGAAGGAGACGCGACAAAGATGGATATAAAAGAAAAAATAGCGCAGGCAAATGAGAAAACAGTCCATATGCTCATGGACAGCGACCCCGTCTGGGTGGATATGAAGCCGGCCATCGAATGCGTCGATGGGCTGGAGGATCACATGATCCTCCACTCGGGCCCCCCAATCGCCTATGAGGACATGACGATGCTCCACAAGCGCGGCATGGTCAGCGCAATGCTCTTTGAGGGCTGGGCGAAGGACGAGGAAGAAGCGGTCAAGCGCCTCAAGGCAGGCGAGATCAAGATTTCCAGCGCACTCGACCACAACACGGTCGGCGCGGGCACGGGCATCATTACGAAGTCCGTCGTCCTGAACGTTGTGGAGGACCGGCACAACCATACCGTCGCCGCGACGTTCCCGGCGGAAGGACCGTTTCAGGGCGGCTTCTGCGGCTGGGGCCTTTACTCCAAGGAGATCGCGGAGAACCTGCGCTATATGCGCGAGGAGCTGTTCCCGCCCATGGTGGAGGCGCTCCACAAGCTGGGCGGCATCCCCATCAAGCCGATCCTTGCCGAAAGTATGCAGATGGGCGACGAGAACCACACCCGCCAGACCGCCTGCGACTACATTTATGACCGGCTCATGCTGCCGGCACTGTTTGAGCTGGACAGACCCAAGAAGGAGATCATGAAGACGGTGCGGTATATCGTCGATACGCCGCGTTTCTTCCACTGCTATGGTCAGGCCGCGGCAAGAGCGGCGCTGGTCGCGGCGGACGGCACGGAGTATTCGACCATGGTCACGGCGGTCTGCGGCAACGGCGTCGAGTTCGGCATCAAGATCGCATCCCTGCCGGGACAGTGGTTCACCGCTCCCGCACCGATGATGAAGGGCCGCTACACCTCCTCGGAGTTCACCGAGAAGGATCAGCTCCCGTGGATGGGCGACTCCTGCGTCGTCGAATGCTACGGCATGGGCGGCTTTGCCGCCGCGGCAAGCCCCATCGTGTGCAATCTGCGCGGCATGACGCTGAAGGAGAGCATCGGGCAGACGAAGGAAATGTACAGGATCACGATGGAGAAGAACTACAACTTCCCCATCCCCAACCTGGACTTCGATTTCCTCCCCGTCGGCATCGATATCCGCAAGGTACTCAAGGAGGGCGTCTGCCCGGCAATTCACGGCGGTATGTTCAACCGTGTCGGCGGCCTGATCGGCGCGGGCATGGCAAGAGTGCCGATGCAGTGCTTTGAAAAGGCGCTGGTTGCCTTTGGTGAAAAATATCTGTGATGAGAATGAAAGAGCCTCGCGGTCCGCGGGGCTTTTTCAAAAAAAGGAAGTGCGTATCAATGAGAGAAAAAGTAATTGAGACCATAAAAAAAGAAAAGCTGATCGCGATTGTGCGCGGCATCGCGCCGGAAAAATGCCTGAAGGTCGCCGGAGCCCTCTACGCGGGCGGCTTCCGGCTTGTTGAGATAACCTTTGATCAGAAGAATCCGGAGAGCTGGGAAACCACCGCTGCCGCGATCAAGGCCGTCAGCGAGGCGTACAGCGGAACTATGGAGGTCGGCGCGGGCACAGTGACCTCCGTTGAGCTTGTTGAGCTTGCCGCCAGCGCGGGGGCAAAGTATATCATCTCCCCCGATACCAATATCGACGTCATAAAGCGCACGCGGGAGCTTGGGCTTGTGTCCATGCCCGGCGCGCTCACGCCCACGGAGATCCTGACCGCTTACAACAACGGCGCCGATTTCGTAAAGCTTTTCCCGATCGCAAACCTTGGTCCCGCGTACGTCAAGGCCGTGCGGGCGCCGATCAGCCACGTACCCATGATGGCGGTCGGCGGCGTAAACGAGACGAATCTCCGGGAGTATCTCGACCTCGGCATGTGCGGCGCGGGCATAGGCGGAAATCTGGTCAACAAAAAGTGGGTTGAGAACGGCGAATTTGAGAAAATAACGGAGGTTGCCAGAACGATGGTCTCCATCGCGAAGGGCTGAGTGCGAAAATGAAAGTTGCGCATTTGGGAATCAACGCCGCCAATGCGGAGAACGCCGCGCAGATCGCGGAGCTGTTTCATGTTCTGTTCGGATTTGAGCCGAAGTACGGCAATTCATCCATATTTGTCGGCGACAAAATGATTGAGATCGTAAAGGAAAACGGCAGAGGAACCAACGGCCACATCTGCATCGCCGTGGACGACATGGCAAAGGCGATGGACGAGCTGAAGGGAAAAGGCGTCGCGTTTGACGAAAGCTCGGCAAAGTACAAAAACGGAGAGCTTACCGCCATCTACTTCAAAGACGAAATCGCCGGTTTCGCGATCCATCTTCTGAAAAATTAACATACATGAGGAGAAAGTCATGAAAGCAGTAACTTTTGGTGAGATTATGATGCGCCTGAACCCGGAGGGGTACCTTCGCTTCGTGCAGGCGAACAGCTTCGAGGTGAGCTATGCCGGAGGAGAAGCGAACGTCGCGGTTTCTCTCGCGAATTATGGTGTGGATGCCGCCTTTGTCAGCAAGGTTCCGGCACATGAGATAGGACAGTGCGTTGTCAACGAACTGAGGCGCTACGGGGTCGATACGAAGTATCTTCTGCGCGGCGGCCCGCGTCTGGGCGTGTACTACTGTGAAAAAGGCGCGTCCCAGCGCGCATCCAAGGTCATATATGACCGCGCCGGGTCGTCGATCGCGACGGCAAAGGCGGAGGAATTCGACTGGGACGGCATTTTTGAGGGCGCTGACTGGTTCCACTGGACCGGAATTACTCCTGCTCTGGGCGGCGAGATGCCGGAAGCCTGCCTGCAGGCGTGCAAGGCCGCAAAGGAAAAGGGCGTAACCGTTTCCTGCGACCTCAATTACAGAAAAAAGCTGTGGTCTCGCGAGCAGGCTGGCAAGGTCATGGCAAAGCTGCTGCCCTACGTTGATGTGTGCATTGCGAACGAAGAAGACGCGAAGGACGTTTTCGGGATCGAGGCGGAAAATACCGACATTAACAGCGGCAAGCTCGACCATGCGGGCTATATCAGCGTCGCGCGCCAGATCGCGCAGCGCTTCGGATGCAGGAAGGTCGCCATCACGCTGCGCGGCTCTCTGTCCGCCAGCGATAACGACTGGGCAGGAATGCTGTATGACGCGGCGAGCGACAAGGCCGTGTTTTCTCCCACCTACCGCATCCATATCGTTGACCGTGTCGGCGGCGGAGACAGCTTCGGCGGCGGACTGATTTACGCACTGATGTCCGGCAAGGACGATCAGGGGGCGATTAACTTTGCAGTCGCCGCTTCCTGCCTGAAGCACAGCATTGAGCACGACTTCAACCAGATGAGCGTAGCCGAAGTTGAGGCTCTCGCGGCCGGAAATGCGTCGGGCCGCGTACAGCGCTGATAGTTTACCCCCCAATTACAATGCTGCTGCCCGATTACCGGACAGCAGCATTTTCTATCGGCGCTGTCCGGAAAAAAGCGGGATTTATCCGCACCATATGGTAGTGTCAAGAGATATGCCTGCGGCATATGAAGGAACGGATATTATTGCATTGAAAGAGTCCAACGAGACAAGCTATTGGTTGAAGCTGATGTATGAAACCAAAAGAATTGACCTCGCTTCATACAAATATGCCGAGAAACTGTGCGGCAATATTCGCAGACTGCTGATTGCTTCCTGCAAAACAGCAAAGGAAAACTCGCAATGAAGCGCGTGATGGTAATGGGATATCCCTTATAACAGACAATTAGGGTCAGGCGGCAAGCCTGACCCTAATATATTATAAGTGGGGCACCATCAATTCTGACCCGCCGGCTCCTGAGTGCCGCTTTCCAGAATGGCGAAGATTTTTTCTATCACCTTCAGGTCGTACAGTGCAATAAGAGAAAACCCGCACAGCGGCCACAGGAAGCCGAAGAAGAGAACCAGACGGGGCAGAAGCACGAGAAGCAGCAGCGGCAGCAGGTTCATGGCCGTTACCAGCAGCATTTTCGGCAGATGAGCAATGCTCAGCAGTACCGCGTTGATGACGGTGTCCCGCAGTGTTCCCGGAAAGCGAACCAGCAGGGGGAAAATCAGGCCGGACACCAGGATCAGAGCCAGCGCGCAGAAGCAGATCACCACGATCACTGCCATTCTTACGGGGAAGGCCAGATGAACCACGATCCGGTAATCCAGCGCCAGCATACACCCAAGGAAAGCCATCAGCAGCCACAAGACGGTTGCCTGGCGGAAATGGGTGCGGAAGGCACGGAAGAACACCTTTGCGCCGCACTCATCATCCGCCCGGAACGCTGTCAGGGCGGAAACCATGGCGGCGGTGGAAGCGCCGACGGTGAACAGGGGCAGACTGCACAGCAGCCACAGAAGATTGATACGCACCAGCGACACAAAGCTGCCGCACAGGCGCATGAATCTTGAATCGGGAGAGAAATTCATAGGGTACCGCCTTTTGTTATGATTTCTGCTTCTTCGCCTTTTACCATGGGAGTTCCGGACAGCCGGGGCGGGGCGCTGGGGAGGCATCCGGCTATTTTGTAAAAAATTTTACCAATCTTTATACTTTCCTACAGTATCCGTACCATTGTATCGCCTCCTGGGAGGAATGACCATGCATTTTGTTGCCAAATATTTAACGCAATTTTTGTGGATATTGTACATTTTGGCGAACGCTACTCTGTAATAGTTTCACCAATTCACTAAAAAACTGCGATTTCAAATCAGTGGATAAAATAAAGTTTCATTCATTTACGTAACTATTGACATGAAATGCCAACTTCGCTATAATAATCGCATGGCGCGACGACAATGCCGGAGCGCTAATTTGAACACCAGGAGGATAACAGAAATGAAAAAGATCGTAACCATGCTGCTGGTCGTCGTTATGGTTCTGGGTCTGGCCGCCTGCGGCTCCAAGACCACTACCGAGACCAAGGCTCCCACCGAAGCCAAGGTTGACACTCCCGCCACCGAGGCCAAGACCGACGCGCCCGCCGCTGCCGGTTCCGTCTACTACCTGAACTTCAAGCCCGAGTTCGACCAGGCTCTGCAGGGTCTGGCCGCCAGCTACACCGAGAAGACCGGCGTGCCTGTCAAGGTCGTGACCGCTGCTTCCGGCGACTACTCCAACACCCTGAACGCTCAGATGGGCAAGGACGGCGCTCCCACCGTCTACAACATCGGCAACATGTCCGGCCTGAAGGACTGGGATGAGTACGCTCTGGATCTGACCGGAACGGCTCTCGCCGGCGAGCTGGCCACCAACGACTTCAACCTCTACAACGAGGCCGGTGAGCTGAAGGCCATGGGCTACTGCTACGAGTCCTTCGGTATCATCGTCAACACCAAGCTGCTGGCCGATGCCGGTCACTCTCTGGATGAGATCAAGGACTTCGCGTCCCTGAAGGCCGTCGCTGACGACATCCACGCCCGCGCCGCTGAGCTGGGCTTCGACGCCTTCTCCTCCGCCGGTCTGGACGGCTCCTCTTCCTGGCGCTTCTCCGGTCACCTGGCCAACATGCCCCTCTACTATGAGTTCCGTGACGACGGCGTGACCGAGCAGCCCGCCGAGATCAAGGGCACCTACCTGGACAACTTCCGCAACATCTGGGATCTGTACATCACCGATTCCGCCGCTGACCCCACCGCTCTGTCCACCGCCACCGGCGACCAGTCCGAGGCTGAGTTCGGCGAAGGCAAGGCTGTCTTCTACCAGAACGGCACTTGGGAGTATGCGGCCCTGACCGCCGACAAGTTCAACCTGAACCCCGACGAGATCGCCATGATCCCCATCTACTGCGGCGTTGACGGCGAAGAGAAGGCCGGCCTGTGCTCCGGCACCGAGAACTGCTGGGCGATCAACAGCCAGGCCAAGGAAGAGGACATCCAGGCTTCTCTGGACTTCCTGTATTGGCTGGTCACCGCGACGCAGCCGCTGTCCTGGTCGAGCAGCTGGGCGCTGTTCCCTTCAAGAACTGCCCCGCTTCCGCCAACAAGTTCATCGTTGACGGCAACGCGCTGCTGGCTGACGGCAAGTACGCTGTGACCTGGGCGTTCAACTACACCCCCAACGTGGACTCCTGGAGAGCTACCGTTGTCACCGCTCTGGCCGCTTACTCCGCTGATCCCACCGACGCCAACTGGGAAGCTGTTAAGACCGCTTTCGTTGACGGCTGGGCCATCGAGTACAAGACCGTGAACGGCTGATCGGCACACCACAACTGAAACCCAGAGGGGCGGGCGGTAAGCCCGCCCCTTTGAATGTCCCGGCCTGCACAGGGTGGGAGGGTACGTCGGCTTTTGGGCGGATGCAGCCTCCTGTCCTGCGCGGCAGCACCGGAACGCAGTTCCGTTCTGACACGGTTATTTTGGTAAGCAGCCAAATAATAAAAATACAATACAGGAAAGCGAGGGAATCTCATTGAGCAAAAAAAATGACGGCGCCGGGCTGAACAGCCGACTGATCCGCCGTCCCATTCAGCGGTGGGCGCCGCTGTTCATCCTCCCCGTGTTCGCTGCCTTCTGCATCGGCTTCGTCTGGCCGTTTTTGCAGGGCATCTACCTGTCCTTCTGCACCTTCAATATTCCCAAGGATGCCAAATGGGTCGGCCTGACGAATTATTCCAAAATCTGGACGGACGTCAGCTTCTGGAACGCTTTCAAGAACACCGCATTTTTTGCCGTGGTCTCCATTCTTCTGATCAATGTGCTGGCCTTCTTCATCGCCTATGCCCTGACCCAGAAGATGCGTGGTTCCAACCTGTTTCGCACCGTGTTCTTCATGCCCAACCTGATCGGCGGCGTGGTGCTGGGCTACATATGGAGCATGATTTTTGACGGCATTCTGCGGAACTATTCCACCTACCTCACCGCCAACGCCACCTACGGCTTCTGGGGTCTGGTCATTCTGGTGGCCTGGCAGCAGATCGGCTACATGATGATCATTTACATCGCCGGGCTTCAGGCCGTCCCCGGAGACATGCTGGAGGCCGCCGAAATTGACGGCGCCAGCGGCAGCCAGACGCTGTTCAGGGTCATCATCCCCAACGTGATGCCCTCCATCACCACCTGCACCTTCCTGACCCTGACAAACTCCTTCAAGCTGTTCGACCAGAACCTGGCGCTGACCGGCGGTCTGCCCAGCGTCATTCAGAACGGCGCGAAGTTCAACCAGACAGAGCTGCTGGCGCTGAACATTTACTCCACCTACAACATCAATAAGAATTGGCACGGCGTTGCCCAGGCAAAGGCTGTTATCTTCTTTATTCTGGTGGCCGTTCTGGCCATTGCCCAGCAGACCGCGACCCGCCGCAAGGAGGTGCAGCAGTGATGCGTAAAGACAGAATGAAAACCAAAGAGTATTCCGCCGGCAGCACGGTGCTGACCGTTGCCTTCGTGCTGATCTGCCTTGTGTGGATCATGCCCATTTACGAGGTTGTCGTCAACTCCCTGAAGTCCAACAATGCCATCAATCTGGACGTGTTTGCCCTGCCCAATTCGGAGAGCTTCGTGGGCTTTGCCAACTATGTCAAGGGTATGACCTTCGGCAATTACCCCTTCCTCAAGTCCGTGGGCTACAGCCTGTTCATCAGCGTGGTTTCCACGGCGCTGATCCTGCTGTGCTGCTCCATGGCGGCGTGGTATATTGCCCGGGTGCGGAGCGGCTTTGCCAAGTTCTTCTACTATCTGTGCCTGTTCTCCATGATCGTCCCCTTCCAGATGGTCATGTTCACCCTGACCTCCACCGCCGACTCCCTGAAGCTGAACACCCCCTGGACGATTCCCGTGATCTATCTGGGCTTCGGCGCGGGTCTTGCCATCTTCATGTTCGTGGGCTTCGTCAAGAGCCTGCCTCTGGAAATCGAGGAAGCGGCGTCCATTGACGGCTGCGGTCCCGTGCGCACCTACTTCAACGTGGTGCTGCCCATGCTGAAGCCTACCCTCATTTCCGTGGGTATTCTGGAACTGATGTGGGTCTGGAACGACTATCTCCTGCCGTATCTGGTTCTGGACATCACCAAGTACCGCACCATCCCCATCCACGTCCAGTACCTGAAGGGTAGCTATGGCACCGTGGATCTGGGCGCGACCATGGCGGTCATCATGATGGCCATTCTGCCCATCATCATTGTCTACCTGTTCTGCCAGAAGTACATCATCAAGGGCGTCGCTGCCGGCGCGGTGAAGGGCTAAGTTCCCGTAACTGATTTTTACCCACCGGCTGTGTAAACAGCCGGTGGGTATTTCAAAGATTCCGAAAAGAGAGGGGCGGCGGATGCCATGACAATCAAAGATCTGGCTGCAAAGACCGGCTATGCCGTCGGCACCGTTTCCCGGGCGCTGAACAATCATCCCAACGTCAGCGAGCGGGCAAGGCAGGAAATCCTGGAGGCCGCCGCCGAAAGCGGCTTTCAGCTGAACGTCAACGCCAAGCAGCTCAAGCAGCACCACTCCACCACCATTCTGGTGGTGGTCAAGGGTATCGGCAACGAGCTGTTCGGGGAGATGGTGGAGTCCATCCAAACCCTGATCGCCCAGACCCACTACCAGCTGGTGGTGGACTACATGGACGAGGACGAAAACGAAGTGCGCCGAGCCGCGCAGCTGTGCCGGGAAAAGAAGCCTCTGGGAATCCTGTTCCTCGGCGGCAACAACGAGAATTTCATCCGGGATTTCGGGGGCATTGACGTTCCCTGTGTCGTGGTCACCAACGACGCCTCCATGCTGTCCTTTGACAACCTGTCCAGCGTCTCCACCGACGACCGGGAGGCCGCGTGCAGCGCCATGGATACGTTGATTCGTCTGGGACATAGCCGTATCGCCATCATCGGCGGCGACCGGGCCATTTCCGACACCAGCCGTCTGCGCTACGAGGGCTGTATGCAGTCCTTCACTGCCCACGGCATCCCCTTCGACCCCAAGCGGGACTATCAGGGCGTGCGCTATTCCTATCAGGCGGGGTATCAGGCGACCAAGGCGCTGCTGGATAAGGGCTGCCGGTTCACCGCGATTTTCGCCACCGCCGACGTGATGGCCATCGGCGCCATCCGCGCCTTGCAGGACAACGGCCTGCAGGTGCCGGAGGACGTGTCGGTCATGGGCGTGGACGGCCTGCCGCTGAGCAGCTTCCTGGTGCCGAGACTGGCCACCGTCCGTCAGACCGTTTCCCTGCTGGCAAAGCGCAGCGTGGAAATTCTGCTGGGGAATATCGAGCGGAACGCGCCCGCCTGTCACGAGACGGTGCCCTTTGAGATCCTCTCCCGGGAGAGCATCCGGGAAATTTCACACTGATAATCCATTAAAATTCTCAATTCCGAATTGAGAATTTTAATGAACGATCACATATCACAGATGCTGTTTTTCGATAAGAACGTAAAGCGGTATCAATTAAGGAGACCATTGCAATGCGCGAAAGCGGAATTTTGATGCATATTACCTCCCTGCCGGCCCCTTACGGCATCGGCACCATGGGGAAGGACGCCTATGCCTTTGTGGACTTTCTGGTCAGGGCCGGACAGCGGTACTGGCAGATCTTGCCCCTGACTCCCACCGGCTACGGCGATTCCCCCTATCAGTCTCTGGGCGCCTGCGCGGGCAACCATTATCTCATCGATCTGGACAGGCTGGCAGACGAGGGACTGCTGAAAAAAGAGGAAATCCAGGACATTCCATGGGGCAGCAATCCGGCGCGGGTGGATTTTGGAGCCATGTACGCTCATCGGATGAACGTGCTGCGGCAGGCGTTTCAGCGCTTCACGCCGGATGGTGCCTATGAGACTTTCGTGGAGCAGAACCGGAACTGGCTGGAAGACTATGCTCTGTTCACGGCATTGAAGGACACCCTGGGCGGCAAGCCATGGCTGGAGTGGCCGGAAGCCCTGCGTCTGCGAAAGGCTGACGCGCTGACGGAAAAGCGCCGGGAGCTGTCCGATGAGATCCGGCTGCAATACTTTGTTCAGTACGAATTTGACAGGCAGTGGAAGGCGCTGCGCAACTACGCCAATGCTAAGGGCGTCCGCATTATCGGCGACGTTCCCATTTACGTGCCGCTGGATTCGGCGGACGTGTGGGCAAATCCGGAACTCTTCCAGCTGGACGAAAGCCGCCATCCGGAACAGGTGGCGGGCTGCCCCCCGGATTCCTTCACCGCGGACGGTCAGCTCTGGGGCAACCCAATTTACGACTGGAAAAAGATGGCGCAGACTCACTATTTCTGGTGGATTCAGCGCCTGACGGCCGCCGGAAAGCTGTACGACGTTATCCGTCTGGATCATTTCCGCGGCTTTGAAAGCTACTGGTCGGTGCCCGCAGGAGATACCACCGCGCGGAACGGCAAGTGGGTGAAAGGCCCCGGAATGGACTTCATCCGCACCATTCAGCAGGCTCTGCCCAATCTGGAATTCATTGCCGAAGATCTGGGCTTTATCACCCCCGAGGTGCGGAAGTTGCAGCAGGACTCCGGCTATCCCGGCATGAAGGTTCTGGAATTTGCCTTCGACTCCCGGGAGGAAAGCGACTACATGCCCCATCTGTACCCCGTGGACTCCGTGTGCTACACCGGCACCCACGACAACGTGACCCTGAAGCAGTGGTTTGACGAAGCCGCGCCGGAGGATGTGGCCTGCGCGAAAACCTATCTCGGACTGAACCGGGAGGAGGGCTATATCCGGGGCATGATTCGCGGCTGCATGGGTTCCGTGTCCCGGCTGTGCGTGGTGCAGATGCAGGACTATCTGGAACTGGGCAAGGAAGCTCGGATGAACTTTCCCGGTACGCTGTCCAGCGCCAACTGGACGTGGCGCGCGGAAAAGGGCTTTGACTCCGACGCTCTGGCCGCGAGAATTTACGCTGCCACAAAGCTGTACGGACGCGTGGGGAAATAACGGATTTCCCTTGCGGAACAAGGAAAAACTGCTCTGAACCATAATGTAGCGAAATTTCACCGGGAACCGGGATTTTGTCCGGGTTCCCGGTTGATTTTTTGGAAGCTTTTTTTCTTGCGTCGGCGGGGATTTTTCCGAAAAAACGGCACAAATTATGCAAGTTTCTGCATTATTCACAAAATTCTGCCCCAATGTCCATTTTTTATGTGAATACTATAAAAAAGTTGAAAATTAACATTTTTTCCGATTGATTTTACCGCCCGTTTGACTTACAATAGAAGACGAGCGGATTTTGAGAAAACAGTCCGACGCGACTGCCACCGGGGTGATGTGCATGCTGAATATTGTTCTGGTGGAACCGGAGATACCGCAGAACTGCGGCAATATCGCCCGCACCTGCGCCGCAACAGGCTGCCGTCTGCACCTGATACGGCCGCTGGGCTTTGACATCTCCGAAAAGGCCGTCCGCCGTGCGGGTCTGGATTACTGGCACATGGTGGAGGTTCGGGACTACGAAAATCTGGAGGACTTCTTCGCGAAGAATCAGGTGGAGGAAATGTGGTGCCTGTCCACGAAAGCGCCGAGGAGCTATACCGAGGCTGCCTTTCACGACGGCTGCTACCTGTTTTTCGGGAAGGAGACTAAGGGACTTCCGGAGGACTTCCTTCGGGCGCACTACGACGCGTGTGTTCGCATTCCCATGCGTCCGGATGCCCGGAGCCTGAACCTGAGCAATGCGGTTGCCGTCACCGTCTACGAGGCACTGCGTCAGCTGTCGTTTCCCAATTTGCGCGACTTTGGTAAAATGCGGGAGTGACCTCCCGAGAATATGGAGGAGTTATCATGAACTACAATAAAAAGTCCATCGAGGACATCGACGTAGCCGGCAAGCGGGTCCTGTGCCGCTGCGACTTCAATGTTCCCACCAAGAACGGCGTCATCACCTCCGACAAGCGGATTGTCGCCGCCATGCCCACCATCAAGTATCTGGTTGACCACAACGCAAAGGTCATCCTCTGCTCCCACATGGGCAAGCCCAAGGGCGAATGGAAGCCCGAGCTGAGCCTGAAGATCGTGGCGAAGCGCATCAGCGAGCTGCTGGGCAAGGAAGTCATCATGGCCGCCAAGGCCAAGGCCGCCGCGCTGAAGGACGGCGACGTGATGCTGCTGGAGAACACCCGGTTTGAGAAGGGCGAGACCAAGAACGATCCCGAGCTGAGCAAGGCTCTGGCCTCTCTGGCGGACGTGTTCGTCAACGACGCTTTCGGCACTGCCCACCGCGCCCATTCTTCCACCGCCGGTGTGGCCGATTATCTGCCCGCCGTCAGCGGTTTCCTGGTTCAGAAGGAAGTTTCCATCATGGGCAAGGCCCTGTCCGACCCCGAGCGTCCCTTCGTCGCTGTTCTGGGCGGCGCAAAGGTCTCCGACAAGCTGAATGTCATCAATAACCTGCTGGAAAAGGTGGACACCCTGATCATCGGCGGCGGCATGGCCTATACCTTCCTTGCCGC
>ENA-ORSC01001767-ORSC01001767.1-human-gut-metagenome-genome-assembly--contig:-NODE-1767-length-14167-cov-2.811224_pt1 | contig 14167 bp, 10 predicted proteins | sample MGYA00242178_ERZ509140 | MGnify/ENA primary metagenome ERZ509140 (study PRJEB26280, sample SAMEA2338681) | human gut metagenome | biome: human gut; feature: human-associated habitat; material: faeces... | reverse complement strand
CTGCGGGTAAAGTGTTAAAACTGACACAGGAGATCATTGAGAAAAATCATACCACCTGTCTGATGGTGACTCACAATATGCAGCAGGCATTGAGCATGGGTAATCGGACATTGATGATGGATGATGGAAAGATCGTTCTCGATGTAGAAGGAAAAGAACGGGAAAATATGACCGTGACCGATCTTCTGGAAAAATTTCACACAAAAGCAGGAAAAGATCTGGATAATGACCGAATCCTGCTGTCGATGGAGAAATAGAAAATTTATTATGTAGTCTTTAGAACCTGGAGTGCTTCCTGAAGAAGTGCTTCAGGTTTTTTTCTGCTGTGGAGATATTGAGGAATCAAAAAGAAAAAAATTCCAGCAGAACCGATGAGGATAGGGTCATTATTGGAAAAATACCCTGATATGATAGATCCATTATTTCTGTATTATGGAAGTAATAAACCTAGATTATTCACGGCTATGCCGTGAATAATATAGGTTTATAAATATCATAGACAGAAAAACTGCATCAGACAATTTTCTCACGAAGAACCTCCACCTTACATTCATGAAGTTTTTTGATATCGTCTTTATGGTAAGCAATACCCACCGCGAGAATACGACCGGTATATTCCGCTTTTTCGCCAAATTTTCCTTCAAAACGTAATGCATACTGCCGGTCTTTGATTTGCTGGATGGCTTCATCAGCAGAGTGGTTAACTTTTAATTCTATGACAATGGCATCATCATTTTTTTGAAATGGATAGAAAATAAAATCAACATAACCGATACCGGCTTTATCTTCCCGTTCAATACGATAAAAATCTAAAGCCTTCAAATATACCCAGCGAATGATAGAAGCCAGTTCCGCTTCATTGTTATACAGTGTCAGCGGGCTGTGGGTGTTGTGTGCGTATTCCAGCAGTTCGGCCATTGTTTTCGTATCGCCGGCTTTTGTAGCTGCAAGCATTCGGCCGGATTCTTTCGCAAGCTTGTAAACATTTCCAAGGGATGGTTCTCTTTGAATTACTTCGGCAAATTTGTCCATCAACTCTTTGTTTGGTATGGATATATAGCCCTTGGAATAATTTAAAAATCCATAGACTACCATGGCAGAAAAAATTTCATCTTTTGTTTTCAGTTCCATAGACGTTGCCGCATATTCCTGAATTTTGGCAGGAACGGGAATGTCGGCGACCATAAGAGCAATATCATCTTTTACAGCATCTACATTTGCGCCGATATAATAGAAAATTTCATCGTACGGACCAGAACTTGTCCAGTAATTTCCCAATTGATTGTCACTTAAAGCCCCTACGACAGAGCGTGGGTTATAGAGTTTTTTCCCGCCTGCGGTCTGATAGCCATCGTACCATAATTCCAATCCTTCCCGCGTAACGGAAGGATTTTTTTCTATTTGCAAATATCTTTGATATAACAGATCGACTTCATCGTCCGTGAACCCAAAATATTCGCTGAATTTTGCGCGGGTTGCCATAGAATATTCAAAAAACATGTTCAGTTCAGAACCGCTGGAATATTTTGCAATTGGCAAAATACCGGTCATATAGGCCATTTCTACATAAGCTTTATCTTTCAGAAGATTGCTCAGAAATTTGGTATAGGCAGTCTTATCTGCATCGGTCATATAAGGCTGATGATAAATGTAATCCCACTCATCTAATATAAAAATAAATTGTTCCTGGTTACAATATTCGTAAATTCTGGTCAACGCATCCCATACCGAGTCCTCTTTTTCAATCGCAGCATCTGGGTAAGCTTTTTGCAGATCCAGAAGCAGCGTTTTTTTTATGCGGTTTATATAATGGTTATAATCGGTGATTTCAGCAGGAATCTCATTGAACATGATATGAATCACATTATGCTGGTTTAAGTGCTTTTGATACCAGGGATACTGAGAGACAGCTAATCGATCAAAAATTTTACTGCTGTCAATTCCTCTGCCAAAGTAGGAAGCAATCATATTGGCCATGACGGTTTTTCCAAACCTGCGCGGTCTGGTAATCGCCACATATTTTTGACTGTTTTGAGAATTCAAAACGGTTTTTTCCGGATCATAATCATCTGATTCAACGAGTGGAACAAGTTCTTTTAAGATAGAAGATTTATCTATGAAATAGGTTGATAGACAATCTCTGCGAAATAATCCAAAAGCACTGCTGCTGTTTAGATAGATTCCCATCGGGGGTATTTGCTCCTTTCTAAATGGAAGTGTCTGCATGATTTACAGACATAGCTACGAATAAAAGTCAAATCTAAAGATATCTTAACCTTATCATAAAGGGCATTTGATTACAAGGGAGAAAATGTTACTGTTCACAGGTATCCTGCGAACAGTAACGTAAGCAGCCCTCATTTAGAGTTTTGCTTCGCAAAAGGAGGGCTGCTCACACCTGAATCACATTCTTACGTACCTGAACAGCAAGTGTTCAGGTACTGAGTGAACATTAACGAGAAAATTCATCTGACAGATGAATGAAAAATATCCGTTTTCATCTGACGGATGAATGCGAAAAGGTAAGGAGTGTGGTACCCTTGTTTTAAGGATACCTGACGAAAAAAAACAGCAAACAGCGAAGGAAAGCAGCCTTGCGCTGAAGATTGGAAGGGGAGATATAAGATGAAGGAGCTGTTTTAAACAAAATGAATCCGAAGGAAAGAAAAATCCTGGAAGCAGAATTGCAGAAAGTGTACACAAAACAGACGCACTCTTTCCGGGATGCAGGAAAAGCGGTCTGGAATACAAAAGGAATCCGCGAACTTCTGGACGGATGCACCGAATACGCTGGTTGCTATTTTAAGTGGCAATATTGCACTATTGCAGGCATTTGAAAAGGAAAGACAAATGGAAGAAGAGGATGAAGAAGACCTTGGCTGGAAGGAAGAATTTGCCCCTTGTAGGAGCAGAAAGCTGCCTTGCTATACGATAGGCCGGGAAAACGTTTCGAAAAAATTCTGTATTCCAAATGTACTCACCGCACTCATTCTCTCAGGGGATATGGGAATGCTGGAATATGGTTTCGACCATTACAAACTGGAAAACCCGGTAGTCTGCAGGGGCGAAATCGAAGCATTGGGAGAGGCGCTTCTTTATGGAGATGAAACAAAAAGAACAGGAAATTAACAAGAGAAAAAAGAGATTATTATGGGAGGAAAAACGAATGAAAGAGACAGTCTTAAATGCAATGAACCCAGTAGAAAGAGAGATTCTTGAGAAAGAACTGCAGAAAGTACACCTGAAAAAATCCACAGCCTTAAATGATATCGGAAAAACAGTCTGGGATACGAAAAAGATCCGGGAACTCCTGGATCAGGACGCAGAACTGGAAGAAATCAAGAGATTCTTTGATGAAAATCAACTGAAACCAGACCAGTATAACCGAAATGCCATTCCGCTGGCCGCCTATACTTACTGGTATGGAAGAGGCTGCGGCAGGGAAGATGTCTGCCTGTGGGCACTCGAATCTGCCACAACGATTGACGGACTTCTTCAGGTACAGGAGCCGTCCCATCTGGAGAAAATTGCAAAGAAATTTATCAGCATGGATAAATACGGTGTCGTTGCGTTCCGAAAGATGTATCTTCATGAAGAACTGTGCTGGACCGATGCGCCCAATTATCTGGCGGCTGTGATGAGCGGAAACGTTTCCCTGCTGCAGATGTTTGAAGCAAAAGACGAGGAAATGACGGAAGAAAATATGGAGTACTGGGAATACACCTGTGAATGGGATCGTATTCCGGGAGCCAGAAAAACCTATTACAGCATTCGCCGGGAAACGATTGTCGGAGATTTTTATATCCCGGGTATTCTCACAGCGGCGATTCTGTCCGGCAGTCCGGAGATGCTGGATTACTGCATCGACCATTATGATATCGATGGCGCAAGCCTGGCGTACGGAGAAAAAGAGGCACTGGGTCAGGCAGTTGCCGGTGCGGGGAAAGAGCTGACAGAATACATGCTGGAACACTACACAGGATTAATCGAACTTGCAGAGCCGGATCAGGTGATGAAAGCCGGAAATGTGCCGCTGCTGCGTTATCTGTTAGAGACACATTTCGAGCATCTGAACTGGTATGCAACTCTGTTTTTCAATCTGAGAGACATACGGACACCATACATGTCAGCACCGGGATTTCCAAGAGACGTCGATACCGATGTGGAAATGTACCGTGCTTTTCTGGAATGGGAGAGTCCTGCATTTTCCATGGACTTTATTATCGGCCAGATGCGCGCGGAACTGGCAAAGCCGGCAGAAAGAGAAATTGATCTGAAATATTACGGAGAACAGGAGATAAAGAAACCTTATCATGTGAACGACCTGCTTGCCAGAAAGATGACGTATGAATGGATCAAAGTGCCAGACTGCATGGAGCGCAAGGTGAGATTGCTTGAATTTTACCAGGAACTGGGCGGAGAAATAACAGAAGAACTGAGCGAAATAACCGGTTATATCGAGCATTGCAGACGAATCGATGAGCTGTTTGCGGACGATTGAAAACGATTAGAAGCAACGATTAGGAGCAGATGAAAAAATCCGCGTTTGAGCGATATTTTTCCGGGGGAGAAAGCAGTACTCTCCCGGAAAAATAATTTTAAGAGACGCAGCCAGAGCATGTAAAAAACATATGCAGGCTGCGAAAGGCCGTTTCAAACACGCCCAGGAGAAAGAATGAGGGAAAGAAAATGTCAGTATTTTTTGAAAACGAATTTAAAAATGAATCTGAAAATGAAATCAAAAACGAATCCGAAAACAGATGCATCATGCTGCCGGAAGAAGTCAAAGGGAAGGGTTACTTTGCCCTGACGGGAAGCAAACTGAAGGCGTATGTAGAGAAGTGGCTGGACGGGATTGATGAGGAACGGGATTTTGTGGAGGAAATCCTTAATTACTGTAAAAGATCCAGAAAGACAGTGTATAGAAGGGCAGCGTATAGAAAGGCAGTGTATGGTATAACAGGATTGCCTTCAACAGGAAAAACAACGGGACTATTACAAGCAATCCGAAAACTTGCAGCATACGAAAAGTGCGTATATATTTCATTTGATAGAAAAACAGATGGAGACTTGGATACGCTACAGCAATTGTTAGATCGTTTGAATGATGACCATAAATATGTGTTTATAGATGAAATAACCTGTATGAAAGATTTTACAAATCGAATTGGTATTTTGATGGATCAATATACATCCAGGGGTAAGAGAGTAGTTATGTCTGGTACAGATTCCTATGCTTTTTGGAAGGTTGACAGATACTGGCACATAGGGTGTCTCCGTTCTATTTCATTTATGTCATATGAAGAAGCCAGACGAACGACAGGAATGGATTTTTCATGAATTGTGCTGGACCGATGAGCCCAATTATCTAATTCTGTAGTGGACGCTGGAGCGTGTTTGAAAAATCATTTCCGCAGTCTGCATGCCCCGCTTTGCGGTACAGGAAGAAAGCATTTTCCCCGGAAGAAAAGAAGATCCTCTTCCGGGGAAAATGCTTTTTAAAGAAAAGTAAAATGAAATGGAAGAGAGAAGGGGACAGACATGACATTAGAAGAATCATATGAAATTTTAGAAAACTATTATCAGAATATTTACGGTATGTACGATGATAACTGGATTGATTACGATTTAGATGTAGCATTTACAAAATTGCAGCTGGAAAAAATCATTCAAAAAAGATATAAGCTGGATCACCAGGAGAAAATGATTCTGCAGTGGCTGCTGGAAGAAGACATGGAACCAAAGGTATGTGAGGCTATTCGGGTGATTCTGGAAATGGATGTTTGAGGAAAGGATGGAAAGGTGACGATGAAAAAGACAGATGTAAAAAAGACGGAAAGATCAAAAGAATTTCTGGCAGAGGAATGGCTGGAAATTGTACTGAAAGGCCAGGATAAAGGAGAAGGGCGGTTCTGCCGGCATGGTGTGTGCAGTTTTATGGGAAGACAGCCATTAACATTTCAGCCGGTAAAGAGAAGACCGGAATTGGAAAAGCGATTTATAGAGAGTCGAATCATGGAAAGTCGAACCATGAAAAATCGGTTCAGGGGGACACGGAACAGCTGGTTCGGACAGGAAGATCTGGACAGTGAAAGAAACGGATATGGGGAAAGACTGCGCGCTAAAACAGAACTGACGGAAGAAGCAAAAGTGATAGAAGAAACAGAAATGGAAGGACAGCTGGTGCAAAAGTATCAAACAGCACGCTGGGAGGAAGCTGTGAGACATGTTCTTTTGTATCTTCCGGAAGTGCTGGTTTATCTGGGCAGTTTTTGGTTGTTTTGGGGAAACGAAGTACTGACGGAAGTTGGCGGAGTTTTAGAATTTTATGGAAAAGAATACGCTGTGAGAAGGCAATGGGAGAGAGAAGAAAAGGAAGAGAAGAAAGAAAATCTGGAAGGAAAGCAGAGAAACAGTAAAAATAGGACAGCTCCAGATATGCAGGAAAAGGAACTGATGGACTGGAATACGGCGTTTGCAGTGTTGCGGGAGTTTTATGAAGAAAAATGGGACTATTTGAATGGATGTCCGAGAAATGAAAAAGCGTGGGATGAGGAAGGGGAACTGCAGTGTAAAATATATGTATCGAAAAAGCGGGGGTTGGATCGGGATCAGAAAATGGAAGTGATGAAATTGTATGGGACGGTGGAGGATGGGAAAGTGCGGGAGGCGGTGAGGGTGGTTTGCGGATAGAAGTGAAAAGGAAAACGGTTGAAGCCAGGTGCAGGCCTGATACTATAGAAAAAGAAGACAGAAAATTGAGACAATCTTTTTGTGCAAAATATGTATAAAAAGTGAAAAATAGTTAAAAAATATAAGCTTTTTACATAAAAAATATATGCTGAAATATGTACAGTAACAAAAACACATGGTATAATGAACATTAATGAGTGGAATGTGATTACACATTCAGTGAGTGCTGAAAAAAGAAAGAATAAATAAGGCACCAGGAAAAAATAAAGAATTGCGAAAGGAACGGAAAAATGAGTGAAGAAAATATGAATTCAAATGATGAAGGCAATACTCAAAAGAATGAGGGAGTGGTAGACAAAGTAATTAAAATATTTGAGAAGGGATGGAACAAACAGGTTATTTTGTATGGCCCTCCAGGAACAAGCAAAACGTATTCGGCAACTATTATTGCGGCAAAATTGTTGGCAGGAAGTGACTGGGATGATATGCAAAATCCTTATAATTTAGCCCAAGAATTATTGAAAAATAAATATAAAGACAATTACAAAATTGTTCAATTTCACCCGTCCTATAGTTACGAGGATTTTGTAAGAGGAATTACAGTTAAACCAGCTAAAAGAAATAATGGAATTACTTACGTGACCGAATCCAAGATTTTTGAAAAATTTTGTAAACAAGCACAAAGTAATAAAGAACAAAAGTATATATTAATCATCGATGAAATTAACAGAGCACCATTGGCTTCTGTGCTCGGAGAATTAATATATGGTCTTGAATATCGCGAATCGTCGATAGCTACCCCATATGCGATTAATGGGAAACAGGAGTTTTCTATACCAGATAATTTATATATTATTGGAACTATGAACACAGCGGATCGATCCATTGGATCTATAGATTATGCGGTACGGAGAAGATTTGCATTTGTGCAAGTGAAATCTGATGGAGAAAAAATTAAAGATAGCTGGAATCATATAGGGGAACTTGTGAAGAAACTTTACGATGCATTGATTGAAAATGGTATTTTTAGGGAAGAGTACTTAGAAGATAAAGATATGAATGTGGACGATATAAAAATTGGACATACATATTTTTTGGGAAGAAAAGATGCTAAAGGAGAAGAAAACGAGGAGACAGAACGTGGGTACTTAAAATATCGTTTTCAGTATCAAATTAAACCAATTTATGAAGAGTATATTAAGGACGGAATAATAAAGAGCGATGGACGAAGTGAAATGAATAAGATTATTAATGAAACATCTGATTTTAAGTTCTTGAAGTGTTAGAAATGGGAATGAATTTGTTTGCCAAAATTGAAAGAATTTGATATTACAGGATTCAAAATGGATTTTGTTCCAACGTTATAAAACTGGCATAGGAGAATGAGTATTGTACTGCATAGATATTGATAGACATAAAATTGAATTAAGTGTTACCAAGGAAAAAATATCAGCATTAGCATTGCGAAATGATAAGAATCTAAAACAAAAAATCATTGAAGAAATGTGTAGAATAAAAGACTGTAAAGATGAAGAACTGGCTAACTTAGGTCGTGCTAAGAAAGAGGATTCATTTGTTTCTTTATATAGAATTGCAAGGATTAGTATCAAATTAAAAGAAAGACTGAAAAAAAATGATGATGAAGAATTATTTAAGAGTCGCACGGATTTAAAGAAACAAAAGGGATCAACAATGTTTCAATACGGAAATAAAGAAAGTGGAAAAATATGTATAAGAAGCAGTAATATGCCTGAGAAGATAGATCCTAATGATGTCGGAAAAGAATATAATATACTAATATTTTGTAACTGGATAGGGTCATTCGAAAAGGAAAGAACAGAAAAGGAGAAAGAAGAAGGGAAAGAGGCGGAAGATAGAGATGAAACAGAACGTTGGTATTGTTATCAAGCAAATGAGATAAAAAAGAGAAACGATGAGAAAAAATTTTTAACTGATGCTAAAACTGGGAAGATAATAGTCAACCCCGGAAAAGTGGGCGATGTAGCGTGTACGTTAAGTGAGGTGTGTGAAAAATTAGTACGCTTGTTGGGAGAAAGCCAAGAAAATTTACCAGAAGAAAAATTTCTTGATAGTAAACAAATCATTTACTACGGCCCGCCTGGAACCGGAAAAACGCGCAAAGCAAAAATCGAAGCGGTAAAAATAGTTACAGGAAATAATTGTTCTGATATAGACGCTTTGAATCTATTCGAAGGGAGAATTAATAACAAAGGCACCAATGAGGAGAAAGAGAATGACAAAAAAAATATAGAAATTTGCGAGGAACAGATTCAAATTGTCCAATTTCATCCCAGTTATAGCTACAACGAATTTATGGAGACCATTGACGCCCGGGGTATCAATAAGGATGGTGTTTTCAAAAAAATTGCAAACGACGCAAGAAATCATCCAGATAAAAAATATGTCCTTATCATTGATGAAATAAACCGGGCTAATGTTTCCGAAGTCTTAGGTGAACTGCTTTATGGAATTGAATATAGAGGGCAGGAAATTACAACTGGAATTTCAAATGATGATTTTTCTGTGCCGGAAAATTTGTATATTATAGGAACGATGAATACCGCAGACAGATCACTTCAGGCGCTGGACTATGCGGTAAGGAGAAGATTTACATTTAAAAAGGTGAAAGCGGAACTGCCAGACCCGAAGCCGCCAGAACAAAAAGAAGACGTAAAAGATAAGGGTTGTTATGAAATAGAAAATGGTCATTTTTTTTGTCAAAATGTATTTAAGAAGGTCCAGGAGGATGTGATGAAGTCTGTGGCGCGTGGAATAGATCCGGAAGACATCATGCCTGGAATTAGTTATTTTCTTGTAAATGGAAAAAATAAAAAAACAGAATCGGATCCGGATTCATATGACGAAGATCACCTGAAATATAAAATGGAATATGAATTAATTCCACTGTTGAGAGAATATGCAAAGAATGGTATGTTTACAAAACGAAAAAAATTGGAGTTGGAGGAGGAGTCTCAATCTCTGATTGAATTATTACACAGCGGGAATTATTTAAAAATACTTCTTACACATAGAAGAAAATTGAGCGAAAGCGAGAAGAAGTAATATGGAGACAGTTTTTGAAGGAAAAGATTGGAGTGAAATTAAATATACAAAAAGTCAAAATGATTTGAAAGGGGAGGATACACAGACCGACAATAATGAGTATTACAGGAAATTTTTTGGAAATAAATCACCTTTTGAAGGGAATGATTTACCACCTTTCAACCTCGGAATATATGTGGATGAAGATGAGAACATATTGAGAGCTTCGCAATATGTTGGTATTGTTCCTGCTATGGAAATCAATCAGGGAACGAATTCAAGTGAGAATGAAATTCAGCTTATTAAAGTCTCCTCGAGATTTTCAACAAGTACACCAGTAGAAATGCTGAAAAAAGTGTTATCTGGTAATGATTATTATGAAAATCCAGATATGTTGAAAACAAAAATTTATTCTGTAGATGAGTGGAAATCTTTAAAAAGAGAGAAAAATGAAGTACTCTTCGGAACTGTTCGGGGAGTTGGTAACATAGAATTATTTAGCAGGAAGAGCGGCCAAGAAGATTCTGCGGGGGATTCTGCAAATGACGTTGCTTATGGACTTGCAGATGTATTTGGCGTTTTTGAAATTCTGGATTTTGTAAACAAGGCTAAAAAAGTATGTGAAAAAAATTTGAAGAAACAGTCACAAAAAGTAGAGGAGAACTTAAACTGTAAAGTCAAAGGAAGAATTTTAGTACAAAAACAAATAAAGTACAATCTTTCGAAAGGGCAGAATCAAAAAGTATATTGCTCTTATAATAAGATGACAGACAATATACGGGAAAATCAAATCATCAAATATGCGTTGTATTTGTGCAGAAATCATGAAATAGGTGAAGCGTTGGGAGAGGATATCCGTTTCTGCATGAACACATTAACTAATGTTCCGTTAAAAAAATGCAATATATCGGATTTTATCGGTTTGAAAAATAATGGTGTGTTTCGACAATATAAAGAGGCATTAGCAGCAGCAAAAAAAATTATAAAGAGATATAGTGTATCAGAGCTGGAAGATCAGCTGGAGAAGGTTGCTGGAGCTTCAGAAAAAACAGTCGATGATACTTCAATTGCCGGTACTTCAGAAAATAAAGTCCATTTGACAAGCGGCGAAGTTGTGCCGTATTTTATTGATATGAACCTGTTGTTTGAGTATTATTGTCGAGCAATATTCAAAGAGGCTATAGAATATTTTAATGATAGTAAAAAGAGTAAAGAAACAGAAATTAAATTTAATCTGGAAAGAAAACAAAAAAAAGAGTTGCTTCAAAATCACTTAGACATATATATGAAGAGGTACGAACCGGATATTGTTGTAACGTATGGAGATGGGAATACAATTGCAGCTGTATTTGATGCAAAATATTCAAAGCTTGATAAACAGTGTGATAAAGTAAAACGCCAGAGAACTCATCAGATTATGTTCTATATGAAAATATTAGGATGCGATTATGGGGGATTAATTAGTCCAGATAAAAAAGAAGGTGAACCGGCCGGTGTCATTAAAAGGAAATTGAATATGAGTAAGAACAATTTAGAAAATATTCCAGAATTATTCCATATTCCTTTGGGTGCAAATCAGAATCTTAGTGCTTTTAAAGAGTATTTGAACTTTGTACAGACGAATCTTAATGAAATTGCAGAGAAGATACAAAAGCAGAAGAACAAGCAAAGCGCGTGTGGAGAATTTCTGGAATGGCTTAATGAGAACTATGATGAAAGCAAAGTGAAAAAAGGAAAAAAATTTACAAACGAATATATGGATGTTTTTCATGAAAAATTTTATTGCTTGTTTTCAGATTTTTTACCCCAAAAGGGAGATAATACGGAAGGAAAGAAGAGTACTGAAGTAACGGAAAAAAATGTTTAAAAAAGATTTTTAAGTGGCCGGGTTCCGGGGGCAAAGCCCCCGGCCCGGTCACACCTCTCCCCGCACAATCCGTTCATGCACACTGGCCACGAAATCATCGATCTGTTTCGCATCCGGAACCTCCGGCAGATCGGTGTTTTCTTTTGCGTAATCCAGCCGTTTCTGAAGTTCATCCAGAAATTCGGAAAATTCTTCGGTCGGCTGCTGGTTTTCATCGAGAAATTTTCCGTTGCGGATTTCCATCAGAAATGGAAGATCCTGTTTGCGGTACGTGTGGATTTCTCCTTTTTCGAGAATATCAAATGCCATCAGGTAAAGTCTGACGAGGTGCATCATGTGTTTGGAAAGCTTGGCGTGCTCAATGGCGTGTTTGTTGCGTTTTCCGAGTTTGTCATGGTCTCTGACGATGCTGTTCATCTCATTCCACATGGAGCGGTAGTCGCGAAGCGGGTAATGCTTCAGGGAAAGATCCATGTAGATTTCGGCTTCCATATCATCCCGTGGTGACGAATCGAGGTAAAGATGGATATTGTCTTCGGTATAGGAAAAATATTGCTCTTTAAAATCATAAGAAGCATTCTGGATGCTGTTCAGAATATGCTGTTCCCGCTGTGCCTGTCCGGTGAGGCGTGCGGACTTGTTGTCCAGTCTGCGCAGCTGGCTGTTGGCGGATCCGCCGAAGGACTGGATCGCTTTTTGGGACAGAAACAGGGATTTGTGATCCAGTAGTTCCTGTCCGATGGGGGAAATATAAAAATATTGTTCCGGTTCCAGACCAAGGATTTCGATGGTGTTTGGTTTGCAGTTACTAAGCAGTTGGATCAGCTTTCGGAAGGAATAAATGGTCGTATCGGTTTCTACATGGCAGACCTGCTCAAAATCAGCTCCGGTCAGGATTTCGCGTTTGCTGTTTACGGCACAGCCGCGCACATCCAGATCAGAGTTTTCTGTGTTTGTGCCGTATGCATAAGAGCCGCCCAAGCCGAGCAGAATGATATTCTTTCCCATATGCGGATTGGTTCGCAGAAAATCGTATGCGGGGGTCTGCAGCTGTTGTTTCATTTCCTGTATTTTCATAGGGTATTCCTTTTTGACGTGATGGAAAAAGAGACCGGAAAATATTTGCCGCAGGATCAGGTCAAAGAGATGGTAACGGAGCTGGGACTGACCTATGTGCCGGTCTTTTACGATGGACCGTTTGTGTCCTGGAAAGCGATTTCGACCACAAACCGGGTGAGAGAGAGGATGAAAAACCAGAAATAAATATATGTAAGAAAGAATATAAAGATAACTTATCCTGGCGTGCATAAATCTAAAACGATAAAAAAGTGCTAAGAAAACCCCCTTTCAGTAGCAGAAATGAAAATAAAAAAATTTTATCCTGACCTAGAAAATTTTTAGGCGGAACTGTAGAATATTTTATATCAGCAGGGCGCTGAAATAAAATAGCAGGAGGATGTTCAGGATGAATGAACATATTTGTGTGGCAGTAAACACCAAAGCAACAGGAGAGAAAATCCGGAAACTGAGAGAAAAATGTGGTTTCAGCAAAACGGAAGTTCAGGAAAGCCTTGGACTGGTAGGCGTGCAGAGCATTTATGATTGGGAGAACGGTGTGAAACTGCCCAATATCGAAAATGCACTGGGTCTGGCACGGCTCCTTGGGGTAGATCTCGACCAGCTTCTGGTTGCCCAGCCGCTCGTTAAGGAAAATGCTACGAAAACGGAGCAGGAGCTTTCAGACCGGTGCCGGATTTCAGAAGCAGTAGAAAAACTGGAACCAATGTTCGCGGACATGCTGCTGGAAGATGGCAGTGCCAGCGATCCGGCGGCCGACACGGAAATCCAGCTGGAAGACGGAACCTGGGAAAAGTATCATTACCCGGTACCGGAGCTTGCAAAGAAATGGAAAATGGGACTGGAAGAGACAGGAAGAAAAGTCAGACAGGATGCGTTTTCCAGGGCAGAAGCTGATTATTTTGGAAAATCAGAAACGGCTGACCTCCAGGGTGGGGGAAGAGTCTCTGCCGCCAGAGAAGGAAAATTACGGATCCGTATTGCTCTGGCCCACAATGAAAATGATGTGGCGGAAACTTTGCTCCACAATCTTTGCAGAGGAACGGGGCTGAAAGGTCTGGCTTCTATTTTGCCGGTGCGGGATGAAATTATTCGGCCCATTTTGTGTTTAAATAAACAGGAAATTGTCAATTATTTAATAAAAGAACAGATTCCCTATGTAACAGACAGTACCAATCTTACAGATGATTATACAAGAAATAAGATCAGACATCAGATATTGCCTATTCTGGAAGAACAGGTGAATGCTTCTGCTGTCCGCCATATGGCGGAGACGGCCAGTCTTGTTAGTCAGGCAGAGGAGTATTTGTCCCGTCAGGGAGAACGCCTTGTGAAAAAGTATGGGGAAAACAGGGAGCGGGGAATTTTCCTGTCAGAAGCATTCTGGCGGGATGAGCCTGCCATAGCTTCTTACGGAGTGCTTCAGGTTTTTGAAGAGCTGGCTGGGAAACGTAAGGATTTTACAGC
>ENA-ORSC01001762-ORSC01001762.1-human-gut-metagenome-genome-assembly--contig:-NODE-1762-length-14182-cov-4.378141_pt1 | contig 14182 bp, 23 predicted proteins | sample MGYA00242178_ERZ509140 | MGnify/ENA primary metagenome ERZ509140 (study PRJEB26280, sample SAMEA2338681) | human gut metagenome | biome: human gut; feature: human-associated habitat; material: faeces... | reverse complement strand
GCGTGCGAAGCCGTGGAGACGGTCGTGGAAGAATCCGCAGAGGGTGCTGAAACGCCCCTTTCAGCAAGCACCGAAGCGGTGGAAGAAGCCGTCGAGGATGCCATGGAAATGCCTTTGATTCCGCTGGACGAGGATGACGACACCATCTAAATCCCACGAACGATTTTGCCCCAAAGGAAGCTGCTGGGGCTTGCAATTCGCGGCAATTCGTGATATGATATTGCCATCAACCAGTGCGTTGATAAACCAAGTAGAAGATTCACAAGGAGGACATTCCGCATGGCTTACAAGATTTCTGATGCTTGCATCATGTGCGGCGCTTGCGCCGAGGGCTGCCCGGTGAACGCCATCTCCGAGGGCGACACCCAGTACCAGATTGATCCCGACGTGTGCGTGGAATGCGGTGCTTGCGCCGAAGTCTGCCCCGTTGGTGCGCCCGCGCAGGCGTAATCCCCTGTCTGGATTGCTGATGCAGAAAAAGCGTCCTGATGCTTGGAAAAGTGTCGGGGCGCTTTTTGTGTGCCGTACATGTTGCTATTTCCAGATTCACCTGCGCCATCTGCTTGTGCCCTTTCATCTGGAAATAGTATGACAATTCAGGCGCAGAATGTCGGTTTTCAGACAAAACGTCTTGCATTGTGAAAAGTTCGGCGATATAATAGACTTATCAAGCAGGGAGGTTTGAGAAAATGATTGATTTTGATCATGTGGTGAAGCAATACGGCAAGAGCAATGTTCGCGCAGTGGATGACCTGACGCTGCACGTTGGCAAGGGGCAACTGTTCGGCTTTATCGGGCCGAATGGGGCAGGCAAAACGACCACGATTCGTCTGCTGACGGGTATTTTGCAGCCCACGAGCGGCAGCGTGACCATCGGCGGCGTGTCGATGAAGGATGATCCGATTGCCGCTAAGCGGATGATTGGTTTCGTTCCGGACAGCCACGAACTGTATGACCGCCTGACGGGGATGGAGTACCTGAACTTTATGGCGGATGTTTACGGCGTTGGCGCGCAGGAGCGCAAGGCGCATATCGAGAAGTATCTGGCGCTGTTTGAGCTGGAAAACGCGGCGGGTGAGCAGATTAAGTCCTACTCGCGCGGCATGAAGCAGAAGCTGATCGAGCATTTCGACACGCATGAGGAACTGGCCCATATGCTCAAGATGCGTGCCCGTCCCGGCGATGTGATCTTATTCAAGGGCAGCCGCGGCATGCGGATGGAAAAGGCCCTTGCGCTGTTTTTCAAGGAAGAAGAGGAATAAAGAGAGTCTCGGAGGAATCCTGTATGGATGCAATGTTTTTTATCGTTCTGGGCGCGACGCTCGCTTCGTTTTTGCTGACACTGCTGTTTGGCCGTTTTGTCATTCCCATGCTGTGCGCACTGCACGCTGGCCAGTCCATCCGTGAGGTCGGCCCGCAGTGGCATAACACCAAGGCTGGCACGCCGACCATGGGCGGCATCATGTTCATCGCTGCAATCATTCTGTGTACGGTTGGCTTCGGCTGGAAGAGCATGACGGAAAACCGCGACTATACGCATCTGTATGTGCTGGCCCTTGCGCTGTGCTACGGGCTTGTCGGCTTTGCGGATGATTTTGTCAAGGTCAAACTCAAGCGCAATCTCGGCCTGACCGCTATCCAGAAGTTCCTGCTGCAGCTTGTCGTGGCCGTCGTGTTCCTGTTTGTGCTGAAAAACAGCGGCGATTTGTCCTGCGACCTCTATATTCCGTTCTGGAATCTTGACCTTGAAATTCCGACGGCTGTCTATATGGTCTTTGCGGCTTTCGTCATTGTCGGCTGCGTCAACGCCGTCAACCTGACGGATGGTGTCGATGGCCTTTCCAGCAGCGTGACCATCCCGGTCATGGTCTTCTTTGCCACGACCTCTTATATCTATGGCCGCACGACGCTGGCGCTGCTTCCCGCGACCGTTGCGGGCGGCCTTGCAGGCTTCCTCTGCTATAACTTCCATCCTGCCAAGGTTTTCATGGGCGACACCGGTTCGCTGTTCCTCGGCGGTATGGTCTGCGGCATGGCCTTTGCGCTCGATATGCCGCTGATTCTGATTCTCGTCGGCATCATCTATCTCTGTGAGACGCTTTCCGTCATTTTGCAGGTCACCTATTTCAAGCTGACCCATGGCAAGCGCATTTTCAAAATGACTCCTATCCACCACCACTTTGAACTGTGCGGCTGGAAAGAGGAAAAAATCGTCTTCGTCTTCACCGCGATCACGCTTATCATGTGCGTGCTGGCGTATCTCGGCGTTATGAACCGGTATTAAAATACCGCAGCTTCAGAAAGGAGCGACCCCCTATGGCAAGCCGTTCGGACGGCATAACACGGCTGTATGAAGTCCCGCAGGTTCCCGAGCCGGAGCGTCTGCCGCAGCCGCCCAAAACAAAGGACAAGGTGCTGCTCGACGAGCGCGGCCTGCTCGATCTGCCGTTTCTGGCACTGACGGTGCTGCTTGTGCTGATCGGTGTTGTCATGGTTTTCTCGGCCTCCTACGCCCGCGCGTATTATCTGAAAGGCAATTCTACCTATTACTTCGCCCGGCAGGCGATCTTTGCCGTCGCCGGTATCGGCGGCATGCTGTTTGTCAGCCGCTTGAACTATCAGCTGTGGCGAAGCGCGTCGTTTATTATTCTTGGTGTTTCCGTTGTGTTTCTGATGCTCGTGCCGATCATCGGCTCGACGGCCAACGGTGCGAAGCGCTGGATCGAGGTTGCGGGTATCCGCTTCCAGCCCTCGGAACTTGCAAAAATCGCCATTATCATGACCTTCTCCGCCATGATCTCGACCACTCGTGATAAAATGCGCACCTTCCGCTACGGCATTGCACCCTTCGGCGCAATCATGATCGTCCTATGCGGCCTTGTCGCGCTGGAACGCCATTTTTCCTGCATCCTTATCATGCTGCTTCTCGCAGCAGCCATGCTGTTTCTGGGCGGCGTGCAGATCAAATGGTTTGCCCTCGGTGGTGTGGCGGTTGCTGTGTTCATGGTGATCTACCTCAAAACGCAGGGCTACGCCGGAAGCCGCATCACAGCCTGGCGCGATCCTGCTTCAGACCCGACGGACAACGGCTATCAGATTCTGCAGTCGCTCTATGCCATCGGCTCCGGCGGCCTGATGGGCCTCGGCCTCGGCAAAAGCCGACAGAAGTACCTGTATCTGCCCGAGGAACATAACGACTATATTTTCCCCATTCTCTGTGAGGAACTCGGTTTTGTCGGGGCCGTCGTCGTGATTTTGCTGTTTGTTCTGCTGATCGTGCGCGGCTATTATATCGCCATGCACGCGCGCGACCGTTTCGGTGCGCTGCTTGCCGCCGGTATTTCCACGCATATTGCGCTTCAGACCTTCCTCAATATCGGTGTCGTGACCAACTTCCTGCCCGCTACCGGCATCTCGCTTCCGTTCTTCTCCTACGGCGGCACGGCGCTTCTGATGCAGCTGTTTGAAGCCGGCATTGTCCTCGCCGTTTCCCGGCAGAATGACAATAAGCTTCTGTAAGGGAGGGAAGCGAATGAATATCGTCTTTACCTGCGGCGGCACGGGCGGGCATATTTATCCCGCTATTGCAGTTGCCCGCATGTTTCGTGAGCGGCAGCCGGACTGCAAGATTCTCTTTATCGGCGCAGAGGACGGCATGGAGAACAAACTTGTCCCGCGTGAAGGATTCCGGCTGGAAACTGTGAAAATTTCCAACTATCAGCGCAAGCTGACCCCTGCTGCGGTCTGGCACAATCTCGTGACCGTGCAGCGCATGGCTGCGACGTTTTCAAAAACAAAGCGAATTCTAAAGGAGTTTCAGCCCGATGTGATCGTCGGTACTGGCGGCTACGCCAGCTTCCCGGCTCTGAAAATGGGCGCGAAGCTTGGCATTCCGACTTGCGTACACGAATCGAATGCCGTTCCGGGCCTGACGACAAAGCTTGTTGCGCGTACGGCCAGCCGTGTTATGGTGTCTTTCGAGTCCAGCCGGGAGCATTACCCGGAACCCGAAAAGGTCCTCCTGACCGGAACACCTGTGCGGGAGGAATTTCTCTTTGCCAAGCGGCAGGAGGCCCGGCAGGCGTTGGGCCTCGGCGAAGAGCCGCTCGTCGTCTCCTGCTGGGGCAGCCTCGGTGCACGGGAAATGAACAAAAAAATTGCCCAGTTTATGAAGTGCGAATGCGAGGAGAACACGCCTTTTCATCACATCCACGCGACCGGCTCGTTCGGCTGGCGTTGGATGCCGGAGTATGTCAAAGAACTGGGTGTTGACCTTGCTGCACATCCGCGCATTGACATGCGCGAGTACATCTATGACATGCCGCAGGTGCTGGCAGCGGCGGATCTGATCGTTTGCCGCGCAGGTGCGGCGACCATTGCCGAGGTCTGTGCCAGCGGAACGCCCTGCATCATGGTGCCGAGTCCGAACGTGACCGGCAACCATCAGGAAAAGAATGCCCGGGTGCTTGAACGCTCCGGCGCGGCCGCAGTCGTCCGCGAAGCCGACTGCGACGGGAAAAGCCTCTATGAGACGGCAAAAGCGATTCTTTCAGATGCCGGACGGATGCGCGCCATGCGTGCCAGCGCCCGGGATATGGCTGTGGTCGATGCAGCCGAGCGCATTTATCAGACCGCACTCGACCTTGCAAAGCACTGACACGCACACAGCACACAGCGCATAGGATGGGGAAAATTCCTGTGTTTTGGAGGAATGCCCATGCCAGCGCTGCTTGTGTCCAAATCGCCTCCGCTTTCCGGTGAGGTGACGATCCACGGAGCAAAAAACAGCGTCCTGCCCATTCTGGCCGCGACGCTTCTGTGCAGAACGCCGTGTGTTCTGCATAACTGTCCAGATATTCTCGACGTGACGCACACACGTGCCATCCTGCACAGCCTTGGCTGCGCCTCCGAACGGCGCGGGGCGAGCGTCTACATAGACCCGCGCGGCTGCGCCGGTCACTTCGTCCCGCCGGAACTGGCTGCATCCATGCGCGCGTCCAGCCTGTTTCTCGGCGCGCTGCTCGCAAGACAGGGCGAAGCGTCGTTGAGTCTGCCGGGCGGCTGTCCCATCGGGGCGAGGCCGGTGGACTATCATCTGCTTGCCTTCCGCGCGCTCGGCGCAGAGGTCACGGAGACGGACGATACCATTCACTGCCACGCGCGAAGGCTGACCGGCGCAAAAATCACACTGCCTGGCCCCAGCGTCGGCGCAACAGAAAACGCTATGCTGGCTGCTGTCGGAGCAGAGGGTGTCACTGTGATTGAAAATGCTGCCTGTGAGCCGGAGATTGTCGATCTGGCTGGTTTTTTGACTGCCTGCGGCGCGAAGATCGCAGGCGCAGGCAAAGGCCGCGTGATTGTTGAGGGCAGCCTGCCGCTCACCGGTGCGACCTATACCATCCTTCCTGACCGCATTGAAACTGCGACGTTTCTTTGTGCCTGCGCCGCCTGCGGCGGTCTATCTCACCAGTCCGGACTATCTGGGCGGCATGGCGGACATTTCCGCTCTGGCAGAGGTGTGCCGGAAACACAGTACGCTTTTGGCGGTGGATAACGCCCACGGCGCCTATCTGCGGTTTCTGGAACCATCCTGTCACCCGTTGGATCTCGGCGCAGATCTGTGCTGTGATTCGGCGCACAAGACGCTGCCGGTGCTGACCGGCGGCGCGTACCTGCACATCAGCCGTGCGGCTCCGGCATCTCTCCGGGAGAGTGCAAAAACAGCGATGGCCATGTTTGGTTCCACCAGTCCGTCCTACCTGACGCTGGCGTCGCTGGATCTGTGCAACCGCTATCTGGCGGATGGATACCGGAACCGCCTGCGGGAGATGTGCGGACGTCTGGAGGAAGTGCGGAAGGCGCTGACGGCTGCCGGTTGGCAGACAGAGCCATCGGACCCGCTGCGGCTGACCGTCAGGGCCCCAGCCGGGATGACCGGCGGGCAGTTGGCGAACCGTTTGCGGGAGAACGGCGTGGAATGTGAATACGCCGATCCGGACTTTCTGGTGCTGATGCTGACGCCGGAGAATCGTGCGGCGGACATCGAACGGCTTCTGCATGCTTTCAGAACAAATGATGCCGTTTATGCGCCGCAGCCGACGCTGCCGCTGGCCCGTGGAGAACGGGTATGTTCCGTGCGTGCGGCGCTGTTTGCCCCACGGGAGACCATACCGGCGGCGCAGTCGTTGGGGCGGGTCTGCGGCGCCCCTACCGTGGGGTGTCCGCCTGCGATCCCCATTGCGGTGTCCGGTGAACGAATTGGCCCGGAAGCGCTGGAACTGTTCCGGCGGTATGGCGTGGAGCAGGTGGAAGTCCTGCGCTGAAAACGGTTTTGAAAAAAGTGAGACCGGCAAATCTGAACACAGACAAACCGCAGGACCGGCAAATGCTGGGCCTGCGGTTTTTACCATATCTGCTGGCCGATGACGCGCCCAGTGCCCCGCTTCGTTTAGGGTGTGGTATGGGTGTAGGAGCGAAGGGTGGATCCATCCGAATAGTGGCCCGGCACCCCCAAATAACGGTTTTACGTCCACCTCCTGTTTTTCAGGGACAGTGCGGCGAAGGCATACCGCAGATCGTGGAACTGAATGTGCTCCGCGCCAATGACCTTCGGAATTTTATCGTGCGTCCAGAGCGACATCGCCCACCAGTTTAGTAATTCCCGTTTGTGCGATAGCACCGACAATACCTGAAAATGCGTTACTACTCCCAGTAGCCGTATCCTCTATTTTGGAGATTGCCTTCTCTGTATCCCCGGCGCCCTTGGTGACGGGCTTCAAATTCCGGACCATGTTATCATAGTCCGCCTGGGCCGTTTCCAGCTTCAGCTTGTCCGCTTCGCTGCGGGTTTTCGCAAACTGCTTTTCCGCATCCTGCAAGGTGCTTTCGCCTGCTTCACATCAACCCTGATGGTTGCTTTGTTTATGAATGGCTTGCAGCGACGCGAATCTGCCGGGTGCCAGCTTGTCCAGAGCGCCGCTCTCAAATAGTTCTACAGCCTTCTTTTTGCTGATACGCTCCTCCTCGCGGGCAAGCTCGGCGGAGTTGGTGATGCCAAGTTTATTTTCAAGTGCCATCGTGGGCCTCCATGTGTTTGTAAAATAGTTTCTCAGAGCGTATCCAGAAGATCGGCGTATAGCTCACAGATGCTTTTTTCCAGCTTTTCAAAGGCCGGAATAAAACGGCTAATAATCTCCTGTGCCAGTGCTTTCGCGGCATTTCCATCGTAAATATGTGCCATATTGTTGCGCTGGGACAGCATATCCAACCACACATCTTCCTCTATGCAAGGGTAATACTGGTACGCCTGCTTGATAATTTCACGCGGGGAGCCTGTCTTAGCTGCATTGATGCCTTCATAAGTCAGCAATTCTTTTAAGACCTTCCAACCTAATTCAAACTGAATGGAGAACTTATCAATGATGCCGCTAATGATAAATTCATTATTGAGATCCTGCTGATCAGAGCGCCGCAGAACGTCTAAATTTTTACGGTAGTTATCAAACTTTTTCATAGAGCAATACTCCCTCCTTGCTGATGGCTTCCCGCAATTCTGGGGACAAATCAGAACATAAATCTATCACATCAAAGGTCAGCAATGTATGCGTTTCTTCCTCAACATCCAGTCTGAAACGGCATACATTGCCTCCCTGCACAGCTAAATCAATATCGCTTGTGCGGCGGAAGTCCCCTCGTGCGCGGGAACCGAATAGGATCACTGTTTTGATGTGATGCCTATTTGCCAGATCAATGATTTGGTGAATAACCGTTGAATCAATTCCGTACTTTGTCATCACACCAACTCCTTCGATAAGCCTTCAAGCTCGCTGACCGCTCCGCCTACAATTCTACAAAATAATTATACCATAAAACGCTGTATCCACAAGCAATATTTCGATGCTTGCGTCCCAGAAGCGGGAATTGATCGATATAACAAAAACGGGCGCGCAGCCTTGAGAAAGGAGGCTGCGCGCTCTGCTTTTTGTCGTTGGCCTTGTTCAGACGGCATATATCTTGGAATAAGCTATCTCAAAGCCGCTTTGCGATCTGCCAGATCACCCGCTGTGCTGTCGTGACTGCGGCAATGTCTTCCTTCGTGGCAAAGCCGCGGGTGTTGACAACATGAGCGATTTGATTGATGTTATTTCCAATGCCGGCGAGTTGACGCCGGATTTCGGCGTATTCAGCGAGTGGTCGGGATCGGAGGTTCATGCCAGAGATCAGCGCACGGAGGAATACTTCCATTGGGAAGCCAGAGAGCATAGCCTGCTGTTTCAAATGTTCATGCTCCTGCTCATTCAAACGGAGCGATATTTTGATTGGTCGTTTTCTCATGATCGTTTTTCCTTTCAATTCATAAGGGGTTATAGGGGAATTGCTTCCCCTAACAAGCGCATTTGGATAGCCAAATGCTATGCTTGCGAATTCAGCTTCCGTATAGCGGTTTCATTTTCGTGACAACGCTGTTGTAAAATTAACTTCTTGATTTATTGGTGTCCAATAGGTATAATAATTGCGAGAAACTTTTGAGGTGAATGACCGTGCTACACGAGGAACGAACTGCAAATATTCTTATCAACAAGGCGGGTGGAAACGCCGGTCCGGATGCCAAGGGCTACCGCGTGGCTCTGCCATCTGCTTGGATGAAGGCCCTGGGCATCTCTGAGGGCAGCCGCACCGTAACGCTGCAATTCGATGGGGAAAGCATCACCATCCGCCGCCCTGCCGTGTCTGATTACGATGCCTTTCTGGCCAATGCCCGAAGCAGCGCTCACGCCCTCCTGATCCTGTACTACTACGATGGGAACAAGCTCTGTACGAAGATCTGCGCTGACCAAACCACTCATCAACTTGCCATCGAAAACGAGGTCAGTTCTCCCCTTTCCACCGCTTTCGGCGTGAACCGCAAGCCCACATGGGACGATCTGCAAACCTTCTTGAAAGACCGCTGTGTGCCGCAGGAGCGGGACGGTTTGAAATATTACCTGTCTGACTTGGGACTGGACTGCTATGACCCGCTGGCGATCATCCGCAAGACCGAAGGGCGCATGGCAGAGGATTCGTGCTGGATCAAAATTGTGGAGGGCTGAATATGTCGATCAGACTGACAACGGGAAGCCGCATCGCGGAAACCTCGTCTAAGGGCAATCAGGAAAAATGGCTGGCAGATGGCCGCTGGTACAAGCTGGATCTGTTCGGCTATGAAGGGCTGGCAGAAACCGTAACCTCTGCGCTGCTGACACAAACCAATACCGGCGCGTTGGGCTTTCACTATGTGACCTACCGCATGGAGCGGATGGAAGTCCACGGACACATCCGAAACGGCTGTTCCAGTGCCAATTTTCTACGTCAGGGCGAGGCCATCCTGACCCTTGCGGAACTGCTGCGAAAAGGCGTTGGCCCGGACTGGCAGACCACGGTAAACCGCCTGCCCAATCTTCAGAGCCGCCTTGCGTGGTTGGTGGAGCAGGTTGAGCGGCTGACGGGACTTGACCGCTTCGGCACCTATCTGACGCTGCTGTTCGAGGTGGATATGCTGTTCGGCAACGAGGACCGGCATCTGAACAACATCGCTGTGCTGCGCTGCGGTGATGGCTTTGACTACTGCCCCATCTTCGACTTTGGTGCGGGCCTGCTGTCCAACACACGGGACTATCCCATGGAAATCGAACCGGCCGCATTGGTGCGTCAGCTCAAGGCTCAGCCCATGAAAACGGGCTTTGTCCGACAGGTCCATGCGGCCCAAAATCTCTATGGGCCGCAGCTTCGCTGCGACTTTGCCGAAAAAGAGATCATGGCGGCCCTTTCAGAGCCGCTGGAGTTTTACGCCGAGCGGGATGTTCCTTATATCCGTGACCGTGTGACGGCCTGCATCAAATTCCAGCAGAAAAAGCTATTCTGATTTTCTGCCGTCCTCCCGCAGCCACGCGCCCCGCAGCACCATGCGGAGATACGCCGCCCGCCCGATGCCGTGGTCCTGCGCGGTGCGGGTGAGCCGCTCATATTCTGCCTGCGTCAAGCGGAGATTTACCTGCTTTTCCCGTAAGTTCTCTTTGTTCTTCATACGATCGTCCTCCCTATTATTCTTTTTTCGGCTTGGTATATATTTATCTCAGTATTGTTCTACTCAGTCTTATTAGACGCTGAAAATCAGCGCACCTGAACGCTGATTTTCAGCGTTCTTGAAATTCGAAAATCGAAAGTCAAGAAATTCGGTTTTCGAATTTCAGAGGGTACAGTGCAGACGGCTTCCCCAACCCCTGCCGTTTCCGGCGCAGCAGGCCAGCTTGCTCCAGTTCGGATAGCAGCTTCTCCGCCTTGCTGTGGGCGCAGCCCAAGTCCTCCATAATACGGTTGATGCCATAGTAAACAAAGGCGCGCCCTTGCTTATCGAACCACCCGCTTTTGCGGGAAAGTCCCATTTTGTCCAACAATAATCCGTAAAGTAATTTTGCTTCACAATTCATGTTTTTGAATGGTTCCTCCGTAAACAGCACCTTTGGAACACGGTAAAATGTAAATAGCTCTGATTCATGCTCGTAGAAATAATCCATATTGTTCCTCCTTGCCCGTTGGGGCATAAAAATAGCGGAGGCAGGCATTTGACCTGTCTCCGCTTGCGTTGATTTTTTGCTTTTGTTTCCTTCTTGGGGCATTATTTGGACTCTCGCAGGATCTCAAGCGCTGCGCTTTTGATGTTGTTCATCGCACCTACCCACGCCATTTGATCCCGCGCCTTCAAGTCCTCGTTGATGCCCTGTGCTTCCGCCATCTGGCGTATGATGATTTTCAGCAGCTTGTCCTCTGTGGTGTCCAGCTCCGGCGGCAAAAGGCAGGGATAATACTGCTCGCCCCGCAGCTCGTAGTAAAGACCGTTCTCAAAAATGACCGGCGGCAATGGCGGTAAATTTTGTTCCATAAAGCTCTCCCCCTTCTGCCAACATTGTACAGGAGAAATCTGTATAGCGCCAGTATGCGAAAATCATCGCTCTCCCCTGCCCTTCGCGCGGTAACGGGCCTCCAGCAGCTTGATGATCTCCCGCTCCATCTGCTGCGCAGAATAATTGCGCGGGAAATACTTCCGCAATGACTCGGTTTTGATGCGAACCTGCTCTTTCTGATTGGGCTTTTCCTCGGTAAGAATGGCGTACAGCACCTCCGGCGTCAGCTTTGCCTCACGGGAAATCTGCTTCATGCGGAGTGACTGTGACAGCGACGGTGTGGCGTCCTCGCGCCCGATTAAGTCCCACAGCTCCGCCTGCTCGTCGCGGGTGAGATAGGACAGCTCCACGGCGGGAGAAAAGGCGATGCGTCCATCGTCCACCATCTGAAGCAGCGGCGGAACAAGGTTGGTCAGGCGGATATAGCGACGTACCGTATCGCCGCTTATACCAGCCTGTTTTGCAATTTCATCATCTGTCCTCAACTTTGCCGCAACTTGCGGCGAAGTTAAATCTGTTCGCTGCCCTTGCCGCTTCATTGCCTCCAACTTCATCTTGTAAGCAAACGCCTTTTCGCTGGGCAGCAGGTTTTCCCGCTGAAGGTTGCTGTCCACCATCAGGATCACCGCTTCATCGTCGGTCATCTCCCGCACCAGCACCGGCACGGTGGGCAGGCCCAATTTCTGCGCCGCCAGACGCCGCCGATGCCCGCTGACCAGCTCGTAGCCCTCCCCTTTTGGCCGCGCCAGTAAGGGTGACAGAATACCATAGGTGCGGACGCTCTCCACCAGCTCGTCCATGGCGGCATCCTCCCGCACCCGATAGGGGTGCTTTGCAAAGGGCGACAGCTTGTCCGGTGGAAGCTGCGAAATAAATTCCTTCACCATGCCGCACCTCTCTCCGAAAGCGCGGCGGACACATTCACATGGTAATGAAGGTCGGAGCCGCGATAATGGTAGTCCGCGTCAAAGGAATGGAGCCAACCGGCATTTCGCACATTCGCGTTTTTGCTCTCTTTTTCGGCCTGTAACCCTTGCGGCGCAAGGCTTTTTCGCATTTGTGGTCCTTGGGCTTCCACAGTCGGCACAGAGGAACTGGGGCATTTGGAGATGATCGGCACGCTGGTTCACCAGCTGACTCGAAACCTGACCGAGGAGCAGATCAAGACCGCCGGTTTCGACGCCTATTTTGTGGATCACACTACCGGCGTGTTCCCACAGTTCGCCTCCGGCTATCCCTGGTCCGCCGCCACCATGCAGGTCACAGGCGATACCATCGCGGACCTCACTGAGGATCTTGCCGCAGAGCAGAAGGCCCGTGTCACCTATGACAACATCCTACGCCTTTCCGACGATCCCGATGTCAACGATGCCATCAAGTTCCTCCGGGAACGGGAGGTTGTCCACTTCCAGAGATTTGGTGAAACGAAGCGTACAAGATGGAACAAGATGAAAAGAACTGCTGACATAAAAGACATCCAAGACAGAATTTCTTGGATGTCTTTTGTTGTTAGGATTTAATTATGATGACGCGCAGCCGCTAATATAATCAATTGAAAATGCACTTGGGCTTGTTATCAGAAAAACTCTTTTTCATGGCTTTTGAAGAAACTGTAATACGTTTTGACATTTTCCAGCTGAGTCCATGGCTTTACATCGATTGGATCTGAGTCGAGATCATATATTTTTGCACCTTGCATGGAAAGCAGAAACGGTGAATGTGTTGAGATGATGAATTGGCAGTGATAGAATCGCGCAGAATCCTCAAGAAAACTTTTTAGTTTCAATTGCAGTGAGGCAGATAAACTGTTTTCCGGTTCATCCAGCAGGTAGAGGGCGTTCTCTCTAATTGAGTTGGTAAAGTAATATAAACCACTTTCCCCGTTGGATTGTTCTTGGACATTTTCCATTAAACGTTCTTTGATAAATCTGGATCGCGATTTTGATTTGGCGTCACATTTACGCTTGAATTCCTTGTAGTCATCAAGCCCTTTTAACTGGAACGGCTCATATTTGTCGCTTACATATTGATCAAATAGTTTGACTCTCTCTGTGTCGATTCCTTGATTGACGTATCTGATGTCAAGCAAATAGTCAAATACATCATCGCTGGTTATGATGCGGCTACCCGGAGGAGCAATTTTCCCGAATGTCATCTTGTAGCTGCATTCTCGAACATAATCTTCAAAAAAGCTGCTCCGATTAAAAACGGTCTCTCTCGAAAGATGCAATCGTTCAGCAATGATGTTCAACAGCGTTGTTTTACCGCTCCCGTTACCGCCATAGAATATGGTTAGAGGCTCAAATTCGAGCTGCGGCACATCGCGGTAACGGAAGATGTTGAACGGATATCGCGTGGTATAGCAGGTTTCTCTGATCGAATCAAGAATTCTTTCTTCCTGTTCGCGGCTTAGTATTGTGAAATTTTTCAAATAGACCATTTTAATGGATATCCTTGGTAACATAGGAGTTTGTCATTAAGAAGTATAGCCCACACCCCTGTACGTTTGTCTGTACAGGGGCGCTTTTTCCACAATTTTAGAACCGCAAGGTTTTTCCGTTTTCAGTGATTCCACGTGTTTTCCTGTGTTTTTCCTCCTTTAAGCCGTCTGCCCGCAGCGTTCGGGCGCAAAAAAAGAGAGCCGGGTGCAAAAGCACTCGGCTCTCTTCAAAAGCATGCTGTAAAGCAGAGTTTTGTTTGCCATGTCAAGAATGTCAGGATTGACATGAGTAATTATAAAAGTAAAGAATGATTCGCCAAGCGAGACAAGAACCTGAAAAGACAGGGCAGTAAGTATTTTTGCTTTTATGGAGTTTGAGAAAAAACAGCAGAGAGCAAATGTTGTCAGAATGCTGAGAGCAGGAGTTATCACCACAGAAGAAAAAGAATTGTATCTGGATGATAACAGTTCATTTATATATAATATGACCTCGACTAATATGAGGCATAGTATATATATAGTTGAGTATTTTTTTTTAAAGTGTTTTAACATGTTCTTAAGATAAGAAGATACGATAAAAATATCAAAAATATAGGTTACGGCGCTAATTAAGTAAGTCATAAAATCCCTCTACAATCAATGGTTATGTATTGCAACAATCTTGTTAAGAAAACAGTCAAGTAGTTTCTTTCGGTTGCGTTTACTCATAGTAACAACTTCATCATTTTCAAGAATAATCTGGTTATCTTTGATAAAGTGAATGTGCTGAATATTTATCAAAGCATTTCTGGAACATAGAATA
>ENA-ORSC01001737-ORSC01001737.1-human-gut-metagenome-genome-assembly--contig:-NODE-1737-length-14320-cov-2.506064_pt1 | contig 14320 bp, 12 predicted proteins | sample MGYA00242178_ERZ509140 | MGnify/ENA primary metagenome ERZ509140 (study PRJEB26280, sample SAMEA2338681) | human gut metagenome | biome: human gut; feature: human-associated habitat; material: faeces... | reverse complement strand
TAAGACAAGATATTCATCCAGAAATAATATTTACCTGATCTATAAGAATATGCCGCTTTTGCAGTGTATTCTGAACCTGCCGTTTTTTTTGCTTGGATTTGGCATAAAGTTTTTGTTTTTTTGTAAGAAAAGAATGGGAAAACTATATCTGAAAGGACTGGCAGCTGGCCTGAAAAGATCTGTAGGAACCACGGGAAGACAGCACAAAGTTCCCTTCCGGTGGCATCATCTGGGGAATTATGTGAAGATCCAGTGGCAGCTGTATTGCAATGTGTTTCGAATTCTTATGAAATCTTAAGAATTGGCTTCATAAATTCTTAAGTTGAGAAAAAAATACCGTTATTGTAGAATGAAATCGTTAAAAAGAAGCTTTTCAGACTTACAGATTGGGTGACCCATATGATAAAAGACAACCAGAAAGTCTTTAACAGGCTTCTTGTGATAATGGATGCGCTGATCACAGCCATATCCTTTGTCCTTGCCTATTATATCAAATTTTATATATTGAACGACGGTCCCGGAATCGGTGTCCTGCCTGTGCAGGAGTATTATAAGCTGCTTCCTTTTATTGTACCCGGTTATATGTTCCTATATTACCGGTGCAGCGTGTATTCCCCGAAGCGAACCGTCCGCCGCAGACATGAGATTTACAGCATTCTGCAGGCAAATACCATCGGCCTGGCGGCATTGATCATTATTCTGTATATGATCATCCGTGAGATCAACTTTTCGCGATCCGTCATGGCAATTTTTTATGTGCTGAATGTATTTCTGACTTCGGTATCCCGCATCATAATGAGAAAAGCGTTGCGGACACTCCGGAAAAAGGGATACAATCTGAAGCATATTTTGCTGGTGGGATATTCCAGAGCAGCAGAAGAGTATATTGACAGAATCTTAAGCAATCCCCAGTGGGGATATGTGGTATGCGGTATTCTGGATGAGCACATTCCGGGAGGGACCACCTATAAGGGAGTGAAAGTCCTGGGAACGTTGGGGAATCTGGAGTATATTCTTCCGGAGAACAAGCTGGACGAGATCGCGATCACGCTTTCCCTGAAAGATTATGATTATCTGGAAGGTGTTGTGGATATCTGTGAGAAATCCGGCGTGCATACGAAATTCATTCCCGACTACAGCAGCCTGATCCCCAGCAGACCTTATACGGAGGATCTCATGGGACTGCCGGTGATCAATATTCGGTATGTGCCGCTGACCAACACCGGAAATATGATGATCAAGAGAGCTATGGATATTGTCGGTTCCGTGTTCGGCATCATCATTACGTCACCGATCATGCTGCTGTCGGCAATTCTGGTAAAATGTTCCAGTCCGGGACCTGTGATCTTCAGGCAGGAACGGGTAGGACTTCATAATAAGTCATTTTACATGTACAAATTCCGCAGCATGGCAATGCAGACCGCAGCGGAGGAGAAAAAGGGCTGGACGGTGCGAAACGATCCCAGAGTCACCGGAATCGGCAAGATCTTAAGACGGACCAGCATTGATGAACTTCCGCAGCTGTTCAACATCCTGAAAGGAGATATGAGCCTGGTGGGACCGAGACCGGAGCGCCCTCAGTTCGTGGAAAAGTTCAAGGAAGAGATCCCGAGATATATGGTAAAACATCAGGTGAGACCGGGCCTCACGGGATGGGCGCAGGTCAACGGTCTGCGTGGTGATTCTTCCATCAAGAAGCGGATCGAGTATGATATTTATTACATTGAGAACTGGACTTTGGGGTTTGACATTAAGATCATTCTTATGACGTTTTTCACAGGATTTATCAATAAAAATGCTTATTAACACAAGGAGAAGACAAGATGGCAACAAATTCTAACTACAATGGCGGCTATGGTCAGAGACCAGCCGGAAGCGGAAGAAGACCTTCCGGAAATGGACAGCGACCTGCGGGACAGCGACCTGCCGGCAACGGACAGAGGACAACATCCGGCAACGGACAGAAGAGAGTATCTGCCAAGCAGCGCGCTGCCAAGAAAAGAAGAAAGGTTATCATCTTTGGTGTAGAGATTGCGGTTATCCTGATCATGGTGGCAGTACTGTATCTGGTAATGACCCACACAAATAATGAAGGCCCCAAGGTAACGGTATTAGAGACGGAAGAGCTCCGGATTCCGGAAGAAGTACAACAGGACGAAGCAATGAAGGGGTATATGAACATTGCACTGTTCGGTGTGGATGCGACGAAGGACAGCCAGCTGTACAAGGGCAGCCGAAGCGACAGTATTATGATCGCCAGCATCAATATGGATACCGGCGATATCAAACTGGTCAGTGTATATCGTGATACGTATCTGAACATCGGCACGGACTCCTATCAGAAGTGTAACGCGGCTTATTCCTATGGCGGAGCGGAGCAGGCAGTCAAGATGTTAAACATGAATCTGGATATGGATATTACGAACTTTGTAACCGTAGGCTATAAGGGACTGAGTGAAGTGATTGACGGTCTGGGCGGTGTCTATATCGATGTGGACTCTGAGGAAATCAAGCATATCAATAACTACCAGATCGGTATTGCAGAGGTCTTAAAATGTGACTACACACCGGTAACAGAGACCGGAGTACAGCTGCTAAACGGTCTGCAGGCGACGGCTTACTGCCGTATCCGTTATACCGCAGGTAATGATTTCAAGCGTGCCGCACGTCAGCGTGAAGTGATTCAGGCGATTGAAGATCAGGCGAAGAAGGCGGATTACGATACCCTGTCCAAGGTATTTAACAGTGCCATCGATGATGTTTACACCAGCCTGGATTCCAAGGATATTCTGGATCTGCTGGCTAACATCACAAAATATCGTATTGTGGACGAGGGAGGTTTCCCTGAAGAGACCATGCGTGCCACCGGTAACATCGGTGCAAAGGGAAGCAGTGTAGTACCTTTGGATCTGGAGAGCAATGTTGTATGGCTGCATCAGTTCCTATTTGATGATGCGAACTACACCGTAACCGACAGCGTAAAGGAATACAGTAGAAAGATTGCATCCGATACGGCACCTTATCTGAATAAATAAGAAAAGGAATTGACGAGGGAGTCTTCCGGAGAGCACCGGAGCTCCCTCGTGTCATATGAAAAAGTCTTGTGTAACAGACGGGGATAAAGTATAATAGACCAGAGATTGGGAAAGTAAGGAGCGCTCTGCAATGGAGATCGATGTGATCATTCCCCTGTATAAACCGGGGAAAGAACTATTTACATTATTAGATAAGCTTGACAGCCAGAGCGTGCCGGTACATGAAGTGATCCTGCTGAACACCGAGGAAAAATATTTTGAGCAGCTGATCTATGGAACCAGATTTCTGGAGAAATATCAGAACATTAAGGTATATCATGTCTCCAAAAGAGAATTTGATCATGGCGGCACCAGACGTATGGGTGTGAAAAAATCTTCCGCAGATATTTTTGTCATGATGACCCAGGATGCCATGCCGGCAGATGACAATCTGATTGAACAACTGACGGAACCACTGCGGGATCAGGTGGCGGTATCCTATGCAAGACAGCTGCCGAGAGAAGATTGTACACCGGTGGAATGTTATACCAGGGACTTTAATTATCCGGCACAGTCACGTATCAAATCCGCAGAAGATCTTAAGACATTGGGGATCAAGACATTTTTTTGCTCCAATGTGTGTGCAGCTTATAAGAAAAGTATTTATGAGGAAATTGGCGGTTTTGTAAAAAAAGCTATCTTTAATGAAGATATGATCTATGCAGGCTGGATGGTAAAAAAAGGTTATGCGGTTGCTTATGCAGCAGAGGCTAAGGTTTATCACTCTCATAATTACAGCTGCAGCCAGCAGTTTCACAGAAATTTTGATCTTGGCGTTTCCCAGGCAGAGCATCCGGAAGTTTTTGAAGGAGTTCCGTCTGAGGGGGAGGGAGTGCGCCTGGTAAAAAAGAGCCTGTCTTATCTTCTGAAAACCGGACATATCTGGATGATCCCCGGACTGTTTTTTCAGAGTGCTTCCAAGTATGCCGGATATTTCCTCGGAAAAAGATATCAGAAACTTCCTGAAAGACTGATCCTGTTTTGTACTATGAGTCCGGAATACTGGAAAAAACAGAAATGATCAGGAAGAATCAGCGGGTCACGCTTTTTTAAAGGATATATCACAGTTTGAACACAATTGCCTGTTAAACTGTTTTTATAAAGCAGATGGCATAAGAAAAATTTGAGAAGGGAGCACCAGGGTCATGAGTGAAGAAAACAGATGGGATGAAGATCTGCCAGAGGTAAACGAAAATGTTCCAACAGAAGAGAAACCTCTGGATACTTTTGGAAATACAGATACCGGCAGTGCTGCAGATAACAGTACTGAAAATATAGATATTGCACAGAAACCAATGGCTCATCCATATTCCGCAGGCCGGAGAATGCAGGAGAACGGTTACGGAAATGGAAAAGAAGGGCTTCGTTGCGGCAGAGGTCGAGAACAAGCCTATGTCTACTCTCCCGGCACTGTTTGAAGGTGCGTTCCTCGCACATCATCGTTTCGAGAAGAAGGAAGTTATCAACGAAATCTTCTCCCACATGACGAACAAGGAGGAGCTTATCGGTAAGCTGGCAGAAATGTACAACGAGCCGATTATGGCACTTGTCGAAGAACCCGAGGAATCTGAGGGAAACGTAAGCTGGACAGCGAGTTGGTAAGTGATTCGCTGTTGACAGATGAATCCGCTAACAAGGGGAGCGAGCGTGAGAATCGCTCTGCTCCCCCTTCTTATTCGGAGATTTTTCTCGCAAAGTTCCCCTATTACTTATCAATAGGCATGACGGAAGAACAATACTGGGATAGAGATTCCACTCTCGTGAAGTCCTACCGCAAAGCGGAGGAGCTTCGTAAAGAGAGGGTCAATCAAGAAATGTGGTTACAGGGTATGTACATCTATGACGCTATTTCTCGTCTGTCTCCGATTCTTCGTGCTTTCGCCAAGAAGGGAACTAAAGCCCAACCTTATGTTGAAGAAGCATATCCCATCAATAAAAAGACGGTGGAGGAAGCAGAACTCAAGAAGGAAAAGGCTAAGTCTGAAAAGGGTCTGCGCTATATGCAAGCGTATATGGTACAGGCAAATAAGCAGTTACAAGAAAGGAAGTGAGTTTTATGCCTACTACAATCGAACAACTCGAATTGGAAGTTCAGTCGAGTTCCACCTCGGCTGTCGTTGGTATAGACGCTCTTTCCGCTTCTTTGTCCAAACTCAAAAATGCAGTTAGGGGCGGTGTCGGATTAACAAGCGTTGCAAATCAAGTACGCAATCTCGATACCGCCCTTAAAAGCATGGATAGTTCCGGGGCAGACAAGATTGACAAGCTCGCTTCCAGTTTGGAAAAACTGAAAGGTCTCGGCAGTCTCAAGATTTCGTCTTCCATCGGAAATCAGCTTCAAAATATCGGTAGTGCCGCCGCTTCCCTCACTGGTGTAGATTTCAGTGCTATGGAGAAGCTGGGTACAGCACTTCAACCGTTGAACAATCTGAACGCTTCCGGGCTAAAGTCCACTATCAATGCGCTCAATAAGTTACCGAAGCTGGCAGACACCCTCGACAACATGGATATGACTAAGTTCACCAGTCAAATTCAGCAGTTGTCTACGGCTCTTGCTCCGCTGACAAATCAGCTTAATGCTGTGACTGCGGCGTTCAATCGTCTTCCTACGAACATTCAGAGAGCTATCACCGTCACGAACAGAATCTCGCAAGAGAACAATAAGGCGGCAAATAGTTACATGAATCTGTATGCCAAAATCAAAATGGCTATGGGTGTTGTTCGTACTGGTGCGAGAGTAATTGCTTCGTGGATAACACAGTCCAACCAGTACATTGAGGATTTGAACCTGTTTACCGCTTCTATGGGTAAATACGCAGAGGAAGCACAGAACTACGCAGAAGCAGTCAGCGAAGCTCTCGGTATCGACCCGGGCGAGTTCATGCGAAGTCAAGGTGTGTTCAACACCATCATTAGCGGTTTCGGCGTGGCGAGCGATAAAGCGTACCTCATGTCCAAGAACCTCACACAGCTCGGCTACGACATTTCTTCGTTCTTCAACATTTCGTTTGAGGACGCAATGCAGAAGTTACAGTCGGGTATCTCGGGCGAGCTTGAGCCGCTTCGTAGACTGGGTTACGACCTGTCTGTTGCAAGACTGCAAGAGGAAGCTCTTGCTCTCGGTATCGAGAAAAAGGTCTCTGCTATGACACAGGCTGAAAAGTCGCAGTTGCGTTACTACGCAATTATGACACAGGTAACTACCGCTCAAGGTGATATGGCTCGTACTCTGAACGCTCCGGCGAACCAGCTTCGTGTTTTACAGGCACAGGTTACGCAGTGTTCAAGAGCTTTGGGTAATATCTTTATCCCGGCTCTGAACGCAGTATTACCGTATGCAATCGCTTTGGCGAAGATTGTCCGTATGCTGGCAAACTCTATCGCAAGTCTGTTCGGATTCAAACTCCCGGAGGTGGATTATTCCGGCATTTCTGCTGGTGCTTCTGCGGTTGGCGATTTGGCTGACAACGCCGGGGACGCTTCCGATGGACTGGGTAAAGCCGGGAAAGCGGCTAAGAAGCTGAAAAATGCTCTGCTCGGTATTGACGAGCTAAACGTCCTGTCTAAAGACGATAGTTCCAGTGGAAGCGGTAGCGGCTCGGGTGCTGGTATCGGTGGTGGGGATTTAGGCATTGACCTTCCTACCTACGATTTCCTCGGTGACGCAATCACTTCTAAGGTTGACGAAATCGTTCAGATGATTAAGGACGCTATGTGGGAAATCACGGCTGTTATCAGCGGATTCCTACTGGCAATCGGTACTATCCTTGTTGTCACTGGTGCGAACATTCCTCTCGGTCTCGGTCTTATGGCTGTTGGTGCTGTCGGTTTGGCGGCTTCGGTAATGGCAAACTGGAACGGAATGTCGGAACGGTTGGCGAAGGTACTTACCCTCGTTACCGGGGTACTGGGCGGCTTCCTGTTGGCTATCGGTGCTTTCCTTGTATTTTCGGGTGTCAATGTACCGCTTGGTGCTGGTCTCATGGTGGCTGGTGCGGCGGCTCTCGGTACTGCGGCTGTAATTAACTGGAAGTTCCTCAACGGAGACCTGTCGAACGCTCTGTCCATTCTCACGGCAATCGTGAGCGGTGCGTTGCTGGCTATGGGTGCATTGTTCGCCTTTACTGGCGTTGATGTTCCTCTCGGTATCGCATTGATGGCGGCTGGTGCTGTCGGCATGGTTACAGCAATCGGTCTTAACTGGGATTCGATGTCTGACCCTCTCCGTAGGACAATCGGTATGCTCGAAACCATTGTTGGAGGTGCATTACTGACATTCGGTGCAATTCTCGCTCTGACTGGTGTAAACGTTCCTCTCGGTGTTGCGATGATTGCCGCTGGTGCGGTTTCTGTCGCTTCGGCAGTAGCTTTGAACTGGAACTCCTTAACAGGTGATGTTCAAGAATCCGTACTAAGCATTGTGGCTATCGTGAGCGGTGCTTTAATCGGTGTCGGTGCAATCCTCGCTCTGACAGGAGTTGCAACCGGGCTGGGTATTGCGATGATTGCCGCTGGTGCTGTCGGTCTTGCCGCAACGGTCGGTTTGAATTGGAATAGTATGCCGGACAATATCAGAAAGGTTACTACGAAGATTCTTCTCATTGCTGGGGCGGCTTCCATTGCCATAGGTATGATTCTCGCTTTCACAGGAGTTGCAACTCCTCTCGGCGTAGGTCTTATCCTCGCTGGTGCGGCGGCTCTCGGTACGGCTGTGGCTCTTAACTGGGACACTTTGACAAACAAGCTAAAGGGCGTAACTACTAAAATACTTGCTATCGCTGGTGCGTCGGCTCTTGCAATCGGTATTATCCTGTGCTTCACCGGGGTTGGTATTCCTCTCGGTGTCGGATTGATATTATCGGGTGCGGCGGCTCTCGGTACAGCAGTAGCTATTAACTGGGAAACCATCAAAGAAAAAATCAAGGGAGTTTTCACCAAGATTAAATCAATGGCTGGTTCTCTCGGCAAACTCGCTATCGGTCTCATGTTGTGTCTGACAGGTGTTGGTATTCCTCTCGGTCTTGCTCTCATTGCCGATGGAGTTAAAGACTTCGCTACTGGAAAACCTGTTAGCTGGGGTTCGATGGTGAGCGGAATTAAGGAAGCTCTCGGAAATATATCTGACGAGTGGAACAAATTCAAAAAGAAGGTTAAGAACAGCAAACCTGTTCAATTCCTTGCCGAAGTAAAGAACAATGCTTCGGAATGGTGGGACAACGTAAAGGATTGGTGGTCTGACAAAACGAAAGACGGTCTCTCTCTTGAAACTGGCGTAAAGCTCGTAAAAGATGGCTGGTCTTCTGTGAAGAACTGGATTGGTAATATTCCGGCTGTGAAACAGGGTGTCGGGCTTCTGAAATCCGGCTGGTCTACCGTAAAGAACTGGATTGGTAATCTTCCTGTTATCGCTCAAGGTATTTCGCTTTTCAAGTCCGGGTGGACAACGATTAAGAACTGGATTGGTAGTCACACCGTAGGTGTCGGTATCTCTCTATGGAAAAACGGTTGGAGTTCTATCTCGAGCTTCGTTGGTACTTCGGTATCTGTCGGTATCTCGCTTTTCAAATCCGGCTGGACTTCTATTAAGAAGTTCTTCGGACTGGCGAACGGCGGTATCGTTGGTGCAAACGGCGGCGTGAAGATGTTCGCTTCCGGCGGTATCATCACTCCGAATATGTGGAAAGCAATGCCGAAATATGCTGGCGGCACGAACCGAGCGCATGGCTCTATGTTCGTTGCTGGTGAGAGCGGTGCAGAGTTGGTAGGTCATGTAAATGGCACTACCGAGGTGCTGAACCGATTCCAGCTTGCTTCTGTCATGCACAGCTCCATCGTAAGCGGTATGGCACAGTTCTCCGGGTACTGGCAGTCCATGTCTCGAGACATTGTGACTTGTGCGAACGGTATTATCAATGCCGTTGTCGTAAGTACCGCCGGAATCAACGAAAACCTCGTGCTGGCTTCGGCAAGCGGTTATGACCCTTATAACTCGCTGGCACAGACGGTGTACGAAGATTCCAAGAAATCCTATGACGGTGCATATTCCGATGATTCGTGGTCTCGCAATATGCGTGAGTTCTACCACGAGTATGTCGAACCTACTCTCAAGGAAATCGCTACCGATACCAAGAGACAGGCAGACAAGAAGGAACAGACCATCGTAAAGGTCGGCAACCGTACAATCAATGACGCTGTTACCACGCAGAAGGAAGCGAACGGTTTCAGCTTTACCGAGTAAAGGAGGTGTGTAGCGATGGCATATTTAGCGATAAATGGTTATGAGCTACCACCTTGTAAACGAGGTGTGAGCGTGGTCGTAACCACCGTGGTTGACAGCGGACGAGACGCTAACGGTGCTGTTGTGGGTCAAAGAGTTGGACGAGACCAGTACAAGATAGATGGGCTTGAGTGGGCGTGGCTCACTGCGGCTCAATGGGAACGGATTCTCTCTATCTTGAGCAATTTCTTCGTCTATGTCGAATTTAATGACCCTGTAACAAATAAACGCAAAACCGTAAGAATGTACTGCGGAGACCGTACAGGAGAACCCTACTGGGTGACAGAAGATGGTACTCCAACGCATTATCGGAATTGCAAGGTAAATCTTATCGACACTGGCGAGTAAAGGAGGGGGTTTTATGCAGAAAGTATCGAAAGCATACAAAGAAAGCATGAAGTCCTCTCTCCGTGAGAGAGCATACATTATGATTTCTTTCGGACTTGTGAACCAAGAAGCACAGGCGAAAGCTACGGTCGATAATGGCAGTTATGCCTACTACTCGAACAAGGACAATATCTTCGGAGAGCATATTGACGATACGGTCTATGCCACTCTCGAGGAGGAGTTCACGAAAGTAGATGGCTCTATGTTCTTTCTCCCTCGGGCTACCGAGGGAGGGAGATACTATGATACCGGGATTGTCTCGGACAAGCTGGTTTCCGAAGCTCGATGTGAAGTGGTTATCAGCTTGAACACAATCGCAACGGATTTCAAGGGTCTCACGATTAACTTCGGTGAGAACTACCCGGTCGATTTCGATATTGTCGGAAGTACCGGGCAGACCATTGAGTTTAGAGGGAATACAAAATCAAAGTGGAGTACCGAGGAAGTATTGGAAAATACAACCTATATCAAGCTGGTGTTCTACAAGATGAAGAACCCTCAAAGCCGTTTGCGTATCTACTCTATCATGTTCGGTTACGGACTTGTGTATTACAACGATTCTGTTATGAGTTCTTCTCTTGACAGTTATGTTTCCCCTATCGGGGCTGATGTTCCGCAGTTCGATTTTTCTGTAACGCTGAAAAACTACGACCACTACTTCAATGTGGATAACCCGAACTCGGCTATCAACTACCTCGAGACAGGACAGGAAATGGATATTATGTATGGTTATCAGACCCCGGGTTCTGACACTATCGAGTGGATTCAAGGAAACCACCTGTGGTGTTCCGAATGGGAAAGGGACGATAACACAGCTACAATCCGTTGCCAAGACATTTTCCGCAACATGGACGGCGAGTATGTGAAGGGTCTGTATAGTGCCGCTGGTAAAAGCTACTACGCACTGGCAGAGGAGATTTTGAAGGACGCTGGGATTTCAGAGTATTATATCGACCCACGTTTGAAGAAGCTCTACTCTAACAACCCGATTCCGAGAGTGAAATACAAAGAAGCATTGCAGATTATCGCAAATGCCTGTCGATGTGTTCTCACCCAGTCTCGAGACGGCAAGGTTCAAATCAAGTCGAATTTCATGCCGAGTGCTTCCATCGCAACCAACGGCGAGGAGACCTACTCCAATGCCGCAAACGTGCTTACAGACACACCGAAGGTCGAATATGCAACCCTCGCCGGGAATTATACCCCTACCGATGGGACGATGTTCTTCCTTCCGAGAAACGGCAAGGCGGCTCTGACAACCGGGTATGTCTCGAAGGAAATCTCCGGGGCAAACGGAACATTCACAAAAAATCCCATCGTTACTATCACGATGGAAGCGATTCGAGCTTATTACGGTTTGAAGCTGGTCTTCGGTACAGCTCTCCCGGCGGCGTTCACAATCAGAACGTACAAGGGTGGCGAGCCTGTAAATGAATACCCGGTTGAGAAAGACGAAATCAACACCACTTCGATTATTCTTCGAGATTTCGATGATTTCGATGTGATGAAGATTGAGTTCACAAAAACCGCAGAGCCGTACAACCGTATCGTACTGAATTATTTCAGTTTGAGCGATGTTGTGGATTTCACCATGAATCGCCGGGACATGACCTCCTCCCCAAAAGCTATCAAACAGGAGCTTATCAAAGAGGTTATCGTCCCATGTTACACCTACCAAGAGAATAATCGAGAAGAAAACCTTGTCTATGAAGACATAGATGTAGTCGCTGGTGAGGTCGAGACTTATTATATTCAAGACCCTTCCTATGGTTATAAGGTGAAGCTCGATGAAGTCGAAGGTAAGGCAACCGTAGTGGCATGGAGTAACTACTTCGTTACCATCAAATTCAATGTCACTGGCTCGTTTAAGCTCGAGGTACAGGGTTATCGGTACAAAATCGTTGAGAAGTACGCTACGGTGTCTCTCAATGCTCGTGGTAAGACAATCAAGTGGAAGAATCCTCTGATAAGTAATACCACGATGGCGAATGAGCTTGCCGCATGGCTGGCTGATTACTACACAGCCGGAATCGAGTACGAATACGATACTCGAGGAAATCCCGAGCTGGACGCTACCGACATTGTGTATCAAGAAAACGAGTTCCACGATGGTATGAGGGTAAATATCTACCGTCACACTGTCAATTTCAAGCAAGCATTTTCGGGTCGAGTAACCGCCCGAAGGATTGGAGGTTAAAATGTCGTGGTCTACACCGAAAACCGATTGGAACGGTGAGACTGTCGATGGTGTTTACACCGGGGACAGATTCAACGCCGTGGACTTCAATCGAATTAAGAACAACCTCGAATACCTCCGTGAGTTGGCTATCAAGATGTATGACGAGTTCACTATTCAGTCTGTCGGAAGCGATAAGACCGTAAAAGACTACTTCTATGCTGATGAAATCAATGCACTGGAAGCGAACCTCGTTACCATCAATACCCACAGTCTCAAGAGGTCTTACGGCACTGCTCCTACCTATGCCGCCAATGGTAATACGATGGATTTCAAAGAACTCAATCGTTTGGAGGGAGCAATCCTTGACCTTTATGACAGGCTCACCAATGAGAGTGAGGGAAGGAGGACATTCACATGGAATTTTGGTATGAAGGGAGGGTTATAAATGGCGTGGAAATTACTTCCTACTGACTATACGGACGCTGTTTGGAGTGGTCTGAAAAGATACACACAGGTCGATAACTCCGATGGTACGGTATCGTTCAACGATGTTACGACCTACACCAATAAGGAGAAATCCTTCTTCGGTGCGAAAGACGCTAATCGTATGAACGAAGCTCTGAACTACATCATGTCTATGCTGGAAAACGGCACGAACTTGTATGAGGAGTTTCAGACCTACTTCACCACGCAGAAGGAGCTTTTCAAAAGCTCGGGTGATAGTTCTTATCAAGAGCTGACCCAGTATTTCGTCAACCTCAAGGCACAGGGCGATTCGTCTTTGGCACAAATCGAAAAGACCTATGAGGAACACATGACTACCTACGAGGGCGAGCAGACTGCGGCATTTAACACATGGTTTGCTGGTATCAAAGGTAAGCTGAACGAGGATATTGCCGGAAGTCTGCAAAATCAGATTACCGAAGTAGACGAGCGTTTGGCGGCACTGGAACACATGACCTTGAAGAACCTTTTCACTGTACCAGTTGCGATTGACAACACTGGTACTACGCTTCTTGCTGACGATTTGGGTAATGCAATCGTGGCAGATTGGAAATATAAGGAGGAATAAAAATGAGTGCAATCAGTATTGAAACCAAGAAAGTGACGGAACTCACGGCGTTCACCACACCGACCGATTCGTGTCTGATTCCGATTCACGATGGCACAGGCTTGAAGAAAATCACCTTTGCCAATTTCAGAGCCAAGGCGGTTGAGGGTACGGAAGCGAAAATCGCTCCTCTGCTCTTTAGCAACGCCGGGGCGCACAATGCAATTTACCGTGGTAAGTCGCTGGGTAGCACCGTGACTACCGCCCAGTATGCCGCTATCAAGGCTGGTACATTCGATGATTTATACATCGGTGACTACTGGACTATCGGCGGTGTCAACTACCGTATTGCGGCGTTCGATTACTACCTCAACAGTGGTGATACGAACTGTACTACCCACCATGTAGTTATCGTGCCGGACACTTGCCTGTACAACGCACAAATGCACAACACCAGCTCCGGCGGTTGGGAAAGCGGTGCGGCAAATACTACGGCTGGCGGCTATGTCGGCTCGGATATGTACAAGAGCAATCTCGAACAGGCTAAGACCACTATCAAGAGTGCGTTCAGCGGTCATGTTCTGAAACACAGAATCTATCTGACGAACGCTGTTGCGAATGGTCGTGCTTCCGGCGGCGCATGGTGCGATTCCGAAGTTGACCTTATGTGCGAGCAGATGGTCTACGGCAGTGGTATTTTCTCCCCTGTTTCTGACGGTAGCAATGTCCCGGCTAACTACCGTGTCGAGAAATCCCAGTTGCCGCTGTTCCAGCACGAGCCGAGCCGTATTGGCAATCGTAACGACTGGTGGTTGAGGGACGTTATTACCGCTTCCGTTTTCGCCGTTGTCAGCTACAACGGTTTTGCGGCCGGCAACGCCGCTTCCTATTCTCTTGGCGTTCGCCCGGCTTTCTGTATATCTTAAATCTGCGCCCCCTTGTGGGGCGCACAAGGAGGTTTATTAACAAGTGTCTGTATTGAAATCGAAACGAAAATCGTCACAGTTTGAGGTATTTCACCACCTCAACAAAATGCGTAAGGAGGTCACGGATTTACTGCTCCGTGATTTCGGGTACGACCTCGACAAAGCCGTGAAGAAAGTTGAAACGACCTTCGGCGGCAGACCGTATGAGGAGTTATCACCCGATGAAAAAGTCCGATATGAAAAGCTCATGGAAAAGAACACTGCGTTTGCAGAATGGTTCATCGCAGACGAGCGAAAAGTGATTGTTGATTGTCTGCGTAATATCACCGAGGAGGTATATGTTGCAAACAGCATTTACCCAACCTACCGGGAAGAACTGATTGAGCGTAGAGTTCACCAAGACCGAGCAGTCGGACAGTGTTATAG
>ENA-ORSC01001735-ORSC01001735.1-human-gut-metagenome-genome-assembly--contig:-NODE-1735-length-14322-cov-4.892970_pt1 | contig 14322 bp, 24 predicted proteins | sample MGYA00242178_ERZ509140 | MGnify/ENA primary metagenome ERZ509140 (study PRJEB26280, sample SAMEA2338681) | human gut metagenome | biome: human gut; feature: human-associated habitat; material: faeces... | reverse complement strand
TACCCCTCCGGGAGGCTGGAAGTTTGTTGTCCCCGAATCCATGAGTGTCAGGCTCAAGGGAACCAAGGTTTCCGCGGGTTCACTGGAACAACTCCGCAAATCAGTCGCCCGTCTCTTCATGAATAACGGAGAACCCTTTCAGGTTGCGCTCTTTGAATCAGAGCTTTGCGCTTCTCTCCCTCCTCAATACTGTACCACCTGCGGTGATAAGGGAATTGAATGGAAGGAGTATGAACCCATGAGTGCCAAGAAGATACTGGCCTTCTTTAGTACTATGGTTCTCTGGTATCGACGGGGACACAGGTTTGTAGATGAGGCAGAAGCTCGCCGCCGCTATGCTATCTGCGCCTCCTGTCCTTATGCTACCTCTACGCCTCCTCCGGATTTAGAGAAACAGGGGTGCGCCACATGTGGAGCCGAAGGAGCTGGCCGCAAATTCCTCAAGGAAAAAATTTCCGGGCTTGCGGACCTGACTAATGGGGCGGCCCCTCTCTATTGTACCTTATGTGGTTGCGACCTATCAGTAAAGGCTCACTTCGATATTGAATCTGACTGCTGGCTAAAATAGTCCTTGACATTATTTCAAGTTGATACATACTTCCCTCCGTATGAACTCAATATTCACAGCAGAAGAAGCTAGCAAGCTCCCCCTGTATAAGGGATGCACGGTGTTCATTAACGTACATTGCGGTGGCATGCCCACAGTGAGAGCCGTTGAAGTATCTGATGTCGCCTTCGAATGTTTCGTTTCTCGTGTCAGAATCGAATACATCAACCACCGATTCAGAACCATAGATAATGGCTATCTCAACCACACTGTCTTCCTCACCTATCAGGACGCGGCCAAGCATGCGTGCCACGATTACGTCGAAGAGATAGAGAGGCTCGAACAACAACTCGAAACCAAAAAGAAAAAGCTCGCCGAACTGATGGCGAGCATTGAGAAAAACGAAGTTCCTGTCAGTTAGGTATTGACATCATAGGTACTGCATGGTATAAAGAACCCGCAACGACGTCATTCTGTTTGGACTGTAAGTTGTTTGGGTTCTAAGCGAAAACCTCGGAAGGTATTTCCTTCCGAGGTTTTTGTATTACTTCTGTTTCGCTTCGAGGGATTCTATTAGCAGGGTAATCTCGCCGATACATCGTTGCAATTCCGATGCGGGGTTTACCTCAACCAACTTATCATGCGCCCAGATATAGAAGAGCCGTACCAGAATGGAATCTTCGGGACTACGTTGGTAGCTATGGCTCATCACCGTGCGCCTGAACTGTTCAAGGGTAAGGTAAAGGTCAAACGTTTCGAACACCTTGGACCAGTGCTTAGCGTGGTACTCCAAATACCATCGTGCTTTCTTGAGGTCTTCAATACGGTCCTTCTTGTACTGTGACCGCATCAAATACTTGACGGCATTCCCTAATGCGAAGGGAAGCTTGCCAGTAATTTCTATGGTCTCGATTCCGCTGGGGTGGGAGGTGTAATGCTTCGGGTGGTTGACGGCATCGTTCATGGATTCCTTTCCTTCCGGCAGGTCGGGAAAAGCCTGTGAGTTTACCTTGGTTGAAACGATTGCGTTGATTGCTTCGTGAGCGTGCATACTATTTGGTGAGGTGTTTGTAAATCTGTTTGTTGATATATTTGCGAATAGACATCTTGGCTATGACGAAGAGGCGGGGAGAGGGTAGAGTTAAACATCCTTCTTTGACTGTCCACTTCCTTGTAATTCTCCGTGCGAACTTGTACGCCTTCCTGCATATTTCCAGAGCCGCAGAGGAACTTCCAACAAGAGCCACAGGAACTTTACTGTTGATGAAATAGCCATGAAATTTAAACTGGAAGAAAAAGGAGTTGTCCCCCTTAATCCAGCTAGGGGTTTCATCTGGGGTAGTTTCTCCAACTGCACCAGTAGATATTTTATTGGACGCAAGGATGCGACCATAGGTTAATTGTTCCTCGGTCAGTTGTTTCTTCGACCGGAGAGAGGCATGGATAAGTTGCTTATGTTCAGGCATGATGCGAGACCGAAGCTTGTTAGCTCTTGTCTTCATCAAGAACTTCCTTTGCTCCGCGGGACTATCTCGATACCAGTAAAATTTATCTCCATATTTCTTGCACTTGAACTTTCCTCTTCGACGCTTCGCAGTTGGGGCTTTCATGTTAGCCGCCATCTGTTCCCGATACTTCTTGAGACTTATTTTGCCCATAGTTCTGGAACGGAATGAAGTCGGTTAGCATTAACGGGGATGTCCTTGAATGCCCATGCGAGGTCGTACTTCAATTCCATCTTTTGCCGGAGGGCCAGAAGGAGCGCACGGATTTGCGGCTGGGCCGCGCCGTCCAATCGCATACGGAAGATGTGCCTCCACTCACGGAGGTTAGCAGTCACACCAATCACCGTAGCCGTACAGTTCGGAAGCAATCCCCGCGCTTCTTCGGGAGGCAGTCCTCCTTGGACAAGTTCCACGTACTTCTCCGCAAGGTTCTGGCAGGTATCCTTAAACTCTTCAATGGTCTTCGGGTCAACCTTCTCGTCGCTAAAGAACTGTGGACGGACGAAGCAAATGATTCCCTTCCGGTCGTAGTTGACGAACCTCTGGCTCTCCATGCTGACGCTCATGTGACGATGACGGACAAGCTGATGCGTCACCGCTCTGTCCGTCGAGAGGACTGCGGGAATATTGATATGCTCGATGACACTTTCGTGTCCGCGATTTATGATACGGGAGAGAAACGCAATGGGGTCGCCCTTCGGTTCGCTTTTATAGCAGACACGGCCCATTATCTCTGCGGCCTCAACCTGTTTATCTATTTCTGATTTAGTTAGCGGAAGTGTGACTTCCTGATTTATCCATAGAACGTTCATGAATGATATGTTTGGCTTTGTAGTTTGCGAGTTCAAGAGTGGGGAATGTCCATCCATACTGGCCCCACTCACTGGTGCTGGGGAGGTATTCATCTCCGGCTTTAACCTTGATGAAATCATTGTCCGCTTTGTGCTGACGGATGATGACAACCTCATAATTGTTTACCTTCCCGCTTCCTTTATGGGTTAGCTCATAGATGGCAACGCCAGCCTCACGGAAAATGAGACGACAGGTGAAGGGGTTACGGGTAAATTCAGTGGGAATTTTCTTCATTCGTAATTGAAGGGTTAATCATTTGCATAAATTCTTCTTCTGTAATTGAAGGAATCTTATGGAGCCTCGCAATCTTTTGCTTGTGCTCCCCCGGTTCCTTACCGACAACAAGGTAGTTGGTCTTCCTTGACACGTTCTCCTTGACCGTGCCTCCCATGTCCTGAACGAGCAGGTTATATACATGGCGAGGCTGGGACAGGGTTCCCGTGATGACGAAGTTTACTCCCCGCAACGCGGTGCTCTTGGGAACATTGCCCTCGGCATTGGGAATATCTCCTGTCATAACCATTGCCGTCATCTCGTTCCACGTTGGCACGGTCTCCATGTAATTCAGAATTGCCTCGGTCATCAGGGGGCCGAACTCCGCATGACGCTTGTTCCTTAAATCTTCGGGGAAGAGAGTGAGGAAAGAGTAGAGATTGGGGTAAGCATAGGAGAGACTTTCCGCACGGGTGCAACCGACATGGGGAATCTCCATCGCAGTAATCCATTGAGCAAGGGTTGCATGGTGCTTCCGTTCCTCCACGATTTCAAGGAATCCTCTGTACCCTTGGGTTCCGGGGATTCCGTTGATGAGATTGTCCATCGTGCCGGACATGAGAAGCAGGAACGGGTGGTGGAGGTAAGCAGTTTCTGCGGTCGGAGGCTCTACATCATTCTCCCCGGCGAGCAGTTTGTCTGCAATCATACGTGAGAATACAAGTCCCATGCCATCAATGTCTAGTGCGTTCTTACCGCATGCGTATTCCAGCTTGGCCGCTACCTTATCCCTGCACAACGGATTGGTACAGAAGATGTTGAGGTCACTAGAGGATAACGTGGAGCCGCAACAGGGGCAGGTCAGAGGGACAACGGAAACCGTATTGCCACAGCCGCGGACCCTACGAACGTAGGGAATAATCTCCCCTGCCTTAATCACCTCCACGGTATCCCCAATGTGGAAGGAGGCCGCATTAGCCACGTTGGAGAGGGTGGCACGGGATACATTGGTTCCACCAATCTTCACCGTATCGAAGACAGCAACCGGGGTTAATACCCCTGTCCTTCCTACTTGCCAAATGACATCGCGAAGGGTAGTTTCAACTCCCTGCGGGTTGAACTTAAAGGCTACGGCATCCTTCGGGTGATGGGCGGTAGCCTCTCCCGCCGCGGCAATAGCATTCTTCTGGTTCAACTTAAACACAATACCATCAGTAGGGTAGGCGTTGTCGTCGCGCAGGTGCTTGGCCATGTCCCGGATGTATTCATCCGTCAGGGCTTCACCATTGGGGTATACATTGGGGAGGGTTGCGAGGTCAAACATTTCCATCAGCCATCCACGCAGTTCCATGCGGGATTCAACACCATCCGGGAAGGGACTTGCATCGAACGGGATGAAGGTAATGAGCCAGTCAGACCACTTGAGCTTATTATTGCGGAGTTGACCAACGGCGCAAGCGCGGAGGTTGGAGTACCCCATGCTTTCCACCTGCCCCTCGTTGCTCTTAGCCACAACCACTTCCCCACGGATAGCTCCCGTGTAATTGCCATAACTTGGCGGGACCATATAGAGAACCTTATCAAGGGGGATTACTTCCCCCTCGGTTCCGTTGCCACGGGTAACGGCCTTGACGAGCCGCCCCTTTTCAATGTACAGGACGAGGGTAAGGCCGTCATACTTTGGTTCAACCACGACGTCACGTCCGGCAATCCAGCCGCGAAGCTGGTCCATACCAATTCCGTCCTTGCCCTCATGAATCTTGGCGAGAGACAGGACGGGATTGGGATGCCGGAAGGTCTTGGCTCCCCGTTGTACGTCGTCCCCAAGACTATCGAGTTCCTTGGATTCCGGGGAACGGGAACGCAGTTCTTCAACCAGAGTATCGTAAACCGTGTCGGGAATGAGGGTCTTCCCCTCGTTGTAGTAGGAGCTATTGAAGAATGCAATCGCTTCCTCCAACTCCTTCACGCTCATGTTTTTAGGATTACCTATCTCCATTGTCATCTTCCTTTCTGACGGGTATAATACCTTCACTAATGAGATTGTCAAGTTCTTTCTCTACTATCTTGTGACAATCTGAAGGAGGCATAAGTACAAACTCCAATAAGGTAACATACTCCATCCTCAAAGGGACTGTGTTATACTCGCTAGCTTTCTTCACTAAATTCTTACAGATTGTCCGAATAATTTTCCGTACAAGTTTACGATATTTCTCCTGTTCTCTAGTCATTTCCATTGCTTTATGCTTCGTGGGGCAGAATAATTTTACGGGCGTTAGCTTCCTTCTCGGCAAGCTCCGACTTATCTACGAAGGTAAGAGTAGACTGTTCCATCAGGTTCATGGAAATTACATTGCTTGCCACGGAGAAGAGACGGAATGCGGAGATGCCTCCCTTCTCTTCATCAATGCGGTCCGGGTCGTTCTGACTGGCATACGCTACCAAGAGGTGAATGGCCATGAAGAGGACGAGTGCCTTAATCATGACGTGGGAATCTGTAAAGATATTGCACGCCTTGCCGGGATTCTCAAGCTCCTGCATAAAGGCAATGTATTCCTTCACAGTGACGAGGTTCTCGGCGACTTCTGCCATGATGAACTGAACTCCCGCCAGCGGCGGGGGTTCAATATCAAAGATGTTGGCGGCGTAGTCTCCCAGTTCAAGGGCCTTCTCGGCAACCTCCTCCGCGGGCGCGTCGATGGGTAGGTTGAAGGTAGGGACTGCATCCCACTCCCGTTGCAGTCTTTCTTTCAACATGACAGACTTCGGTTCGGCGAGAATGCGGGCTACCTCTTCCTGAATATTATCGAGGCTCAATTCGTTTGGTTCTGTAGTGTTCATGTACGGATAATAGTATCTGGGTTTTATTACTTGTCAAGAGAAGTTTCTTCGTTTCTGTCTAATTCATTCAGAAGATTGCAGAGACGTTCCATTTCGGTTGTTCCCTCACATGAAGGGTTGACACGTAAGGACCGATTCTTCTTGAAGTCCCAAATAGCTCCGTCGATAACTCTGAACCGATAATGCAGGTCGATTGGCCTGATGAGAAGAAGAGAGGCAGGGGTTACTGCTTTGATAGTTCCGGTACATTTATTCTTAATACCGACAAGAACGGAATCCTTCTCGTCCTCCATTACAGTCCATTTACCTATATGTTCTCTACAAATTACCTCGTCCCCCTCCTTAAACTTCCGAAGAGGTGTAGGGTAACATTTGATTGCTTCTTCATGACGGACAACCCCCTCACCCAGAGGGAAAGCATTTAAGACTTTGTACCTGTAGAAGTTCGGGGAAAGCTCGATTACCTGTCCCACGTAATACTCTCCGCCCAGTTCTCGGACAATGTAGTCACCGGGGTTGATGTCCTCGTCGATATATTTCTCTAATTCTTTGGGTTCTAACATATTCTTGATAGTAGTGGTTATAACTTTTTGGATTTCGTTCGTATTCTTTTTTCTGTTCCTCCATTATCTCCCGAGTTAAACGGGAAACCCGAAGGAGTGCAAGAAATTGTTGGGTTAAACTCTCAAATTGCATTGGAAGGAACTCTTGTGGAGTGAGAGGATTTCCTCATTGGACAGCGTTCCCATTCTAAGCTCCATGTGGCCGTAGGTCATGGTCAAAATCGGAGTGCCTTCGATTGATAGGGGGAAGGCCATCTTGGTGGCGAGGACTAGCGAGGGGCGGGCCTTAAACATAGCGTCGTAAAGGGTTTCGCTATATCGAACAGCTTGATGTCCTGCGAGATAAATTTCGGTGGCATACATGCAATCCTTGCCTCGCCGCGTCGTTGGCGTGTTTAGCCGGAGGATGCGCACCGTGTGGTCCCCATACGCCTTCGGGTCATAAAATGTGCGGATGATGAAGTGGGTATCTGTCATGATTACCTTGCCGATTCCGAAGGCTTCAATCAAGAACTTAGTCCGCACGGATTGGAGAATATTATCCTCCGGGTTCCGGGGGATATAGAGTTCAGATTTAGTCTTGGAGGGAAGGATAATAGTATCCCAAAGTTCCCCGGTGCTTCCCTCATTATTGCTAGTCCAAGAATGAAGGAGCATGATTTGTTGAGCGAGTGCGATAGGTTTCATATCTGTTTTGTTTTTGTAGAGCGATGTGAGGTTTCTAATTAGAAGATAGGTCGAGTGAATCCCATGTCTTCAAGGCAACGGGCGAGGCGATTTGCTTCCAGCTGATGCCGCTTTAGGCGTCGGCGTATGATGTCAATGCCCCACTCTACCAGTAGCTGGAAGACAAACCAGCCCGTGATGATGACGCACCATGTAAGGTACGATATGAGAAGTTCACCAGTGGCAAGGAGATAACCTAAACAAACCAGTGCGCTTACGAGAGCAACAATGTCCACTACCGAATGAAGGTGCTCCACGATGCTCCACAAGGCATGAAGCCTATCGGCTCGCCCGATGTGGTGGAGACAGTTCTTGCGGAGGATGACGACGTTAGATTCTTTTTCGGAGGTCATACTATAGAGCTATGTGAGAGTTCTAAAGGTTCAACGGAGTACGAGCTTCACGGTTTCCAGATTCAATTCATCGTGCCATTTGTTGCTCGTAAACTTCACCATGCAGGGGAGGAAGAAACGTTCCGCCAGCTTGCGAACCTTTATGGAGTTAAGTTTATTCATGGATTCCTTATCGGGTGTGAGGAATCGGAAGCGCATATAGGTGAGGCTACCGTCCACCATGAAATCCACCGCCCCTGCTTCCTGCGCAATACGCAACCCCACTTCCTGCCAGTTCTGATTAACCACCGCAATAAAGTGCTCTGCCAGTTCTATAGCATCCCCTACAGTCAGAGCCGCCGTTTCCGCAAGTTTCCACACCGTGCCATTCCACTTCAACTTGTGGAGCCGGACAATGCACGCGCCATTGTGTGTGCGTTCCAGTTCGATTGCGTAGGGCCGCATGTACGGCTTAACATATACCGTTCCTTCTCCATCCCATTCGGAAGGCCTGTCTATCCTATGGGATATTACACCAGCCTTAAAAGAAAAGATTGCAGGTTGAAGTTTATTGATTCGATTTGTGAGTTTAAGCCATTCCGTGCGGGAAAGTTCATCACGTTTCCTGCCCTTAATATCAATGTCAAATGCAGTCATAATTTTGTAGTGTTCTTTGTTGGTTCTAAGGGAAAAGATAATACTCTATCAGGTTTTTACTTTAATATGTATGATACTGTCCTTCAAGGATATTTGCATAGGCTTCAACGCGTTCGGTAGGTACGATATGAAAGCCGTTGCAACTTGCGAGCCGTTCCATATCCCGCATTTGCCGGGTAGTGGTTTGTGAATATTCTTTGGTCGTAACATACAGTACTTTACCTCGGCGGTCGACGGTGGCAACGTGCGTTTGATAGGAGAAAAGTCGGGTGCGCTTCCATGACATGGAGCGCAAACGCTCTCCGTATAATCCGGTCCGCAAGGGAGACTTGCCACTTTCTTTTCTGCCTTCAATGTATTCCGTGCCTAATTTTTCAATGTAGGTTCTCATGGTGTTTTATTGTTTGGTTTGTTGATTGTTTGGTTAGAGTTATTTGAGGATTCTAATAAATAGGGTAGCCGGGGCGGGGTTTAAGTCATGCCCTGTAGGAGGGAAGGGTGGAAACGGTTGTGTGGTTATAGTTGAAGCGATAGTATTGTGCACCAGTCAGGTTTTTAAGGCCTTGCTTCAAGCTCTCCACTTGTTCTTCCACTTTAACGGCTTGTGCAAAATAGGCGCACACGTAGTCGGAATTGCAAAGGCGGTAGTTTGAATCCTCAATTTCTTGAAGCTTGGTATCAAGGCGAACCATATCATTGAAGATTCCTTCAATGAATTTCTCCATGTCCCTCCCGGTGACAATCCGCTTCTGCCCCTGCGTCAATTCATTGACGTCAAAGTTAAAGGAAATATTTACGGTATCATACATGCCGGGGAGGATATGATGAAATACCACTTTCTGCCATGAGTAGTGACTTCTATCTATATAGGCTCGGATTTTAATGTCCGCATCAACGCTTTGTTCGATTGCGGCGGCCAGACAGTCATTCATCATCCGTTCTACTCGGACGTTATAGACCTTGCCTTCAAACTGGTGGAGGCGTTCGGCCACTAGTGCCAGCATGCGGTGAGTAATAAGGGCGGCCAGACCATAGGCGGCATTATCTCGGACAACCTGTTTCAGGTTATGCCCCATATTTTTCACCGGGATGACATAATCATTCTGATTATTCTTCATGAGGTCGTCACGTACCTTGTCTACGGCGGCATCGATAGCGGCATTTGCCCGTTCAGTAAGGGCATTAATGGCGGCGGCACTGTTGAGGATTGCGGATGTAGTATTCATTGTTTTATTCTTTCTATCGGTTTATTGTTGTTTGGTTTATTGTTGCGGGGCTTGTCCCCCGCTGGATGATTTCAGTTTAGCAGATTTTCTTATCTTGTCAAATAATTTTTATGTGTATGACAAAATCCTATGGGACAATTTGCAAATAGGAGACGTATTGAGAATTAACCTGCCGGGTATCTCCCGCTTGGCATACATTCTCCATGCCGAAAGGGAACCATGCTATTTTATCAGGGCGGGGTAGTCTTTCAAGGAGAGTGTGCGGGGGTTCATCCTTTGAAGAGATAAGCATAACGCCATACGTTCCAATCCGATACAGGACAATGTCATCTTTCTGGCTCTTGCTTCCCGGCTTGGCATACCGGGGAAGGAGTAGCAGACAGTCAGCGCAATCGGACGGATTAAGCAGGTACTCTTTCCGGTGAAGGGCGTTGAAGCTCCAGATAGTGAGGCGCATCTTACCGCCCGTTACCATTTCCGTTTCTATTCTGATATGTAATTCTGATATGTCTTTCATGGTCTGTAATTTATGATTGGTTTATTGTTAAACCCCGGAATCCCCGGAACCCGTTGCACCCGATATCCCCCGCATTCCGGGGGCGGGAATTATTCCTTTGTCTTTCTACTTTTTCTTTCTATTTGGTTAGAGTTATTTGACGGGTTCCGGGGGTTCCGGGGTTTAAATGTTCCACGTGGAACAATTTTGATTCCCCGGAACAAGCCGCAAGTGGTTTATATTCTTCCAGTTGCCAGCGTTTGGCCGTGCATCGTCCGAACCCAGAAATTAACGATATCACGGGGACGGGGGGATACATTGTGGCCGTTCATATCGGTGAAAGTATGCCCCATTTCTACCAAGCCAATCAGGTTGCGGATAGTACTGCGCAGGGTTTGATTTCCTTTCAGGTACACCTTTACCCGGCTACCGTCTGTAAGCTTGAGTTCAAGGTAGCAGTTAGTCATCCGGCAACCCGGATTTATCCATGACAGGACGGCGTCCATGTAGCGGGGCAGGACATAGTATTTTACACAGTCACAGGGCAAGCCAAAGGCGGGCGTGCTGGTGAAATGTGCTTCCGGCTGGTCGTCCACAGGGCAAACTAGGAAATAATCTTTTTCCCACTCTTCAATGTTTTCAAGGTCTTCATTTCTCATATCTTCCTTGCCTTCTCCGTATTCAAGGGAATAGATTGCCCATTCTGGAATGTCGTGAATAAGGGCATAGTCTGATACTTTAAGAGTTGCGGGTTGTGTTGCGGGTTGTGGTATGGTCTTCATAATATGGTTGCTTTCTATTGTTTTGTTGTTGGTTTGATTTTATAGAGCGGCGTAGTTATTCAATGGGAAGCGGGAATAATTGAACATGGGAAGCTTTAGCTACTGGCTGGCAGAACCGTTGTTCCAGATACTGGTTAATTTCCGTTACGTCATAGGTACACCAATCTCCTAACTCCCTTTCATTCACCGCCTTCCACAATCGTGCTATGTCAGAATCATCTAATTCTGGCAGGGTATCCCAGGGATATATGTTAAGCAGGGCGGCAATGGGGCGTGCATGCGAAGATGACTTGGCGAAAAAGATAAGGGACAGAAGGCCCTCGCCGTTTTCGTAGAATGCCCATGCCGGGATTTCGTTGTCTTTCAATGTGATTTGAGTGTTCATGATATAGTGTTTTTTAGATTTTCAGTTGTATGATAAATTAGAGCGGCCAAGAAATAGTTTCCGGGGAATCAGAAAGGGCTAGTACAAAGTCAGTTTCAAACTGTCTTATCACAATGTACCCTTGTTCCGGCGTATATCCTTTAAGTTCTCCCAGAATGCACCAAGAATCCAGCCTGATTTTAATCTCACTTCCCCTTGGCAGGGTGGGAAGTAGCTTCCTTGCTTTTTCGATTCCCTTGCATACCCTATCCGTAACGGTAAGCATGAGGGCAGTATCTTCCTTCCAGTTATGGGGCAAGATTGTCATCTTGTCAGGGTCTGATACGTCCATTTCGTCATAGTCTAATTTTAGTATTTCTTTCATAAGTTATTTCTTTCTAATGGTTTGAGGTTATGCGGGAGACAAGCTCCCGCTTGCTGATTTTAGTTTATCGGATTTTATTATCTTGTCAAATACTTTTTTAGGGCGGTGTAACTTTTCAGGGGGAACTTAACGGTTATACACAATCCTTGCGCCCGCTTCCTCCAGTGCGAGGCATAGAGGGTCGGAAATAAAGGCACGGCTGACTACCATTTCATGAGGGCGATAGTCCGCAATGCTGATTGCCCGCATTCCCCGGATTCCCGGCCCCTGACAAGTAGGCTTGCCTTGCTTCCGGTTGCTTCCGCTAGTGCGGCGATTAGTCCTAGCTCTTCATCATGGCGTGCGGACAACTGGAAAAGATAGGGGCGTGTTTCCCGGATATGGGCGGCTAACATATCGATTGCCGTTTTCTTTTCGTCTTCATTCATGGTCTTATTTCTTTCTATTGTTTTATTTTATAGAGCGGCGTATCTTTTCAAGGGGGGGTGGGATTAGTAAATCTCTTCCAGCTCTTCCCATTCACCCGGCCGGGTGAAGAAGGTTTTAAGTTCTGCGTACTCGTGACATGCGCCCGTGTACATGCTATAGGAAATCATATTACGTTCCCCCGTTTCCTTGTCATACTCGGGCAATCCCATATCTTCACAAAAATCCTGATAGGTGCCACAATCTGACTTACACAGGCAAGTAAGTACGTCATAGGCGGTGGGCGTCTTTCCCCGGTTGGCAAGGGACTGATAGAAGGTGATGAAGATTGCATGCCTTTCTCCCTTCTGACGGTCTTCCCGGTGTAAGACAATTTCCCATGTACTATGTTTCTTGTCATCCCATAGGGGCGTGAACATGCCCTTAAACTTTCCGGTAATGCGGATTCCGCAATTTTCAAGGAATCTTTTTGCGTATTCTGTATATATGCTCATTGTCTTATTTCTTTCTATTGTTAGTTTTTGTTTGTTAGGGCGGTGTAACTTTTCAGAAATTAAACCCGGCTCACCAGTTTGAGGACAAGGTTTAACCCGTCATCATAGGTGCGCACCATGCGCCGCCCTGCCCCATAGGTCTCACATTCTGCGGGCGTCAGATAGTAGCGGTTATAATCCCATGAGGCAGGGGCCTGTGCGTTGTCCCACTGTAGCCATGCAACGGGAACATATCCCTGCGCAATATAAAGATCTGTGAGTTTATCGGTGGACAGGGCGAAAAGCCACTTGCCGCCCTGCTGACGGATAGAGCCGAAAACGTCATCTAGTGGGACTACCGCACCCGGGTTTTTGACTAGGGTGGAAATCTCGCCAGTGGGAAGGATTGCCCACACGGCGGGGACGCGCCCGCCGTCACTATCCCCCTCAATGTAGGCAAACCGTTTCGCCCCTTCATAATAGTCTGGGGAATGTACGTCCACCGCACCTTTGATTCCTTCCGGGTGCAAACCCTTGAAGCGGTTAGCAAGGCCCGTGAATGTGGTTGCGGGCAATTCAATAATCTGATTCTTCATTGTTTTGATTCCTTTCTTTTAGTTAGTGTTTCTTTTATTGTTCCGGGTTGTTCCCCGGTGGATGATTTCACTTTATCAGATTTTCCTAGCTTGTCAAATTATTTTTTATTTTGTATGACAAAATCGTAAGTTATTCATCCGCAATGTTGAAGGCCTTGCGGGCGGCGTATCCCATGCGCTCAATTTCCATGATTGTTTCAACTTCTCCGGACGGGTAGATGACGGTGGAATAGGCAACTGGCCGGGTAGCCTCATCCCTCAAAAACTGGTGGATGTCCGCAACGTCATAGTTAACGCCCTGCCACATGTCAATCATGTCAAGGTCTTCAAGGGCAGGGGCAACGTCAAAGGAAAAGATATCAAACACGGCGGCCACAGGGCGGGCGTGTGTGATTGTTTCAGCGTACAGGACAAGGGACAGGACGCCGGAACCGTTTTCATAGATTGCCCATGTGAGAGTTTCACCGTCTTTCAAGTTAATCTGATTGCTCATTGTTTTAATTCCTTTCTTTTAGTTAGTGTTTCTTTCGTTGTCCGGGTTGTTCCCCGGTGGATGATTGCAAATTAACAGATTTTCTTACCTTGTCAAATTATTTTTTTTGAGTTGTATGACATAATTATAAATCATTTAATATCAGCAGATTCTTCTGTCTCTTCTGTCTCTTCTGTCTCTTCTGTCCACCGCACCCGGTTGATAAATAAGCACAAGTCAAGAAAATTGTGGTGGTGGATATCCGGGTTGCAACCTCCCGAAATGACATAATTCATGAGTGCGGCCTTAACGTCATCTTCATTTCCGCTATCAACGGCGGCGGCAAGGTTGTCCATGTGGAAAAACGTTGCGTAGTCATAGATTGCTTTAAGGTGCGTTGCGGCGTCATAGCTGATTGCACCCTCGCGGCGGTCTAAGATGATATCGATAATCATTGCTTTAATCTCCTATCTATTTAGTTAGTGTTCTCATTGTTCCGGGTTGTTCCCCGGTGGATGATTGCAATTTAACATGATTGCGGGGGACGTCAAGCGGTTTTCTTTCCGGTGCGTTGTAACTCGCTAACTATCTGCGTGTTATAATTGTGTCATACAACCCTTCGGTATCCATGATTCCCCGGTATCCATGATTCCCCCTTTTATATATATATATATAGTGTAAGAGATTCTTTTGTATTCTTTTGGTATCTTTTGGAATTGCATAAATGTAAATGTAAATGTAAATGTAAATGTAAATGTAAATGTAAATGTTCCATGTGGAACATTTATGCATTTATGCATTTATGCATTTATGCAATGGATTCCGGGTTCCGGGTTCCGGGGGGGGTTGTGGTGGGATAGCGGGGT
>ENA-ORSC01001725-ORSC01001725.1-human-gut-metagenome-genome-assembly--contig:-NODE-1725-length-14358-cov-2.437950_pt1 | contig 14358 bp, 10 predicted proteins | sample MGYA00242178_ERZ509140 | MGnify/ENA primary metagenome ERZ509140 (study PRJEB26280, sample SAMEA2338681) | human gut metagenome | biome: human gut; feature: human-associated habitat; material: faeces... | reverse complement strand
TTGTTCTAGCCATAATGGAGTCCATTACAGTCATTCCAAGGATAGTTGATGTTCCAGTAAATTTATCTCTCATACCAGACATTGATAAACATGCATCTCCAGATACACATTTAATGTCGATAACAACATCAGCAACATCTTTTAAGTTTTTACCAGAAGAATGTCTACTCGTAACACTATTTGAGAATTCTTTTGATGTTAATGCAATTACTTTCATGCCGATTTTCTTTGCTTCTAACGCCATATCTACAACACCTGCGTTTCTACCTGAGATAGAAACAATTATCATTGTGTCATCTTTTGAAGTATTTTCAAGTCCTAAATATTCTGCACTAAATCCTTCAACTCTTTCTTGGATTGTGCTTAATTTAGCTTTTGGAAATAAAGCTAGATGAGGGATAAGCATAGCGTTAACAGGAACTAGGCCACCTGCACGATAGAACACTTCCATAGCAAACATTTGAGAATGGCCACAACCAAAGACATGGATTAATCTTTTTTTCATTACTGAAGCAGCACAAATTTGTGCAACTTTTTCAATGCTATCGCCTTCCTCTGTTACTTGGCGTTCTAATTGTTCTTTTAAAATCTTGTAATATTCTTTTTGTTTCATTTTGCTCTCCTTATTTATTAATATGCAGCTATTTTTTTCATGATTTCTTCTTTTGGAGCATTATTAGTTATCATAGTTATGAATTCTTCATCTTGTAAAATGCTTGCAACATTTGTAATCATTTCCATGTGTGAGTCTTTATCGACAGCTCCGAATGCAAATGCACAATTAATTTGTTGATTGTTAAATTCTTTAAAGTAAACAGGATTCTTGAATACTGTTAAAGATAGACAAGCTTCTTTAACATTTGGACCTGGTTCTCCATGAAAAAAACATACTTTAGGTATTAATATCATATAAGGACCATACTTATTAACTGTATCTATCATCGATTGAATAAATTCTGGTTTGACTTTTCCTTGTTTTACAAGAATATTTCCGTTATAGGTAGCTGCTTCTTGCCAACTATTTATTTCGACATTAGTTTCCACATAATCGCTCATTAGATAATCTTTAATCATTTTCAACACCTCATAACATTATAACGTTATAACCAGTTAATAGTAAATGGTAAGCGGGTTTCCCCACTACTATTCACCTAATACTACAGAGAACTCAAATATGTCACCCTTAGAAACAATTGATGAACAACATATAATGCGATCTTTGGAATATGATACACGTTTTACAAGTAGTCCATATTGATTTTTTGGGCAATTTAGTAATTTACATTCATAAGCATTTAGTTGAGTGGCTTTGAATGTTTCAATGGCTTTATTAAATTTAATCCCATAATCTTCATCAAGTGTTTTATATAAACCTTTTTTTGTAAAATCTATATCTTTTAAAAATGGTACTACATTATAGATGAACCAAGTTTTTTCAACCATAATAGCAACATTCTCTGCAAGTCGTAATCTTTCAATATATAAAATCTTTTCTCCGACTGGCACTCGTAATTTAGTAGAGAGTTTGTCATCAGCTTCGATTATATCCCTTTTAATAATTTTTGTAGATGAGACTTGCCCTTGTTTATCCATCTCTCCAGAATAGCTATAAACTTTATTAAGATTTTGAACAATGCTTTTAGAAAGGACATACGTTCCCTTTCCTTGAACTTTTTCAAGCTTACCGTTTTTAACTAATTCATCAATAGCCAACCTAACAGTCATTCTAGAGACATCATAAATTTCACATAATTCTCTTTCTGAAGGTATTTTGGTACCTTTTTCATAAACGCCATTGTTTATTTGATCCTCAATAGTTTCGGCTAGTTTATAATATAATGGAATCTTATCGTAAGAGTTAATCACAACTGCTCCTTTCATTACAACTTCATTTTAACTGGTTATAACCAGTGTGTCAAGATTTTATTTATAATTTTTTTACTCAAATAGAATTATCTCAAAATCATTAATTTTTATATGCAGTGGCTTGGCTAAAAGAATAAAATCCGTTTTTAGTGTTGGTAGTCTATGCTTGAATAATATCGTGTTAATGGGGTATGCTTAGAATAGTATAACGTCAAAATGAAATTATAGACCGAATGTGTTCAGATAGTAATTTTTGGGCATATAGAGTATAATACAAGTTAGAAAACTACAATTAAGCCAGGTATTTTTCTCTGAAAGTATCTGGTTTTAGTTGACTATTGGGAGGGTTAAGATGCTTAAGTATATATGCAAAAATTGTGATTTAGAGTGTGAAACAAGTATCTGCCCTAAATGTGGAAACAGAACGGAATTAGTGAATTCCACGATTTTTTGGTCTAAACAATTGAATATACCAGTGTTTGATAATTATTGTTTTGAAACGGCTGAATATTGTGAACCAATTGCGAGTGATATAAGACCAGTATTTGCAGAAGAGCGTTTGTTGCTTGAAATACTTGCAGGAAAGCCAATGGCTTATGCAGGAAAATCAGTATGGAATTCGGGTGGGAATCGATTTATTGTAGATGGTAAAAAGATGATTTTACCGTTTAATCAATATATAAAAAGCTCGAATAGAGATGATATAATCAAACAATTAAACAAATATAGTGAAGAAAACCAAAAATATGTTGATGGTTTCATGGAACAAGATTATATAAAAAACTTCATAAGAATTAATAGGACAAGACTAAGTTTAATTACAGATGAGGCATGTAATTATATTCAGGAAAGAGCTAAGGGATGGGAAGAAAATGAAATGTTTGTGAGTTTCAGTGGAGGAAAAGATTCCACTGTAACGAGCCATTTGGCAATGAGAGCTTTGAATAACAAAAACTTAGTACACATTTATGGGGATACTACATTAGAATATCCTGCATCTAAGGAATATTTGAATCGTCTAAAACTATCTGATGATGGACCAAGTATTATGATGATTGCAAAGAACAAAGATCAAGATTTCAATAATCTTTGTGAAGTTATAGGACCTCCTAGTAGGGTGATGCGTTGGTGTTGCACGATTTTCAAAACAGGTGCGATTACTAAGAAAATTGAATCAACTTTTAAAGATGAAAAACGTATCTTGACTTTCCAAGGAATTCGAAGAAATGAGTCAAAATCGAGAAGTAAATATGATAGGGATTCGAATGATTCGAAAATCAAAAAACAAGAGGTTATTTCACCAATCATTGATTGGTTGGATTTTGATGTATGGTTATACATACTTTCTAACAATATTGATTTTAATGATGCATATAAACAAGGATTTGCGAGAGTTGGATGTTGGTGTTGCCCAAATAACAGTAGCTGGTCTGGTTTTTTATCAAGTATTTATATGCCTAAGGAATATGATAAATTCTATGATATTCTATATAAATTTGCTCAAAATGTTGGTAAAGAAGATTGGAAAGACTATATTGATGATGGAAAATGGAAGGCTCGTCAAGGTGGAAACGGTTTAGAGATGAGTAAGAATGCGGTTGTATCTTTTGCACCATGTGCTTTAGAAGAAAACACATATAATTTTATGTTGTCTAAGCCTATTGATGAATCTTTATATACATTATTTAAGCCTTTTGGAACATTAGATTTTAATATTGGAAATAAACGTTTAGGTGAGGTTTATGTTTTAGATAGAAAAACAAAACAACCACTATTAAAACTAAGAGGCCGTATTGGTAAAAATGAATTGAAGGTATCTGTTTTGAATATGGCCACAATATTTAAAAACAAACAGACTGCTGAAAATTTAATTAAAGATCAGATTACTAAATATCAAACATGTATCGGTTGTAGCGCCTGCCAAAGCGTTTGTAGATTTGATGCTTTGAAAGTAATGAATTTGGAAAAGGGAAATGTATCTAATAATACTATTTTATATACGATAGATGAAAATAAATGCGTAGGTTGTTTAGAGTGTGTGAAACATTTTAATAATGGATGCTACATGAAAAAAGTGTTACGAGTGAAGAAAGGAAATTAGTATGTCAAAATTACGACTTAAAAGACATGGGACCTTCTCAATCCGTGAGGGTTGGCTAGAAAAAGCAATTCATATTATTGCGAATAGTGATGACAATAAATCATTATTTTCAAAGGATAATGGGGTAATTGAATTTGGAATTGGTTCGATGATGGTTACTTCACTTAGATATTGGTTAATTGCAACGAATATTATTGATGAAAGAACGAATAAATTAAGTGAATTTGGACAACTATTATTGGAATTTGATCCATATTTAGATGATGACTTTTCTTGGTGGATGATTCATGAAAAATTAGCATCTAATTATAAGGATGCTCCGATTTTAAATATTATTCTTAATGAATTTAAAGCTAGAAATTTTAAAAAACAAGATTTAAATGAATTTGTATTAGAATATTTGAAAGATAATGCCATTGAATTTAGTAGTGAAAATGGTGTGGATTCTGATATTGGTGTATTTTTAAAGACTTATACGAATGAAGTTGTAACAGATCCAGAGGATAATTTAAATTCACCTCTTGGAAAATTGGATTTGATCCAAAAGGATAAAGATGGTTCATATAGTTTTATACAACCACGTCATGATCGCCTAAATTATTTGGCGGTTTACTACAATGTTCTAAAATGTTTAGGGGATAGTGATTCTGCACATATTAGTGAATTAATGGATACAAATAATTCTCCAACTAAATTATTGAAAATGGATAAGAATTTATTCTATTTATACCTAAATGAATTTAAAAGAGAAGGTTTAGTTACTGTCAATAGAACAGCTGGATTGAATATGGTATATATTCATGAAAAATTGAGTGAAAGACAAATATTCGAAAAATATTTTATGGAGTGTGAATAATGATGCGTTCAGACATAGAAAGAGAATATACTGAGAGAACAAGAAGATATTCAGATATAGTGAGTATTAATGAACAATTTAAAAATTCAGTGAATATCGAGTATGACTTGAACTCGTATCATAAATTATCAGAATATATTCCTACTGATGATATATGCGAAGTAATGCAGTATTTTTTCAATGCTGCTGAAGTTAATAAGAACAATAGAGCAAATATATTAGTGGGTCCTTATGGTAAAGGGAAATCCTATTTAGTTTTGTCTTTATTACAACTTTTTATGTTGGATAAAGATGATGAAAATGTAACAGTATTTTTGAATAAATTAAAACAAGTTAATAGCGAGTTGTACAATCAATATATAAGAATCAAGAATAGTGGATTGAAATTATTACCGGTTATTATTAATAGTAATTACACACATTTGGCGCAAGCATTAAATGTGGCTCTTAAAGAAGCTTTAGATACTGCTGGATTGAATGGTGTTTTTCCAGATACAGCATTTGATGTTTCTTTAAAAGTTTTAGCACAATGGAATGATGATTCAACGTATAAAGAAAACGTTGATCAATGCTTAAAAAAATTAGGTATGAATTTAAAAACCATTAAAAATGGTTTGAAAGAATATGATATTCAAGCGTTGAAGAGCTTTGAAACTTTATATAACTGCGTAATCAATGGATTGGAATTTAACCCATTAACAAATGATGATGTTGTGAAGAACTATCAAGATATATCTGTAAAGTTGAAAGATTATGGATATAGTGGACTGTTTGTCGTGTTTGATGAGTTTAGTAAATTTATAGATGCAGATAATGATTCTCTTCTTTTAGATTTGAAAATACTACAAGATTTAGCAGAAGCAGCTCAGCGTTCAGGTAAGGATTCACAATTGCATTTATGTTGTATAACTCATAAGAGTTTAAATGCTTATTATGGAAATAAAAAAGAAGCTACTGTAAATGCATTTAGAACAGTAGAAGGCAGATTTAAAGAAGTTAATTTTACTCGTAGTATGGATCAAAGTTATCAAATTATTTCTTTGGCAATTAATAAAAAAGAAAACTTTGATAAAGTTATAGGTGCTTATTATGTAGCAAATCAAGATTTTTACAATGAACTTTCTGTACTAGACTTATTTGCAGATACTTCATTAAAGTCCATAGGAAAAGGATGCTTTCCAATGAATCCATTAACAACTTATGCGGTTGTAGAAGTGTCAGAAAAAGTGGCTCAAAACGAAAGAACGCTATTCACATTTATATCTGACAATGATTCAAATAGCTTGTCTACGTTTATTAGAAATAATGGGACAGGATTATTTAATGTGGATAAAATCTATGACTATTTTAAAGAATTATTTAAAAAGTCAGATGATAAAACAATTAGAGAAATTGAGCGAAAAGCAGAAATTAATTTATCTAAGACAGGAGATCTTTTAGAAAAGAAAATTATTAAAGTATTAGCTATTATGAAAATAGTAGGCAATACATTATTTGTTCCTGTTGTGGATATGCTAGCTAATAGTTTAGAGATTTCTAGAGAAGAGGCACTAAGTGCTTTGAACAGTCTTGTAGAAAAGAAAATGTTGAAAAAACATTTAGCTACAGAACAATATGATTTTGCATTGGCAAGCAGTAAAAACATTACGAATAAGGTAGATTTAATTTTAGCTTCTAAGTCTAAAATAGATAAATTGACTTCAATTTTAAATGACTGTTTTAAGAATCAATTTGTATTGCCAAGAAAGTATAATGCAGTAAAGAAAATGACTAGATTCTATAAAGAAAAGTATATTTCTGATTTTGAACTTTTTGCATTAAATTCTTTTGAAGTCTTTTACAAAGATGAATTTTGTGATGGATTGATTTTTAATGTAATTAATACAATGAATGATGTTGATAAAGTAAGAAGTCATTTTAAGAATATGCAGTATTCAAATACTGTGATATTAAAAATGCAGCCTTCTCCAATTTCAGAAAGTGTGAAATCGGCTATTTATCATTTGAATGCACTAAAAGAAGTGTTGTTAGACAAGGGATTAGATGATTTAGATAAAGAACAAACTAAAATTATTTATGATGATGAAGTTAATGAATTAAAAAGCGCATTGGGTTTAGTGTTTAATACTAAAATAGTGGATGTTATCAGTCAGTATGATGTTTCCGACTATAATGAACTATTGTCTTTGATAATGGAAAAAGAATATGCTCTTACACCAATTTTCAATGTTGAAATGGTTAACAAAGAAAATGGAGTTTCTTCGCAGTATATTAAACCTAGAAATAAAGTGGTTGATTTTTACATTAATAACGAAGTAGATTTGAATCAAGAGTATTTAGAAGATTATTCTTTGTCTAGTCCAGAAAATACTGTTTACAGAGCTTTAAAACATTCGGATTCTCCAAAATTAAGAGAAGTATTAGATGTAATAAAAGAATTCTTCAAAAGCACTGAAATAACTAGAATGTCAGCTGTGGATTTAATTAGCAAATTGAAGAAAGCTCCATATGGAATTCGAAATGGTGTCTTGCCTTTATACATTGGTGTAGCTATTAGTGAATTAAATGGCGATTTGATCATGTATAATGGATCTAGAGAATTGGATTTAAATGCTGATAATATTAATAAAATGATTGCACAGCCTAGTAATTATTATTTGAATCTAAAAGAGGGTTCTAATGAAAAGACAAAGTTTTTAAATGACTTATTAGCTGTGTTTGATTTAGTAAGTGCAAATAATTTTAAACAAGATATGGATATTGCTATTAAATATTTGCAAAGAATGGTAATGAATCAGCCACAAATTGTTAGATGTTTAAATGCAAAAAATGACTTTATTGATTTAGAAGATAGTTATGTGCGATTAAATTCAGTATTTAATGATTTTAATTTAAATAAATATGATACTTTGTTTGAAACAATTCCAGAATTATTTGGTAACAATTTTGAGGATACAATCAATAAATTAAAGTTATATTCAGATGAAGTTAATCGTTGTATAGAATATTATTCGAAATCTATTGCGGATAGTATCAAGGATATGTTTGATTCATGTAAAGATGAGAGTTTATTCAATTCAGTAGATGCTTGGATAGAAAATAATGATATTAGATCAAAAATATTAGAAAACAAAGAGAAAGATTTTGTTAGAATCTTTGATGTTCAGAATTATAACGATGTTAACTTGGTTAATTTGATTTCTAAAGTCGTTTTAGGTACTAGAATTACAGATTGGAATAAAGATAAAAAAGAAGAATTGTTGGCACAGTTAAAATTAATCAAAGAAGGTTCTGTAAAGAGAGCTAAAGTTAGCGTTAATGTTAGTGATAATTTGAATACAGTTGAATATCAAAATGTTGAGATTTCGAAGATTGGAAAATTGTTGAAAAACAATGTCGAAGATATTTTCGATGAATTTGGTGCTTCTGTTTCAAATGAGGAAAAAATTAGTATTTTAAATAGTCTTATTAAAGAATTGTTGTAACAAAAAGGAGTGAGTATTTTGATATATTTAGATAATGCAGCTACAACCTTTCCAAAGCCAGAAGAAGTTTATGAAGCATTAGATTATGCAAATAGAAATATGGCTTTTAATGCAGGTAGAGGAGAATATCAACAGAGTACGAATGCGTTTAATTTAATTCAAGATACTCGTGAAAAATTAGCTTCTTTTGTTAATAGAGATGCAAATGAAGTGGTTTTTACTTCATCTGCAACTGAGAGTTTAAATTTAATTATCAATGGGATAACTATCGAATCAGGGGATCATGTATATGTATCCCCTTTTGAGCATAATGCCGTAATGCGACCATTGAAGTTATTACAAGAAAAAGTGAACTTCGAATTAAAGGTTCTTCCTTTTGATAAAATAACTTGGGAACCAGATTTAAATAGCATAAAGAATGAATTTGCCTTGTATCATCCAAAAGCAATATTTATATCACACATCAGTAATGTCACTGGTTATGTGGTGCCATATAAAGAAATTTTTGAATATGGTATACAATGGAATTCTATTAATGTCCTTGATTGTTCTCAAAGTTTTGGTGTGAAAAATCCAGATAATTTAGATTTAGTGAATTACTTGGTGTTTGCAGGACACAAGTCGTTGTACGCTTCATTTGGAATCGCTGGTTTTTTTAAATTAAAGGATGATGATTTAAAAGTTGTTAAAGCAGGTGGAACAGGATCGGATAGTTTAAACCTAGATATGCCATTAGAAAAACCATATAGATATGAATCAGGTAGTCCTAACATAGTAGCTATATATGGATTGAACAAAAGTATTGATTGGTTAAAGAATAATGATATAGAAAATAAAGAAGAGGAATTGTTGCAATATCTTTATGGAAAAATAAAAGATATTGATGGAATTGAGATTTATAAACCAGAAGAAAAGTTGCCTTTTGGTATATTATCTATAAACTTAGATGGTTATAAATCTGATGAGTTAGCAGAGATTTTAAACGAAGATTATGATATTTGTGTGCGATCAGGTTATCATTGTGCACCTTTAGTTCATGATTTTCTTGATTCTAAAAAATATAATGGTACAGTAAGAGTAAGTATTAGTGTATTTACAACAATGAATGAAATTGAAAGACTAATTTATGCTCTTTCTGAGGTGTCTAATGAGCTTTAAAAATAGTTTAGATAATATCCTTTTAGAATATAGAACCTTGGAAGATGAAGTGGTAGATTCATTTTATATCCCTGCTCTATCTGAAGCTGTTGTATATAAGAGGGCTGTAGGATTTTTCTCTTCATCTGTATTACTTCAAATTAGTAAAGGTTTAGGGACTATTGCATCTAGAGAAGGAAAAATAAAATTATTAATATCTCCACAATTAGAAGAAAAAGATTATAAGGCAATTAAAGATGGATATGAGTTAAGATTACTTGTTAATGATAAGTTAGATAAGTTGTTTGATGAAGATATTGATTTTGATCAAAAAATTGAACGATTTACTTTGTTATCTTATCTAATTGCTAAAGATATTTTAGATATAAAAATAGCGATTGTAGAAGAACAAAAAAATGATAAAGCAATATATCATGAAAAATTAGGAGTCATGATTGATTCAGATGGTGATATACTTTCATTTTCTGGATCAGCTAATGAAACGGGACAAGCGTTCGATGTAAATTATGAATGTATTGATGTTTATTGTTCATGGAAATCAGATGAAGCATACCAAAGGTGTCAAATAAAGAATTTTAGATTTGACCAAATGTGGGATGATTCAGACAAGTCCTTAATAGTTATTCCATTTCCTCAAGTTATAAAAGATAAGATTTTAAAGTATAATGAATATGATAAATATGACTTTAGACAACTAGATATCGATCTTTCAAAAATTTATTTAAAGAAAAAACTGAGATCAGATGGTCCTAGTACAGGAACAATAACATTTCATGATTATCAAGAATTAGCTATTAATAACTGGGTGAAGAATAATTACCGAGGAATATTTGATATGGCGACAGGAACCGGAAAAACTTTTACAGGGTTGGGTGCTCTATGTAAATTATATAATGATAAAAAAAGAATTGTAGCAGTCATTTGTGCTCCATATATACATCTTGTTGATCAATGGGATGAAGAAGCAAAAAAATTTAATATAAACCCTATAAAATGTTATGGAGCTACAGATTATAAAACTAAATTAAAAAACCAAATTCAAAAATTTACCAGTAAAAGGACAAATTTTATATGTATAATTACTACTAATGGAACTTTTCAAACCACTTATATGCAAGAAATGATTCAGAAAAATATTAAAGATACTGTTTTGATAGTTGACGAGGCTCACAACTTTGGAGCAATGAAAATATCTAATTATTTGGATGAGAGCTACCCTTATCGATTAGCTTTATCGGCTACTCTTGATAGATATGGAGATGTAGCTGGAACACAACGTTTGTATGATTTTTTTGGAGAAAAAAGTATTGAATATTCCTTAGAACGCGCTATTAGAGAAAGAAAGTTAACAAAGTATTATTATCATCCTGTAGTTGTTACTTTAACAGATGAGGAGTATTACGCTTATCAAAAACTAACTGATAAGATAAAAAAGTTTCATACTTCTCGTGATGAAGATGATATTCCAGATGCTTTAAAAACATTATTGGTTGCTAGGGCGCGAATTGTCGCCGGAGCTGAAAATAAAATTGCGGCATTAAAGGAAGTGATGGTTAATTATCAAAAAGAAAATAATTTATTAATTTATTGTGGTGCTGTAAAATATGGCGAAATTGGTAATGAAGATATTATTGGTGCTAAGCAAATTGAAATTGTGAAAAACATGCTTAACAAAGAATTAGGAATTGTTGCCACTAAATTCACTTCAGAAGAAGATGCTAAAACAAGAAAGAGAATAATAGATGCTTATGTTAATGAACAAATACAAGCTCTTGTAGCAATTAAATGTTTAGATGAAGGAGTTAATGTTCCTGCCATAAAAACTGCATTTATTTTAGCAAGTAGTGCAAATCCTAAAGAATATATTCAACGAAGAGGAAGAGTGTTGAGAAAATACCCAGGAAAAGATTTTGCAGAAATATATGATTTTATTACACTTCCTCGCCCATTAGATGATGTTTATGCAGTTTCAGAATCAGAAAAGAGCGTTGATATAGGTTTAATTCAGAAAGAACTAACAAGAATGATAGATTTTGCTAATCTTTCAAATAATCCGACAGAATGCGATAATTTAATTGATGAAATAAAAAATACATATAATATAAATACAATAAGATTTAAGGAGGATAACTTATATGAATAATAATATAGTAATTGATAAGATATTATTAGATAAAATAATTGCACTATCTTATAATGAAATAAAGAAAAAAGAGACGGATGGGAGAACTAAAGGACAGGTTGTCTCAGAAATTATTAAAATCATGAAAAAAGAGCTTGAAAAGGAGCTTGAAGAAAATGCTGATTAAAAATATAAGAATTAAAAATTTCCGCCAATATAAAAATGTTTTTCTTGAATTTTCTACTGATTCACGCAAAAATTTAACAGTCATTTTGGGAGAGAATGGATATGGAAAAACTACTCTAATACGCGCATTTATTTGGTGTTTATATCGGGATGGAAAATTATTTAAAAACCCGATTTTATTAAATGATGATGTCGCTACAGAAATGCAACCAGGTTCTGAAGAAAGAGTTGTAGTTAGTATTGATTTAGTACATGCAAATATAAACTATAGGATTACCACTACAGAAAAGTATAGAAAAGATGGTTCTGGAACAATTGTTGTTTCTTCAAAAGCGGCAACAAGCATTATTAAAGAATCAAATCCTATTTCAGATAATCAGACTGATGCTGAAATTAATAAAATTTTGAAACAAGACCTTAAGGATTATTTTTTCTATGATGGAGAAAATAATAAAATCGAATATATGAGTAAGCGACAAACACTAAAAAATGCAGTCTCACAAATGATGGGTATTAAAAGACTTGAATCATTAAAATCGTATTTTCAAGAAGCAGGGACATCAGGAGTGTTTGGGGCATTAAATGAAGAGTATAAAGGCTCGTTAATTGATTTACAACCTATTCGAGATGAATTAGATTCTACAAAAGCTGATAGAGATAGTGCTCAAAAACAAGTGGAAGAAAATGAGGAACAAATTAATTCATTAATCGAAAAACGCAAAGAAAAGCAGGCAATTATTGATGCAAATAAGGATGTTGAAGAAGATCAGAAAACCCTGAAGCAATTAGAATATAAAGTAAAAAAAGATCAAATGAATGTGGATCATTTATTCAACGAAATGATTAATAAATTAAACGGAAAAAGTAATACATTTTTAAATTCTCTTTTTGCAAAATGTTTTGAAAAATATAAACTAGAAAGCTTAAAAAGTGAGTCTTCATTCGGTACTGAAAAGTCTTTATCAAATATCAGTGAGGAAGCAATAGATCAATTGATTCGAAGAGGATATTGTCTTTGTGGTGCAGAAATAAAAAACGAAAATGAAGCTTACAAGCATTTAATTGAAGCAAAATTACATATGGAGCCACATGACTTTGGCAAATATCTTTCGGATTTTGTTGATACTGAAAGTAATAATAATATTGATGCAATGCGTAGGTTAGATTCAACTAAATCAAGTGTCACAGATTTTTTAGATTTTGTTGATGCTATTGAAATAGACCAGGAAAAAATCAATTCAATAAAAACAAATATTGCAGGAAGACAAGATATTGGGGAGTATCAAGTAGAAGTTAACAGATTAAATGAACAAATTCATCGATTCGAGGGACAAAACGAATATATTCTAAATAAAGATATACCAAATTATGAGAAGAAAATTATACAAATTCAGTGTAAGCTAAATAATGCTGTAGATAAAACAAGAGACAATAAATTAATAGAAATGTGCATGAATTATTCTCGGCAAATTTATAATAAACTAGATAAAAAAATTAAAAAGGCTCAGGATGATACTAGAAGTAGTTTAGAGAAAGAGGTTAATGAGATTTTTACAACAATGTATCATGGAGAAAGAAGTATTATTATAGATAAAGATTTTAATATTATAACAAAAGTAGGAGATAGAGAACTAGATAATTCAACTGGTACAGATACAGTTAAGAATTTTGCATTTGTTGCTGGATTACTAAAATCGATTAAAAACAATGTTCTTTTAAATGAATATGAATCTAATGAAGATCGTGACGAACGGTATCCGTTGGTTATGGATGCTCCTTTTTCAGATACAGATAGGGAACATATAAAGAATATTTGTATGACACTTCCTATATATTGTGATCAAATTTTTATTTTTGTAATTGAAAAAGATTTTGAAGTTGCAAAAGATGATATGATAGATCGTATCGGCGAAATTTATCATATTGAAAAACATTCTGAAAAATATGCAACAATAGATAAAGGAGAAAATTAATGTTTACAGCAAATATATTAATGACAGGAAAACATGCAGAAATCCTTAAGAAATACTCTGTCGATAAGCAAGCAGAGGATATGTTTCTTCGACTGGTAAAGGAATATGCCGACAGACAAGATGTGACGGAACAATTAAAGAAAGATAATCCCTACGAATGGATTGGAAGAATGAATAATATTCAGGCTTGTGTGAGGGAAGTTGTAGGAACGGAGTTGATTTACACATCGGCAGCGATATTCGTTTTATACTGAAGAAAAACCAAATGTAAAGAAGGAAAGCCCATGGATGAACAACATGTTTTTTTAGAAGGGGTCACCCCTGGGAGCGTTCGCAGCTCGCTGGAAGTGAAAATTTTAATTTGCACTTCCATAAGGTGAAATGTATTGACACAAAAAATAAAGTATGATAGTATTGCCATTAGAAGAAAGAAAGGCACATTTTGTGTAAGGTGAGGAAATGATTAATAGATAATTTGGATTGGAAAAACAAGCAATATTATGAAAGAAGCCTATTAAATATAGGTTTGTTTGTATATACCGAATCAGATTATCTTTTAATATTAATATTACTTTGCCAGTGTCAGAATAAGTTATGTATATTGGCATATA
>ENA-ORSC01001718-ORSC01001718.1-human-gut-metagenome-genome-assembly--contig:-NODE-1718-length-14408-cov-10.667387_pt1 | contig 14408 bp, 18 predicted proteins | sample MGYA00242178_ERZ509140 | MGnify/ENA primary metagenome ERZ509140 (study PRJEB26280, sample SAMEA2338681) | human gut metagenome | biome: human gut; feature: human-associated habitat; material: faeces... | reverse complement strand
GGGAAGACAATGGGGTGCAGACAAAGTTTTGCACTAATATAGCACAATCTAATGTGGCGCGAGGCAACTACGGTTTATTCAAATGTTCCGAATCGGGGCACTGCAATAGACGTATTCGTAAAATTTTAATGCGCCTCTAAAAATACGGTTTCCACAATTGTTCCGAACCGGGCAACAAAACGCTATGTCGCACTAATGTAGCGCGAGGCACATACGGTTTCCACTAATGTTTCGACACCGGGCCACCGCAATAAACGTATCCGTAGCTGCCGTAATTCGCCTCTAAAAAAACAGGCATTGTGTTGATTTTCTATCATTTGTATAGTAAGATGTATGTATAAAGAAATAAGGAGCGTGGTGGGCATGGAAACAGCGAAGCCAAAGAAGGAAGACAGACGAGTAAGATACACCAAGCAGGCGATCAGGGATGGCTTTCTGCGTCTGCTCGCCGAAAAACCGATCGAAAAAATAAGCGTGACGGAGATTTGCCGCGAGGCGGACATAAACCGCGGCACGTTCTACGCGCACTATTCCGACCCGTATGAGCTGAAAAGGAGCCTGGAGGATCAACTTTCCGACGCGCTTGCGCAGCGGCTTCAGGAGTCGGGGCTTAAGCGCCTGACATCGCTGCAAACGCTGCGTCTTCTGAGCGAAAACCGAGAGCTTTGCCGCGTCTTTGCCGGCCCTTACGGCGACCATGACGCGATGCTCAAGGTCATTGCAAAGCACGCCGACGACTACCTTGAGCAGGAGGTCCTGACGCTCGGCGAGGTGAGCGAGCCTCTTTCGCAGTGCCTTAAACAGCTGCTTGTTTCGTCCATATCGACTGTGGTCAAATACTGGCTCGATACCGGTATGAAGGCCGCGCCCGAGCGAGTCGCCTATGTGCTTGATACTTACTGCACGCGCGGCATCCAGGGCTTTCTGAATGCGGATAGCCCTCTGTGATTTACATAATGTGTTGATAACTTTGTTGAAAGTGTGCAAAACCCTTGAAATTCAACGGCTTTGTTTGCGCTTTGTTAACATTTTGATACCGGTGTGAAAGGTTGAAGATAATGAAAAAGACAATTTCAATGCTGCTTTGCTGCGCGATGCTGGGGACGTTGTGCGCATGCCAGCACGGCGGCGACTACGAAAAGCGAACCTATGTGCCGCAGTTTGACATGACGGTGAGCTACGGCTTCGAGGACGAGGAGCTTAAAAGCGACGACGGCACGACGTATTACAGGCAGAGCCTCGGCACGGCGACGGTAAGCTCGAAGGACGAGCGCGCGGCCGAGCGGATAAATTCCTCGCTGGCGGAGCTGTATGTCAGGTTCGGGGCCGATGCGGAGTACACCCAGCGCGTTGCCGAGGATCAGACCGACGGTGAGCAGATCGCGCTGAGCTACTACTGCGCGCCGAGCGTTACGCGCTGCGATACGCGCGTTTTGAGCGCCGTGTTCGACGTTTCGCAGGATATCGGCGGCATCCACGCCGATTCTACGCGAACCAGCCGCAGCTACAATGCCGATAACGGCTCGCTTTTGACCCTTGCGGACATTGCCAAAAACGAGGAGCAGCTCAAGACATTTATTAAAAACTACGTCATCGGTCTTGCTGCCGGGGACGATTATAAAGAGGGCGGCGTCAGCATACTGTTTGACGATTTTGAGAGCACGATAAACGACCTCGTCGATGCCGGCGCAAACTGGTATTTCAGCGACGGCGGCCTTGTGTTCTACGCCAATCCCTATGACATCGCGCCCTACAGCCGCGGCGTGCTGCTGTTTGAGATACCGTATTCGGCGCTCGAAGAGTTCATCGACGAGGGCTTCATGCCCGTTGAATACGAGGGCGAAAACGGCATGCTGCTTGCCGACGACGGCGATAAGCTCGACCGCAGCAGCCTGAATATCCTCGGCACGGTCACTGTTGACGAGGATGGGCAGAGCGTTGTGCTCTCGGCCGAGGAGACGGTTTACAACGTGAAGATCTACACCTCCGGCAGGATGCTCTGGCAGCGCAACTATCTCACAACCGGCGAGGGCGTCGAGGTCAAAAGCTTCATTCCCGACGCGCAGCCGAGCATCGCCGTCTCCTACGAGCTTGCCGACGGAACGGAGATAGTCCGCGGCATATTCCAGAGCGGTAAGGACGGCTCGATACTGCTCGTCGATCTTCAGGATTCCATCCGGTCCGACAGCGCGTTCGAGCCGATAAGCGACGAGCCGGGCGGCTTCTGAGACGGAGGCACACAGTGGAAAGACTTGCAAAAATACGCGGAGGGCTTATAGATCTCGGGCTTGACGCGGTGCTTATAACAGATGAGCTTAATCAGCGCTATGCAGCGGGCTTTGCCTTTACAGACGGCGCGGTGCTCGTAACGCTCGACCGGGCGTTCCTGCTGACCGACTCGCGCTATATCGAGGCGGCGGAAAAAAGCGTTTCGGGCGATATAACGGTGCGCATGTTCGGCGCAGGCAAGCGCCTTTCGCAGCTCGTGCGCGAGGCAATGGATGAGTGCGGCGTGAAAATGCTCGGTGCGGAGGAGTTTTCGCTCTCGCACGGGGCGTACCTCAACTGGCAGAGGGTGCTCGGCGTTGAGCTGCATCCGTGCCAGAGCCTGTTTTACAGGCTGCGCGCATCGAAGGACGAGTCGGAAATACGCAGCATGCGCCGCGCGCAGGCAATCGCCGAGCAGGCGCTGGACGATGTGCTTGGCATCATCCGACCCGGCATCACCGAGCGCGATATCGCCGCCGAGATAAGCTATCGAATGCTCAAGCACGGCGGCGAGGGCAACAGCTTTGACCCCATAGCCGTGACTGGCGCAAACTCCAGCATGCCGCACGGCGTTCCGTCGGATGCCGTTGTGTGCGAGGGCGATTTCATCACCATGGATTTCGGCTGCATAAAGGACGGCTACTGCTCGGACATGACGCGCACCGTCGCCGTCGGATACGCTACCAACGAGATGAAAAACGTATACGATATCGTCCTGCGCGCCCAGCTTGCAGGCATTGCAAAGGCCGCCGCCGGCGTCACCGGCGCGGAAATCGACGGCGCGGCGCGCAAGGTCATCTCCGACGCAGGCTACGGCGAATATTTCGGACACAGCTTCGGCCACTCGCTGGGACTTTATATCCACGAGTCGCCGTCTGCGTCGCCGTCGGTGAAAACGCCGATGCCAGAGGGCGCTGTGATATCCGCCGAGCCGGGCATATATCTGCCGGGCAAATTCGGCGTGAGGATCGAGGATGTGCTCATCCTGCGCGAGGGCGGATGCGAAGTGATAACAAAGGCCGCAAAGCAGCTTTTGATACTGTAAACGGAGGGGAAAAACAATGGCAAAGGGAAACAAGAAAGCAAAAAAGATAAACTTTTCGCTCACGCCGTTTCTTTACGGCGGCTTCATCGTCGTGTGCGTAACGGCGCTGCTGCAAAGCTTCATTCCGGCGTTCCCGGGGGTGCTGCGCAACGTGCTTTACATAGTCGGCGTTCTGGCGATGGTGGTGTATATGTTCCAGATCGCGTTTGAAAAACGCACCGGAAAACGCGAAAATGACGCTCCGGATAATGCAAATAAGAACAAAAGCAAAAAATAATCGTTGCAATATGGCGTAATTTAATGTAAACTATTAAGGCTATAGACATTTATTTTAATTCACATAGGAGGATCACCTATTATGATTACAGCAGGCGATTTCAGAAACGGCGTTACCTTTGAGATGGACGGTCAGGTCATGCAGGTCGTCGAGTTCCAGCATGTTAAGCCCGGCAAGGGCGCGGCTTTTGTGCGCACCAAGATGAAAAACGTCATCACCGGCGCCGTCACCGAAACTTCCTTCAACCCCACCGCAAAGTTCGAGAGCGCTACCGTTGATCGTATGACCATGGAATACAGCTACAACGACGGCAACCTTTACTACTTCATGAACCCCGAGACCTACGAGCTCGAGCCCGTGGACGAGTCCGTCCTTAATGACAGCTTCAAGTTCGTCAAAGAGAATATGCCCTGCACCATCTATTCCTACAAGGGCAAGGTCTTCAACGTCGAGCCTCCCTTCTTCGTTGACCTCGTAGTCACCGACACCGACCCCGGCTTTGCAGGCAACACCGCTACCAACGCGACCAAGCCCGCAACCCTCGAGACCGGCGCAGAGGTCAAGGTTCCCCTCTTCATCGAGCCCGGCGAGAAGATCCAGATCGACACCCGCACCGGCGAATACCTCAGCCGCTCCAAGTGATTTTAGAGGCGCATTGACGCACCTACCAATACGGTTATCTCTGGTGGCCCGGTTCGGGACATTGGAGGAAACCGTATTTGCCTCGCCATACGTTAGTGCAAGCTGGGTTTTGCGGCAGCACGGTGTCGAAGTTACCGGCAAAACCGGAAAACTGCCGCCATACATTAGTGCAAGCTGCGTTTTGCACCGCACCCCATTGGCTCCCATGTCAAGGGGAGCAGGCAGCTTTGCTGCCGAGGGGTTGAATTAAAGCGCAATAACTATTAGCTATCAGCTATTAGCTCTCCGCTGCGACATCAGCCGCTTGTAGGGAACTGGCTTGCCTGTTCCGTGCGTAATGGTTTAGTCGGCAGTTCCCGGTCGGGATACCGCAATAAACGTATCGGTATCAGCGCAAAGGCGCTACTAAAAGGCGCTACTAAAAAAATATCCGCTATCGGCTATCGGTTGCCTGTCGGCATACCGACGCAAAAATGGAGGAAATGAATCTAATATGACAGTAAGTGAAAAAGTCGCATACCTCAAGGGTCTTGCAGACGGCCTCGGCATTAAGGACAGCACCAACGAGGGCAAGCTGATGCTCGCAGTTATCGACGTGCTCGAAGCCATGGCCGACGATATCGAAGCCGTTGACGCGCATGCAAAGGATCTTTCCGACTGCATCAGCGACATCAACGAGGACATGGAATACCTCGAGGATCTCTGCATCGGCGATATGGACGACGAGGCCGATGACGATGACGAGGACTACGACGAGGCCGATGACGATGACGATGATGACGTCTGCACCGGCTGCTGCGGCAGCTGCGGCGACGAGCAGGAGTACGAAGTGACCTGTCCGAAATGCGGCGAGACGATCACCGTCTATGAGGAGGATCTCGATTTCGGCTCGATCCGCTGCCCGAAGTGCGACGCGGAGCTTGAGTTCGACATGAGCCCCGACGATAAGGATAAGTAAAAAATCGCAAAAGCAAAGAAAGAGCACCCGCCGGGTGCTCTTTTTTAGCTTACTTTTCAATACCCCAGCCGGGCAGAGGCAGACGCTGCATCGCGCCGAATACCTTCGACTTCATGTCGGGATATGTGAGCGACAGGGTCTTTATAAGCTGCTTTATTTCATATCGCTTGCTGGCCTTGTCCTGCGGACAGGGATTTTCGACAATGGGGATATCCAGCGAGTCGGCAAGGTTTATGATCTTCTGCTCGCCGGCATAGATGAGCGGACGTATCTGCGTAACGCCGCTGCGATCCATGAACGTCACCGGCCTGAAGCAGCTCAGCCGCCCCTCAAACAGCAGACTCATGAGAAACGTCTCGACCGCATCGTCGAAGTGATGACCGAGCGCGAGCTTGGATATGCCGCGCGCGCGGATCGCGTCGTTCAGCGCGCCGCGCCGCATCTTTGCGCACAGCGAGCAGGGGTTATCCTCCTTGCGCACGTCGAAAACTATCTCTTTGATGTCGGTTTTAAGGCATGTGTAGGGAATGTCCAGCTCCTTGCACATCTCGCGCACGGGCGTAAAATCCATGCCCTCAAAGCCCAGCTCGATCGTGATCGCCTCAAGCTCAAAATGCTTGGGATAGTAGCTTTGCAGATGCTTGAGCGCCAGCAGAAGCAGCATGCTGTCCTTGCCGCCGGAAACGCCGACGGCGACCTTGTCGCCCTCGTTTATCATGCCGTAATCGTCCACGGCCTTGCGAATAATGCCCGTAAATTCGTTAAGTGAGCGTATGTCCATGCTAAAACCTCTCGAAAAATGCAAAATTGAAATTGAGTATCAGGCCGATTTAGGGAGCATTTACGAGATTTTGCGAGTTTACAAAACGCAGATTAAAATCGGTGTTGACACTGTTTCGCGGCTGTGGTATAAAAATAGAGCACGCTATTTTCAATGTTTGTATTTTAATAGCGCCCCGTTAAAATGTCAAAGTATATTTAAATTTTTTTGGAGGCACAAATATGTCCACGACAATGCTTACCAAGGAGACCGTTGAAAGAAAATGGTACGTCCTTGACGCAGCAGGCAAGCCCCTCGGCAAGACCGCTGCAATTGCTGCCGATCTGCTTCGCGGCAAGCTTAAGACCACCTATACTCCTCACGTCGATTGCGGCGATTACGTCATCATCATCAACGCAAAGGACGCAGTCCTGACCGGCAAGAAGCTCGAGCAGAAGTACTATCGTACTCACTCCGGCTGGGTCGGCGGTCTGAAGGAGACTCAGTACAAGCACCTGATGGCAAATCGCCCCGAGCTGGCAATGCGTCTTGCAGTCCGCGGCATGCTTCAGAAGAACACCATCGCTCAGTGGCAGCTCAAGCGCCTGCGCGTTTTCGCCGGTGCAGAGCACACCCATGCAGCTCAGAAGCCCGAAGTTTGGGATCGCTAATAGGAGGAAGAGAATATGGCAACTTATAAGTGCAAAAGACCGTATATGTACGGCACCGGACGCAGAAAGCAGTCTGTAGCACGCGTCCACCTCATCCCCAACGGCACCGGTGCTATCACCATCAACGGCCGTGATATCGACGATTACTTCGGCCTCGAGACTCTGAAGCTCATCGTTCGTCAGCCCCTGGTCACCACCGGCACCGTCGGCAAGGTTGACATCGAGGCTACCGTCCACGGCGGCGGCGTTTCCGGCCAGGCCGGCGCTATCCGTCACGGTATCGCACGCGCACTGCTCCTCGTCGATGAGAGCTACCGCGCATCCCTGAAGGCCGCAGGCTTCCTGACCCGCGACCCGAGAATGAAAGAGCGTAAAAAGTACGGTCTCAAAGCCGCCCGTCGCGCTCCGCAGTTCTCCAAGCGTTAATCTTTTCAAAACAGCTCAAAATCCCGGAATCATTTCGATTCCGGGATTTTTTTGTTTGTAACTTCTATTTTGCTTGCGAAAAGTTGACTCATTTATCCCGTTTTTGATGGGTTGACCAAATTCGCTATATGAGCCGATTTACATGACATACGCATATCGACAAAGAACCACAGCATGTTACAAACTTCTCAAAAATATAAGTTTTTAATATCAATTTTACAAACTTGATTTTTCGAGAAGTTTATGCTATGCTTTTTGAAGCGAAAGGTGGTGTTTCCTTTATGCAAAAAACAAGCTTGCGAAAACGTGATCTCTATCTGAATCGGATTATTGCATTTCAAGATACAGAAATGATTAAAGTTATGACCGGTATCCGACGCTGCGGAAAGTCAAGCTTAATGAAGCTGATGGCAGAGCATTTGCGTGAAACCGGAGTGACCGATGACCAGATTATCGAAATGAACTTTGAGTCTATGGGCATTCCGGATATGGATGCAAGAGGGTTTTATGAATACGTCAAAGCACGCATTTGCCCTAATAAACGGACATACCTCTTCTTTGATGAGGTACAGAAAGTACATGGTTGGGAAAATGCGGTAAACTCTTTCCGAGTAGATTTTGATTGCGATATATATATCACAGGATCCAATGCCTATCTGCTTTCTTCTGAGCTTTCCACTTATCTATCCGGACGATATGTGGAAATTAAAGTATGGCCGCTATCATTTAAGGAATTTTTGGACTTTCATGGCTATATCCTGACGGAACGGAAGTCACCTGCTGGCGGTTTCAGAAAGCGGATTACAGATGCAGATGGAGAAACATATGATGTAAAAGAGCTTTTTGATGCCTATGCCAGATTTGGCGGTATGCCTATGCTTGCTGATGTGGGCTTGGAAATTGACCGGGTAACAGCTGCGTTAGACGGGGTTTATTCTGCTGCCGTTATCAATGACATTCTGGAACGGGAAAAGCGCAAGGGACAGCGAAATATTACTGACCCGGTGCTTCTGAAAAAAATCATCTTGTTTTTGGCGGACAATATTGGCAATAACACTTCGGCTACCTCTATTGGAAACACTTTAGTCAATGAGGGACTTTTGGAAAATGGAACCCGAAAAACAAAGCCTGCCGTACAGACGATTCAGGCGTATATCGAAGCTTTGACAGAAGCCTACATTTTCTATGAAATCAAGCGCTTTGACATAAAGGGTAAGGAGTATCTGCGAACCCTGGGCAAATACTATATTGTTGATATTGGGTTGCGAAATTATCTGCTGGGCTATCGTGATGGTGACAGCGGACGTATTTTAGAGAATATCATTTACTTTGAGCTGCTGCGCCGAGGTTATGATGTCGCCATTGGAAAAATCGACAATCAGGAAGTTGATTTTATTGCCACGAAAGCAGACGAGAAAAAATATGTACAGGTTACCGAATCAATGAATGCCCCGGAAACGAGAGAGCGAGAGCTTGCGCCGCTGCGTAAGATTCGTGATAACTATGAAAAGATAGTGATCGCATTGGAATGCGATCTTACTCAGACACAAGACGGAATCAAAATCATTAGAGCACTTGATTTCCTTTTGGAATAACTGCGGCGCTCGCAAGCTTAAATTTTGGCGTATATTCAGACCTCATCTGCCGTTTACGGCCGATGAGGTTTTATAATGCCCGAAAATGAGTGAATACGCTGCTTGACAACCTAACGTTCGGTAGGCATAATGGAGCGAAAACTGAGATCGGGAGGATCGTTCAATGACAGCAAAGGGAAGCACAAAGCAGGAGATATTGGATGCGGCGCTGGAGCTGTTCTCCGTGCAGGGCTATGAGGCCACGTCCATTTCCCAATTGGCCGAGGCGGTGGGTATCCGCAAGGCATCGCTCTATAGTCATTTTGAGAATAAGCAGGCGATCCTGGACGCGCTGATGCAAGCCACGCTGGAGCAATACGAGCAGCATTCCATTTTTGCAAAAGCGGATTGGGATGACCCTGCCTTCACAAAGGACAAGGAAAACATGACACCGGATATGGCGGTGCAGCTCTGCCTCGGGCAGATCCGATACATCCTGCACGATCCGCAGATCAGCCGTGCACGAAAGATGCTGACCATTGAGCAGTTCCGCAATCGGCAGATGGCAAGCATGCAGACCAAACGGAACTACACGGACGTTATGAGCTATTTCACCGGGCTTGTGCGGTTTCTCATTCGCCGGGGGCAGCTCGCCGAGGCCGACCCGGAGATCATGGCGGCGCAGCTGTGCCTGCCGGTTTCCGTGTGGCTTAATCTCTGCGACAGGGAGCCGGAGCGCGAGGCGGAGGTGACGCGGCTGATCGAGCGGCACATCCGGCAGTTCTTTGACGTTTATCGGGCAAAATGAGTCCGCAGCAGCGCCAAATACCGAAATGATGTCAGAGGAGAAAACGAATATGGAGAACAAAGTCAGCATTACCGCCTTGATGAGCTCATTCGGCAGGGCTTTTCATACGGAAAACGAAGAGCATCCGGTGTTTTGCGATGCTCTTGCAAGGGAACTGATGACGGATGAGGAATACACGGCCGTTCAGGGCTATATTCTCGGCGGCGCGCAATTTTTTTGAGCCGGAGATGTCGCGTCAGAGCAGGAGCCGAAAGAATTGCTGCGGCGGCTTGTGAATGTTCACATTGCCCCGTCGCCGCTGTGCCGCGCGGCCTATACGGAACGGGTCTTGAAAGCCGAGGCTCTGAACGGCACGGAGCAATATGTTATCCTCGGCGCAGGGCTGGATACCTTCGCTTTTCGCGAAACGGAGTTTTTATCCAAGCACAAGGTGTTTGAGGCGGATCATCCGCTTACGCAGGCGGACAAGCTGGAGCGAATTGCGCGCGCCGGCTGGACGATCCCCAAAAATCTTAAATTTATTCCTGTGGATTTCTCAAAAGACAGCTTGCCCAAGTGCCTGCTTGCCGGAGGCTTTGATAAGTCCGAAAAATCCTTTTTCTCGTGGCTGGGTGTGACCTATTACCTTTCGGTCGAAGCGATCGAGCAGACACTGTCTGCGCTGTCCGAGCTATGCGCGCCCGGCAGCTCGCTTGTTTTCGACTATCCCGATGAAAACTTCTTTGCCGCCGCCGAGAAGCGCGTGCAGAATACGATAATGATGGCGAAAGCTGGCGGAGAAGCTATGCAGTCGGCATTTTCCTGCGCGGAGCTTGAAAAGCTGCTCCAAAACCACGGCTTTCAGATCCGCGAGCTGCTCACCCCGGCAGATATTCAGCGCAATATCATTGACAGAGCCGGTGCGAGCATGAAGGCTTTTGAACATGTAAACTATTGCCATGCAGTTAAACATGTCGGTAAAACAAATGAGATCGAAACGAGCAATTAGGATTTTGGCCGGCGTTGTGCTTCCGGCGCTGTTGGCAGGACTGACGATGCTCCTCGTCATTTATAACCGCCCCGGCTTCACCGGCGAGAGAATAAAAAATCCGGATTCCTACAGTCTGGACATTCTGCGCATGAACGGAACCGACAGCCACACCTTGAGCCTGAATGCCGGAGATGTGCTGCAAGTTGAATTTGAAACGTCAAAAGGCTCTCTGCACATTAAGATAACAGCGCCGGACGGCACGATCATTTATGCCGGAAACGGCGAGGAAACCACGAGCTTTTTCGTCTTCGGCGCTGCGCAGGCCGCCACAGGCTATGCCGCGTGGGTGTTCGGAAAGCAGGAAGCGTTTCACGTTGCACTGACGGATTACCCGAACATCGGTACAAACAAAAAGCGTCTGGTGGTGTTTTTCTCGCGCATGGGCTATGTCAGGAAGCTCGCGTATGAGGAGGCAAACCGCAGCGGCGCCGAGACTTACGAGGTGAAGTCTCCCGAGCGGACGGAGGGAACCCTTGGCTTCTGGTGGTGCGGCCGGTATGGAATGCACAAATGGCAGATGCCGATTGAACCCGTCTCCGTGAGCTTGGCAGACTATGAGCATGTGACGATCTGCACGCCGATATGGGTGTTTTCCGTTGCAGCCCCCATGCGCAGCTTCTGCGCGCAGGCGGCAGGCAAGATCAAAGAGGCCGATTACATCCTCGTGCATCATCAGGGCAGCACATATAAAAGCGCAGCCGATGAGATGGATGCGCTTCTCGGCCTGGAGCGCACGGGCCTTCGCAGCGTGCAGTGCAGAAAAGGGCAATACAAGGTCGTTTAAGAACGCGGCTCTGTTTGGGGTATTCAACCTGCCCTTTCCGTGGTATAATCATTGCCTGAAAAGAAAACGGCCGCCGAAGCGCATCTATCCGAGGAAAGAACCGGGGCCGGAGGAGAAATTATGTGTACAGCAGCAACTTATAAAACAAAAGATTTTTATTTCGGCCGCACGCTCGACTACGAGTTTTCCTACGGCGAAACGGTCACCGTCACGCCGAGAAATTTCAGGCTTGAATTTCGCCACATGGGCGTAATGGAGCGGCATTTTGCCTTCATCGGCATGGCGCATGTCGCGGATAACTATCCGCTGTATTACGACGCAGTGAACGAAAAGGGACTGTGCATCGCCGGGCTGAATTTCGTCGGCAACGCGCATTACCGCGAGTGCCGTGAGGGGAAGGATAACATTGCCCAGTGGGAGCTGATCCCGTGGATCATGGCTCGGTGCGCATCGGTGAGCGAGGCAAAGGCGCTGCTTGCGCAGATAAACCTCACCGCCGAGCCGTTTGCGCCGCAGCTGCCGACGGCGCAGCTGCACTGGATCATTTCGGACAAAAGCGGCTCGATCACGCTCGAAAGCGTCAGTGACGGAATTTTCGTCTATGACAATCCCGTGGGCGTGCTCACGAACAATCCGCCGTTCCCGATCCAACTGTTTAACCTTAATAACTATAGGGGCCTTTCCGTAGATAATCCGGAAAACCGCTTCTCCGAGCAGCTTGAGCTGAACGCATACAGCCGCGGAATGGGTGCTATCGGCCTGCCCGGCGACCTGTCGTCTGCGTCCAGATTCGTGCGCGTTGCTTTCACCAAAATGAACTCGCTGTCGGCCGACGACGAGAAGTCGAGCGTCAGCCAGTTTTTCCACATCCTCGGCTCGGCCGATCAGCAGCGCGGCTGCTGCCGTCTGGCGGACGGGAAATACGAAATATCTATCTACACCTCATGCTGCAACGCCGATAAGGGCATTTATTACTATAAAACCTATGATAATCACAGCATAGTCGGCGTTGACATGAACCGCGAGGAGCTTGACGGCACTGCGCTCATCAGTTATCCGCTGAAAACGGACATGGAGTTTGAGATCTTGAACTGAGGGAATTTGTTGTGGAAGAGATAAAAACCGGCCGCTACCGGCATTTTAAGGGCAACGAATATCGCGTTTTGTACATCGCCAAGCACAGCGAAACGCTCGAGCCGATGGTGGTGTATCAGGCGCTGTACGGCGAACATGGAATCTGGGTACGCCCGGCGAGCATGTGGAACGAGCTCGTCGTGCGCGATGGCAAGACGTATCGGCGATTTACTTATATAGGAGATCGATAACATGATCTTTCTTTGCTATCCCAAATGCAGTACCTGCCAAAAGGCGCAGAAATGGCTTGACGCAAACGGAGAGCACTACAAGCTTCGGAATATCAAGGACAATAAGCCCACCGAGGCCGAGCTTCGCGCGTGACATAAGCTCTCCGGCATGACCGAGGATGAGATGTATGCCCTGCTTGCAACGGACGGAATGCTCGTAAAGCGCCCGATGCTCATCGCCGACGACTTCGTCCTTGTCGGCTTCAAAGAGCCGGAATGGGCAAAAACAGTGAAGTGATGATAAAATAGAAAAACGCCTGATCTTAATCAGGCGTTTTTCTACTTCGCGTAGCGGTTTATGAACTCGGCGCGGGTTTTTGAGTACATGATCTTCTGACTGCTGTACAGGCCGAAGTAGCCCGAGAGCATATACGATATGCCGCAGGCAAGCGCGAAGTACAGCAGCTCGCCGGAGCCGAACAGCTCGACCGACAGGATGATCGACGCTATCGGGCAGTTTACCGCGCCGCAGAACACCGCGACGAGCGCGATTGCCGACGCGAACTGCGCCGGTATGCCAAGCAGCGGCCCGACCGTGCAGCCGAGGACCGCACCGATGAACATCGTCGGCACTATCTCGCCGCCCTTAAAGCCGAAACCTATGGTAACGGCGGTGAAAGCTATCTTCCACAGAAAGCCCCAGGCCGGCGCCTTGCCCTCGCCGAGAGCGGAGGCGATGATGTCGGTGCCGATGCCGTTGTAGCTCTCGTCGCCGACTATGAGCGTAAGCGCGATGACGATAACGCCGCCCAAAAATGCGCGCAGATATATATTTTTGACGGTTTTGGCCGCAAATTGCTCGGTTTTGTGCATTGCCACGCAGAACACAATGCTGACCAGCGCACACACCACGGCCAGGACGCACACGCGCAGCAGCAGCCCGAACTCCAGCGGCGCGAGCGCGACAGAGTAGCGCATTGGTGCAATGCCGAACAGCAGCGACACGCCGTACGCCGTCACCGACGCGACGAGGCATGGGATCAGCCCCGAGTAATGCAGGATGCCGACCGATATGACCTCAAGCGCGAATATTGTTGCGGTCAGCGGTGTTCCGAACAGCGCCGCGAACACCGCGCTCATCGACACCCTGACCGAAGTGCAGAAGATTCAGCGCGAGGGCGCTCAGAAGCGCGCCGCCGCCGCCATCGAGCTTGGCCGTCTGGAAAAGGAACTGCGCGACAAGGTGCTTGAAATCGACAATTAAACCGGCGGATGCCCCCTGCATCCCCCGGCTTTCCTCCAAAGCCCATCGACCGCGATGGGCTTATTTTGCAGAAAGGAGCTTCCCCTTATGAACACACGGGGCAAGCGTTACCATCCCGTCAAGCCCGCCCGCAGCTACAAGGAGCAGCTCGCCCGCCTGACCGACATCCACGGCCTGACGATCGAGGACGAAGCGCGGGCACGCTATATCCTCTCCACCGTCAACTATTACCGCCTGACGACCTACGGCAAGCATCTGCGCCGCGCGGACGACCCGGATCTCTTTCTGCCCGGCGTATCGCTGGAGACGCTGTACGGCCTATACCGGTTTGACATGAACCTGCGCCACCTGCTGCTCCCGGTGCTGGAGTTTTTCGAGGTGCAGCTCCGCGCCAAAATCGCCTATCAGCTGGCCATCACCTACGGCTCGCTGGGCTATATGGATGCGGAGAATTTCCGCGCCGAGGTTTTGCCCAACGGCGCTTCCGTCCACAAAAGCCTGATCGGCAAATTCAAAAACGAGGTCAAGCGGCAGGGCGCGCTCCCGTTCGTGCGCCACCACAAAATCAAATACGGCGGCCAATTCCCGATTTGGGCG
>ENA-ORSC01001717-ORSC01001717.1-human-gut-metagenome-genome-assembly--contig:-NODE-1717-length-14412-cov-7.996099_pt1 | contig 14412 bp, 18 predicted proteins | sample MGYA00242178_ERZ509140 | MGnify/ENA primary metagenome ERZ509140 (study PRJEB26280, sample SAMEA2338681) | human gut metagenome | biome: human gut; feature: human-associated habitat; material: faeces... | reverse complement strand
CCCGCCGCAGCCGTTGGAACTGCTTCTGAAAGCAGAGCAGGCAGAACGCTTGAACGCCGCGCTACGTTCTTTGAGTGAACGACAGCGCCGCCGACTTCTGGCGTTCTATCTGGACGGCAAGAGCAAATCACAGATTGCAAAAGAGGAAAATGTCAGCGAGGGCAGCATCCGAGAAAGCATCCGAAATGGCTTGGCGCAGTTGAAAAAATCTTTGAAAAATGTCTAAGCGCACCCACGAAATCCGAGCGTTTTTGTACTGGTATATGAGAAGCAGTTTGCACTGCTCCCATGTACCTTGAAAACCACATAGACATCGTGATAAGTGAAGTTTCCGATTGACCTTTTCAGTCTGTACCGCCATGACGGTGGGATGCCCGCAGCTTGCGGGCATCCCATTCGAGCGATCCATGCAGACCGGCTCTGCGCGTGGCAGCGTTTGAGCAGCTCATCCGGAAACCGAGCCTCCTGCTACGGCCTCCCACTGACTTGAGGGGGATTTCTGCGGCGTGCGTGCGCCTTACAAGCCACGGCGCTGCGGGAATGGGTTGTTTGCCAAGAACAGCTTATGACGATCCCAGAGGCGCAGCGCGCCTCTCGCCGGGGGATGAGTGAAATACGGCGATTACATTCGACATACTTCAAGCAGCCGCACCGATATTACCGGTGCAGCTGCTTTCAAAGCGGAGGAATCTAAAATGAGTGACACTGTTTTACAGATCATGCAGCCGACAAACCCGGTCGAGCCGCCGTATCAATACATGATGATCGACGGCTGCAAAGTAAAGGTAAACTATCTCCCAAAACCGCCCGCGCCATCCGCGTGCAAAGTGCTGGACAGAATCCATGAGATTCTGCTTGCCTCAAGGCTTAAAAAATAGCCGCCACACATTTGCATCTTTGTTACCTCGATGCAATAATGATGATGTACTTGTACCTTGAAAATTGAAAATAAAGAAAACGGACCGGATACATCATCTTTCAGACGATCTAAGACAGAAACGAGGTATGTATAATGGAAAAGACAGTCTATGAATCCAACGTTCCGCGTGTTTACACGCTTTACAGAGTTTCTACCATCGGTCAAGTTGAAAAAGATGATATTCCGATGCAAAAACAGGTTTGCCGTGACTTCGCAAAAAAGCAAGGCTGGGTGGTTATCAAGGAGTTTTCGGAAAAAGGCATTTCGGGCTACAAGGTATCCGCCAAAGACCGCGACGCCATTCAGGAAATTCAGCATGATGCTGCGCTTGGCAAATTCGATATTCTGCTCGTGTTCATGTTTGACCGGCTCGGACGACGGGATGATGAAACACCATTCATTGTAGAATGGTTCGTCAAGAACGGCGTGGAGGTCTGGAGTGCGATGGAGGGGCAGCAGCGGTTCGACAATCACGTTGACAAGCTGATGAACTACATCCGCTACTGGCAGGCCTCCGGCGAGAGTCTGAAAACCTCGATCCGCACGAAAACCCGCTTGGGGCAGCTTACAGAGGAGGGGCATTACACCGGCGGAACAGTTCCGTATGGCTATCGCGCGGTAGATAAAGGCCGCGTCAATAAGCGCAACCGCACAGTGCTGGACTTGGAGATCGACGAGGATGAGGCGGAAGTGATTCGCCTGATCTTCCACAAATACGTCGATGAGGGATACGGCGCACAGCGCCTTTCTCACTATCTGCATGAACAGGGCATCAAAAGCCGCGACGGAAAAGGCTTCCCGAACACGACCGTCAACCGGATCATCAAGAACATTGCCTATACCGGTATCATCAAAAATGGCGAGTCACAGTCCGGCTACATTGACGAGCTGCGCATCATCGACGTTTCCACCTTTTCCAAGGCACAGGAGATCATGCGCCAGCGGACGCTCCCGCATGGCAACGTGCCGCTGAACTGCAAGGGAAAATCCCTCTTGGTCGGAAATATTTTCTGTGCCCACTGCGGAAACCGGCTGACGCTGACGACCAGCGGCAGGCGCGTGTATCGCGCAGATGGCACAGTGAAATACGAACCGCGGATGCGATACCAGTGCCATTACAACGTCCGACATCCCGGCGAATGCGACGGACAATCCGGCTATGGCGTCACAAAGCTCGACGGTATTGTGGAGAAAGTGATCCGCATGAAGTTTGCAGAGATCGCTGCCGCGCCGGAATCCGAGATTCTGAATCACCAGCATAAAAAAGAAATCGAGCTTGCAAGAATCAAGCTCGATCAGGCCAATGCGCATCTGGCAGAGAAGCAGAAAGACCTCTCCGATTATAAGGCGGAAACGCTGAAAGTCATTCGCGGTCAGAGCAATCTTAGCGTGGAGCTTCTGAACGCACTGGTGAAAGAAACAGAAACGATGATTGCCCTGGCGCAGACCCGCATAGACGCGGCACAGACAGAATATGCGTCGCTGCTGGCTTCGGCGGAGAATCTGCGGCAGGAATACGACCGACTGCTCACATGGGCAGATCTGTTCGACACCTGCTCCTTTGAGGCAAAGAAAATGATCGTTGCGCAATTCGTCAAAGCCGTTCGCGTCAGCCGCGACTACAATATTGAGATTGACTTCAACGTGTCTTTTGAGGAATTTCAGAACTTTTCCGTCAAAAATGGGGAGCCAGTCATTTTGCAACCGCTGCGTTCGCATACCGCATAAAAAAGTTCGGGATAATCCGAATTTTATCGGATTATCCCGTATTTGGCAAGCAGCACCTTTTTAGATCCCCCGACATAAAATTGCCTGAAATCTCAAGGGTTTTCGCGTTTCCTGGAAGTCATAATAAATCAGTTTCAAAACTTCGAGTTAAACCTAAATAGATGCTTGCCGTTGCCATATATATACCACTAGCTTTTGATGAGAGTTTTTATTTATAGAACTTCAAAAAAATCGCTTCGCACTTTGAATCGATGTTTTCAGCAATTCTTCGAAACTCAGATTCAGTTTTTGATAGGTACTCTAAATCTGAAATATGTTCTCCAATTGTTCGCTTATATTTAATGAACTCAGTTTCAATATATTTAAGCTCAGTTGCAAATCCAAGTGATTTGGAATATCCTTGTAGTATGGTAATATAATTATTTATTTTCCGGTTTGTTAGATTTAGATCTTTCTGAATTGCGTCAACCTGTCCATCATCTGGAATGATATAAAATTTCTCGGATGTGACTATCTCTTGAAGATGTAATAATATTTTCTCAACATGTTCCTTTGCTTTTCTCTGATCATTTTTATACTGGACAGCGCCAAATGCAAAGCATAATGCAATGAACGGTGTTAACAATTGTGCAATAGATACTTCAAAAAAGGATGTATTACAAGCTATATTATAAATTGCAACACCTATAATAAAGGCAAAGCATATGCATTCTAGTATTGTAATAATTTTTTGTTTCATTTATTGCTTTTCCCTGTCTTTACAGTTCTGAATATATCCATTTATCTCCTGAATCAAAGACGGTTCATCCTCTGAAATAAACTCTAGCGTATCAGCTACTTCCGCTGATCCATATTTTCGAGCTAAACCCCCGAATGCTTCTTCAAGAAATGACGTTGGGTATCCGTATGCCCCATCCAAATTAATAATCAACTTTTGATTGCTATTTCTTGCTAGTATATACTTTGGCTCTAATAAACTTTCGCGAAACTCCTCACCAGAATCTGGTCCTTCGGCTCTATACCGCGCGTTTGGTGTTTCACTAAAATCTCGACAAATTACAATTTCCATAATGCGCTCCCCTCAGCATTTTGCAAGATTGATTTTCCAGGAAAACAGCGTTCCAATAAGTGGTTTTTCTAGATCTTTAGACCGATAACTTTTTGACAAAACTGATACGTCCGCTTTGCTCGTAATAATTCGCATGTTCTGAATCTTTTCATTTGTACAGAACTTTCGTATCTTAGGCAATCCTTTCCCTCTATGCTCCTCGTGCGTTGAAGTGCGAAAATCGCCGTTCAAAGCAGATTCAACATATTTATACTCACTTTTTATCTTTAGCAAATCCAGTTTTTCAGCAAAGTTTCTCCTAACAGTAGATGGTATCCCCTCACCTGTATCCATAAATGTAAATGCTACAGTACCTTCTTCTTTCAAATATTTTACGAAGCAATACCAACGAGGATATAATACATCATTGCAATTATATGCATGCTTAAAAACATTTGCCATCATTTCAACCATCATAACATACATAAATCGGCACTGCGCACGTGAAAGACCCGCCTTGGTCATTACGAAGTCGCATATATGTCTTGCAAGCGAATTATCACTCTCACACCCCGAAACGATCTGGACAGTATCTGCATTTTGTACAATCGGTTCTGCACCGGTATAACGTACAAAACTATAAAAACCAGATTCGTTAAATAACTTTCGAATTGTTGGATCTTTCGGAGCGTTTCCAGAAACCGAAAACTTACTTTTTATCTTCCCATTCATATTATTCAGTATGGCAAGGAGATACATAAGCGCGTCAATCGAAAGATTTTGTATTTTTGATATATCTATATATATTTGTTTTCCGGAATTCAATCTGTTCGTAATGAATGATATTATCGTCCTAAAAAAGTCAATTGTTTCATTTGGGTTATCCACAAAACTAAAATTTGGGGGCGCTTCAAATTCTGTCCGTTTTTCAGCTGCATTATAATTTGCTGCAGCCTTGATTTTTGTGTTGTGCTTAATAACTCGCGTTCTCTCTGCTCGTACGGCTTGTCTTTTTTTCGTTCGCCTAATGAGGTCTTTCTCATTTTTTCTGCGCAGCCAAATGCGATACTCGCTTGTATTGCTCTTAATAGCGCTCACTTCTCCCAGTATTATAGTTTTTTCTAGTAATACTGGTTAAATTATACCATTTTCATTACTGATCTGCAATTACTATTCCATATATATTGAAAATCTATCGATAAGTTGCGCCGGAACATGCAACAGCTACTATCTATTTTTAATATGCCCATTTTCCCACCACAAAATGATTCCTACCAGCTAAGTCTTTACAAAATTTTCCTATCCTGTCGAGCGATTATGGAAAACAATATAAAATCGTTTCGGCAGCTGCGGATCCTCTGGCTGGTCTCTCACTTGAGCCATCTCTGGCAGTTGCTATTCTTGGGATATTTGATATACTTTCCTGTGTGCAGCAGCGTCCGACCGTCAAAGCCCCAATCGATGTATCCGCGATGCGGGGCACAGCCGCCATAATTTATAATGTGCAGCAGTCTGTCACTCTTTTGAATGTCTCGAACGCGGCGCAGCCTACGCCGGTTTTTGCTTCTCAGATGCGCTTCAGATGATTCATTCTCCACGAGCCCAGCAATCTTCTCGCTTGATTCGCTTTCGGTCATAAAGCCTTCTACTAGGCACGGTGCGCGTCACGGGCGATATACCGTACCAACTTCCGCGCTGTTTGCTGTGATATTCCTTCTGCGCTCGCTTGCTCTGCTTCTTCAGCGGTACCGTATTGATCACACTTCATCCCCCTCTAGTTTTACATTTGAATTACAAAGTGCGTTGTCATCTTGCATCCGGCTGCCATCTCTGATATTTTGTAATATCACGACCTTAAAGGAGGCAAGCAAAATGGGAATGAAAGCATACCCCGTGATCGATCTCATCGCGACGGGAAACAACATCCGCCGTCTGCGCATGGAGCGCGGCCTGACCGTCCGGGATCTGCAAAGCTACTTCGGCTTTGAAGAACCGCGGGCGATCTACAAGTGGCAGAAGGGCGAAAGCCTGCCCACGGTAGATAATCTCTATGCACTCGGAGTGCTCTTTGAGGTTCCGATAGATCAGATTCTTGTTCCTGTTATAAAACTGCATATTGTCAGTGAGCAGCAGGCCGAGTCCTGCTGCTCACATCATTTTCTCCCCGGCTATTTTGGATACGGCGAGCGTCCGATGCAGCTTCCACCATTTGCTCCGTCTGCATTGCCTGCTGCGTGACAGGTCACACGTTCAGCTGCGCACACGGAAAAGATCAGCATTTGATCGTAATTGATTTCGTAATCAGCGAGTCAGGCTTGCTTGCCTTACATATCATATGGAGACGTCAGTTTGGATGCAGGAAAACGTGTGATATGGAAAAAGCGGTTTTCGCGGAAGAACGTCTGGCGAGGTTGGAAAAGCGGAACGCTTCTTTTTTCTTCCATAAAAGCTCGTAGGGTGAGCCAAGCCAGAATATCTTTCTAAAAGTGTGCAGCGTTATCGTTCATCTGCACCTGAACCGGTATCCGCATTCTCTTGGCTTGCCACATCCAAAATAGCCGGGCTGTGCCGGGGTATTATGCCCCGGCGTTTTCTGTATATATCTCGAATGCTTCAGCGAAGCTGGCATTCACATCAAAAGGCGGCGCATAGTCCACCTTCGACGTAACAAGGCACAGGTCAATTTTGGCGGAAGTCTCGTCAGCCCGCTGATTCAGTTTGCCGAGCGCAGCGCGGATGACCTTGCGGTCATAATTGATCGTCGTCACCCGCCGTACATCGCAGCGATAGGAGATCTGATTGCCCTCGGCATTGAACCGGTAACCGGTGCCGCCATTGGAAATCGTCTGCTCGGAGCTGCGCAGATCATTCATCCGCTTGAATGTGCGGGCAATGCTCTGCCGCGTGGCATTGAGACTGACCGCGCTGTCCATATCGATGTCCAGCTCCGATTTTGCCTTGCGGATGGCAGCGAACAGCTTGCCTTTCTCGTCCAGCAGGTACAGGAGGAAACAGGCAATGTCTGTAATTCCCTCATAATACTCCGTTTCCGGCATCGCAAGGACGGTTTCGTCCTCCGCTTCCGCCATGACCTTATGGCGCAGATAGGTGTTCTCCACCCGCGTGACGTTGGAATCACGGTCAAGGATGCTCTGCGCTTCGTCCAGAAACGACTGGAGCTTGTTCTGGTAGCGGAACGCTTCTTTCAGATTCATGTTTCTTCACCTCTGGCTTGAAAATTTGTTTCTGTCCGTATTTTAGCTGCTGAAAGCCAGGAAGTCATGGAACTTGTGGTTCACCCTGCTGATCCAACGCGTAACTGCGCCGAAACGGGAATCGAGCATTTCACAGGCAAGTACATCATGTTTCTTCGCGCTGAGCAAGAGCCGCAGGCCTTTCCTCATACCATGTACAAAACGGCAGAAACTTTTCTCGATCCTCACTGGGCAAATTCATGTAGTCGATGATGTGTTCATTTGGAAACCAGCTTCCACAGTAGGCGGGCAGAACGCCCTCCGGCACGATCCCAATCTTTTCTTCTTCCGCCAGCCGGTCAGCCAGCATCTTTGCTTCGGCCAGATAAACGGGGATATTTGCTCTCGTCAGGGCGAGGTAGAATTTAACGGTTTCCATCGTTCGGTTCCACGCTGCTCCTGCCAGATACAGAAAATAACCGCGCATATCTTCCATTACCCGCAGATCGACATGCGTGAAGTTTCCGCCGCGGCAAACCTCCCACGGATGTCCGCCGCACCGGTCTCTATCGTGGAACCAAGCATGGAACGCCTCCGGGCTGTCCGCATCGATATCCTGCAATCCCTCGTCCCGGCCGTCGGCATGGAGCACATACTGCTCCTTCGGCGTTTTTCCGCAGCCATCATACTTGTTCTCCGCGTAACCCATGGCACAGAAGCGGAAGAAATTATTGGCTGTCATAGCTTGTAAGCGGTCTTTCATTGCAGCATAATTTTCTTCCTGTGCGGAGGCCCTTTCAATGAACTCCGTAACATCCGCAGGCGAGATATCCTTGAAGAAGTCGACTCTTGCATCCGGCCAGACATTCCAAAAATCCCTGCGTCGGATTGTTCCGGTTCGATGCTGGGGCGGCAGATTTTCACGGACAACATCGTTATACGTCCCGGCTTTCAGCATTTCAATGCAGCTCCTGACACCGTCGACAAGCCACTGGACAAACTCAGAAATTTCGCAGGGCCATCCTGCTGGTTCTCTGCGCTTGTCCTGAACGATCACATAACTGTGACGAACCGCGACAGCGCGGTATCCCTCCGCTTTGTCCTCGACGGCTTGGAAATGATACCATTTGACGTCCTCTGGGAACCAGCTTTTCCATGCATTCACGAATTCTTCTTCCGAGTCGTAATTACCCTCTGCGATTTCCTCCGCTGCATTGCCGAAATCCTCAATTGGTCCTCTTTCCGCACGAAGCCAGAGCGTTCTGACACCGTTCGGGGATTCCGGTGCGATCTGCTCCAACAGGGCAAACAGTTCATCAAGCAGTTTCTGACTTTTGTCGTCGTAGATACAGCTTGTCATACCAAAGTGGTCATTTCGCCGGAGCCAGCTGATATACCCATCTATTTTTGGCTGCGTCAATTTACCATGCACGTTTCTTCACCTTCAGTATCCTGTACGTCATCGTTTACGATTCTCTCCCATCTTCGCGCTTCCTCAAGGTCTGCCTCCGTATAATCAAAGGGAATCCTCCCAAGCCTGACCGTTTCCTTCAAAAAGAGAATCAACGCATCTTCCATGGTTAAGCCCTGCTTTGCCAGAATTTCCGAAGCGCTGTCATAAACTTCTTTTGGGAGCTTGACCTCAATCGTCACCAATTCCATCTTCGTCCTCCTTTTCCTCAAACAGCGCTCTGTACATATGAACGAAACTTCCAACAAGCTGCGGATATTCATAATAAATATGGCGGCACAGTCTCTTGGAGAGCTCCAAGAATCGGAGATCATCTCCAAAGTCAATGATGCCGTCGAGAATATGCTCGATCTGTTTTTCGTCGGTAAGGCGACCTGAGATCACCTCGTCGACGGCATGGGAGTACTGCGTGTAGGCAAGGTCATATAACCCTTTGATCCGTTTTACAACCTCGTCAATCTCTGCTATGAGCTTTTCATAATTCTCCATTGCTGTTTTCTCCTGCGTTGGTTCCATCCTTCCGGATTCTTTTGATCATGGGCTGCGGGTTCGCCTCTAACAGCTCATCCAGCGTCCGCGGCGTGTAGTTCATGTAAGCCATCATGCAGCCGACATTGATCAGCCTGCTTGGAATGCCCATCGTCCATTGTTCGTTCTTCCACTTCTCTACAAGCGACCATTCGCGCGTATTATGTACATGCCCGTACAGCATGACTGCGCCATAATGCTGGTTTTTGTAAAAGAGAATCGGGTAGTGACTGAGAATCGCCAGCCGATTCTCATCGTTGACCTCCGCGTACTGCTCGATGCTTTCCCAGTAAGGACGGAGCTTTCCTTTCACACGGTCATGGTTGCCTTGAATCAGGTGTTTATGCCCCTGTAACCGCTGCATGATCCGGATGCTGTTTTCTTCGTTTTTCCAGAACGCATCGCCCAGCACATAGACGGTGTCGTCCGCTGTGATCCGCTCGTTCCAATTCTGAATCAGCACCTCGTCCATCTGCTCTGTGTCCGCAAAAGGGCGGTCGTCGAAGCGAATGACATTTGTATGACCGAAGTGCATATCTGCAATATAGTAAATCATTGCGTTTCACTCTCCTTGTTTGTCATTGCTAGGACATCTTCCAAAGCCTGTTTCATCTCACGCCACGCGCCGCCGCAGCCATCGGAGATCTTGCCCATGATGATTTTGAGAAGCGTGGTAATGCACGCCGGAGATAAGATCGGCGCAAGCTCCTTCACGGTCCGGGCTGTTTCCGCAAGATCGGAATCGTCGACCTCGGAAACATACCGCACAGCGTTTTTGACCATGACCTCCAGTTGCGTCAGCTCTGGCACTTCAAACCATCTGGCAGGACACAGGACGTAGGACTTGTCCGCATGGTCGATAATCAGGGCAATATTTTCTTTTGCCACTCGTTCCAGAATGGCATCCATGTTCTCTCCAAACTCTTTGGACGTGATATGCTCCATTTCAGAAACTGTCGGTAGTTTTCTCATGCTATAATCCTCCGTTATCTTTTGAACTGTTCATCTGACTCAAAGCTACGGAACAGGAAATGCATTTTATCGATTCGTTTGTCCGTATGCCAGTGTCCGCAGAACCACGCTTTGTATTGAATGGATTCCTCGATTGTGTCAAGCTATCTCTCGGTGCTGTCGTCCACTGTACGCTGATCAATGCCGCCAAGAAACATCTCTGTTGGCTCATATTTGAATGGGCAGGTATGGGACAGAACAATGTCGAAGTGTTTCTCGCGAATCTGCTGCTCAACATAAGCTTTAATCTCCGGAGATGGCTGCTCGTCCGGCCACCAGCTCCAGCCTCGACTTAAACGGTAATACTTATCTACGCTGTATGCACCGCCAATTACGAGATACCGCAAACCGTTCATCGTATAGATCTCACCGTCCTTGGCAAAGACCAGGTTCGGATATTCTGGCTGCAGCCATCCCTTGCCTCCGCACCATTCGGTTTCAATATATCCAGAAATATTGACTGGCCGCATTTCGTGGTTCCCGTGAATACAGAGAAATCTGGTGCCGGAATCGTTAAGCCATTGCTTCATCAGATAATCTTTTCGCCCGTTATAATAGTTTGCGCCCACATCTCCCAGCAGGACGATTACGTCCTCCATTGTGGGATGTACTTTGGTTATAAACTCTGCGATGCCATCCACGGCACCATGAATATCGCCTGTGAAAAAGATCATAAAGCATCACCTTCCCGCACATGTCATACAGGTAAGTCAAGCTCTCCTTGCTTACTGCTATCCATCGTGCTGCATTTCTGCTTCTTCAGGATCACCGTATTGCGGTTCCTCAGAATAGAATACCTGCATATCATCCAAACGGAGACAAGCCAGTCTTCCGAGGACACCTGACCACGGATCGCCTGTTTCGGGGAGCATACAACCGCAGTCGATTCCGATCCAGCTCTTTGCATCCCATATTGCCATAGGGTTATCATACTGGAAATGGTGGGTAGGTGTGTGACCGAAGATGACTGTCTGGCCCTCTAAAACGGGGAATCTCTCAAACCGCATCCAAACTGCGAAATCACGCGCACTTTTGTATTTCCAGCCGCAGCTTTCGTATAAGTCCACAGGTGCCGCGTGCGTCAGGATGTATTGCCTGTCGTTTACTGTCAGCTCCACATTGACTGGCAGCTTGTCCAGGTATTCGAAAATCTCTTGGCGAGTGGCTTTCTTTATGCGCTTCAGGTAGTTGTGCGTGATCTGACCGCCGTTTCGATACCACAGAGTTTGTTTGCGCTCATAGTAATATTCCGGCCATTCCTCATCTTCTGGGGGCGGGTAGTAAAGCGCGTTCATCATCATGAGTTCGTGGTTGCCCAGAAGCATTTTGACATTTGGCATCGCCATGATCTGGCGTAAGAGTTTGATGCCGTCGGGGTTGCGGTCTATCACATCTCCAAGGACATAGAGCGTGTCCTTAGGCTGCAGGTTGATTTGCTTCATGACGGAATCAAAGCGCCGCTTCTGCCCATGGATATCTGACATGACATAAATCATGGTGTTCCACCTCCTTCTTCGCAGCACAAACATTTACCACACTTTTGGGGAAATAGCAACCTATAAAATCACAATTCACAGATAATAATTCTGACTGACGTTTCCGGTGACCAGTTGTTTATCCAATGCGGGATAGTCTGCTGAAAAAAGCTGATCTGGTCTTGAATTTTGAAGACTAGCTCTTTCAATAAGGTCTTTGAAATACATTCATCGTCTTCATTTTTAACCGGCTTTTGAAGCAACGCCTCTAAATCAGCAAGACTTCCCCAAATGAAGAAATCCCACGCGCCAAACGAGCTGCGCTCGAATGCCGGATTTTCCGCACAAATGATGTCCTGCGTCGAAGCCGCCAAATCCGAAAAGCGGATCCGCTTTTTAAGAAGCGCTAATTCATCATATGGACTGGAAAGAATATCCTGCTCCGGTGTGGCATGCAGATAACGATGTCTGAGTCTTCCACTTGCAGATCGGTGCCACTGGTCGATATTGAACCATTGACCATCAAAGCACAGCTCTACCGTGTAGCCAAGCCATTTGCCCATGTGATACGCCTACTTTACCCCTTTCCCGGTATGGTGTCGTAAATGCCTTCTTGCATGTGTTCTTTATAATCTCGTCCTTTGTAGCTGGGCGAAACGAAGTACCAAAGTGGAACGTGCATCTGCAGACAAGCGCATCCTTGTTCCGCGATTCTTGTATCGCCAGATGTTTTGCAATATCGCTTATTTTCGATTTCGTCCAGCGTTCTTCTATCATGGTGCTCTCCTAAACATCAGCCATCTCCAAAGATGTCATTGCAAAACTCTGAATAGTCGGGGTCCGGATTCTCGGGGAACAGCTCCCAATCTCGCTTAGCGTCCTCTTTGGTCTTGAACTGCTTTTCCGGTTCAGCTAATCGATTTCAGAAGCTGAATGGGTTTCCGGTGAGAATGCACGGGAATCCCCAAAGCATTGTTCCGACATGATTCCACCTGCCGATCGTTCCGGTATACTGTAGTCTTGAAAACATAGCTTTGGTCGCACGGCAGTATTCCCCGTCGCAGGCAAGCCAGAGATGTTCGGATTTGACTTCGTCGCAGCGCATATAATAAGGCCTGTCCCATGTGTTGATGTGTGTCCATTTGTAGTTTTCCAAAATGACAGTTTTTCTGTGGAGCAGCTGCGCAGGAACGAGGAACGGTACCTTCCTGTCTGCGATAGAATGGCTGAGATCCTGCTGCCCTTCTTCGAAGGCTTGGAATGTAGATAGCAACTCCTTGAATTGCTTCTTTAATTTCTCATCATGTGCGAGTTCTCCGAAAAAGCAGCGAAGATCCTCCAACGTACCGTAATAGTATTTTCCGAAGCTGGTAAAGGCAGCGGCAGAATAATCGTCCAGTTCCAGTCGGTAATATGTAGGTTCTACTTTTACGCACATGCGCAACACCTCTCGTTTTCTCCATCTCTGATTGACATTCTTCGAGGACGCGTGAATTGACGATGCTTTGCCATCCATTCGGACTAAATTGGATTATACCATCATAGAATAAAGAAATCTCGCAAAAGCCAAAAACGTAGTTGTTTTTGGCGAAAATATATGAGGAGTTTGTTTTGAAGCATCCGAATTGGACGCTTGTGAAGATTTACTCGGACAAAGGTATCTCAGGCACTTCGACAAAACACCGCATTGCACTGAACCAAATGCTCGCTGACAGCAGAGCCGGAAAAATTGACCTGATCATCACCAAATCGGTTTCGCGTCTTGCCAGAAATACAGTCGACTGCATTACTATGGTGCGGAACCTTGCGGAACTTCGCAATCCGGTGGGTGTTTTCTTTGAGAGCGAATGTATCTTCTCATTGAATGAAGACACATCCATGCCGCTTTCCTTTTTGGCGTCCATTGCAGAAAACGAGTCCCGTATCCGAAGTCGCAGCATGGAGGTTTCTCTTGCCCAGCGTCTAAATGGCGGCCTTCCGCTGACACCCAAGCTGCTGGGTTATTCTCACGATACGGACGGCAAGCTGGTAATCAATCCGGATGAGGCCCCAACCGTTAAGCTCATATTCTATATGTACCTCTCCGGATATTCCTCAGCTTATCATGAACACCAGAAGTCTCTGCAAATCAATATCTTTGATGGATACGCGATTTATGGAATCAAGGATAACACAGTATCCTCAATAGCATCTGGGGAGGCTGCTACACCGATTCCGGGCACACATCGACCAGAAGTACCTGTACAGGAGGAGATCAAAAATGGATAGTGCAGATAACAGCGCAATCATGACCATCGATCTGAGTCGGGGGCGCTTTCGCGTACACAAATCCACTCTAAATAAAATGGGGGAGACCGCAATATATTCAATTTCTGGTCAATCCAGAAGAAATGCTTATTGCAATACTTGGCTCAGATCGCCCACTTTCCGGAGGCACAGCCAACAACGTGCAGCAGTTTCAGCTGACAAAGCACTCCGTTGAGTTTTACAGCAGTACGCTTATGTCAGCCTTAGTCGATATGATTGGTATTCTCGACTTTCGATATAGCTATCGTGTAAGCGGCGAGGTGGATGTTGCAAACAGAGTGGCCTATTTCTCTATGAAAACCTTAAAGAGAAATGAGCGGTGAACGTCTATCAATGGGTAAGGGGTTTGCAGTATTGGAGGTCGATCCAGAATTCAAGGCACTCATTCGGCCTTTGCGGAAAGATGAATATCTTCAACTCGAAGTGAATCTTTCAATAGACGGCTGCCGGGATCCAATCATCACATGGAATAACATCATCATTGACGGTCACAACCGTTACGAGATATGCAACCGGCTTCACATCCCCTATGCCGTGCGAGAGATGCCATTCGAGAATCGGGAACGGGCCATTGTTTGGATTTGCAGCAACCAACTCGGCCGCCGAAATATCACAGAGGAAACCAGACGCTAGCCTTTGGTCTTTTCAACACGGAATACAGACATTTTTGTGACCGCCTTCGTCTGGGGTTCAGAATTTAAGAAAAGAAAAAAGCGGCGTTTCAACCCTCT
>ENA-ORSC01001712-ORSC01001712.1-human-gut-metagenome-genome-assembly--contig:-NODE-1712-length-14440-cov-4.092318_pt1 | contig 14440 bp, 12 predicted proteins | sample MGYA00242178_ERZ509140 | MGnify/ENA primary metagenome ERZ509140 (study PRJEB26280, sample SAMEA2338681) | human gut metagenome | biome: human gut; feature: human-associated habitat; material: faeces... | reverse complement strand
TCACCAGCATCCCGGAGGAGCAGGAAGTGCTGGAGCTTATGCGGCAGGGATAATGCCCGCAAACCCGCTTGAATACAACAAAAAAAGGCCCCCACTCTTTCGAGTGGGGGCTTCTGGTTGCGGAGGGAGGATTTGAACCTCCGAAGGCCCTCTTGCGGTGCCCGTCTCATTGCTCGCTTATGCGTCGCACTCGCCGACCGCTGCGCCAAATTCTTCTCCCTACATCCGCCACTGGCGGCGGTCGAAGAATTTGCCCCGGGTTAACCCTCCGGTCGAAGGTTCAAACCCCATTTTACAGCAAAAAACAATCCCCCGACCAAATGGTCGAGGGATTATTTCTGGTTGCGGAGGGAGGATTTGAACCTCCGACCTCCGGGTTATCGCTTCGCGCCTCTTGCGGTGCCCGAAAAAATCTTCGCGCTATTCGCCCGCTCGATTTTTTCGACCGCTGCGCAAACGCCCTCCTCGCTGTATCCGCCGCCGGCGGCGCTCGAGGGCGTTTCCCAACGAGCCACGCTCATCGGTCTCATAACCCAGAGTTGTAGATGCAAACTTTCTCTGCAAACATAAAAATATTCCTCACTCAAAATGAGTGAGGAATACTTTTCTGGTTGCGGAGGGAGGATTTGAACCTCCGACCTCCGGGTTATGAGGCTGATGTTCTTGCTTTTTTTCACAAAGAATAGTGTTTTTTATCCGATTTGTTATTTCTTTTTCGCCAAAAATACGGCGTTTATTTTCTCTTGTGCGGTTTCATTTATGAGGGCTATGTGGTATTTTGGGGCCTTCCTCGCGCAACGAAAAACTAAGCGGCAGCATTGTTTGATGCTGCCGTTTTTTATTTTATGAAGGAGAAAATCACATGAAAAAAACCAGTAAGCAAATCTGCGCTCCTTGACGCAGATTCGCATAGATTGCCAATTCCCCAAAATTGAAGGAGGTCAAGCACAATGAAAAGTTATGTATTTAGGGCGCTGGCAGCAGCGGTGATCATTTCATCACTGGCGATCCCTGCCAGCGCCATGCCGGTTGAGTCAAAAGCGGCACCGCCGGCTCTCCCCTACTACCAGGCTGCCGCTGAGGAAGGCAGCAGCATCGCCGTTACAGTAACGGACGGTGTACTTGGCTACCAGGAGCAGGCAGATGAATCGGGATCTGAGCCTGAAGAACCTGTCTCCGAAGAAAAAGAAGAAGAGCCGCAGGACACCACCGTTGCCCGCACCGGTTATTACCCCTACTCGATTCAGTACGAGGAGCAAAACGGAAAGCCCATTATCATCAAGAGCTTCAAGCTCCCTGTCAATGTTGATCCCTCTACTCTCATTGAGGATGAGTGGGAGGAAGATGGATATCGTTATACAAAATCCGAAATCCTGATGGATGAGCCGGAACAAATCGTTGACGAGAGAACGATTGCCGAGCCAATCGTTTTCGAGACGGAAGACGATGATCCCGAAACAATCCGGGCTGCCATTGAGCCGATCATGGAATATAACCAGAATGGCTACACAGGTCAGCTGACATTGGACTATGATTCCATCAGCACCACCGAGTCGGATACCGAGAACTACTCCTACCCTATCAGCAAGACCATCGAAGTAAATAATCTGCCCGACAACGACTATGCCTATCTCAAGAAAGAGATGGATGGTCTGACCTTGCAGAGCGCCGATTGGGAACTGCAAAGCAGCGTGCAGCGTGTGGATGATCTGATTCCTGGCACCTATACCGCTTATGCAACCTATACCGGCACAGGCTATGGAACCCGGGCTACAAGCTATACCAACACGGCGTATTACACCGGAAGCGTTAAGCGGGTTACAGATGGAGACATGATCTGCTCGATCGTGTACCGAGGAGAACCCTTGGTTCCCTGGGCAGCTATCTTCGCGGCTGTTGCGCTGCTGGCTGTGGCTGGCGCCGTTGCTGTGATGATTCTTCGTGGAATCATTATTGTTCCCGCCCTGGCTGGTTGGCTGGCAAAGCGGCGGAGCAACAACGAGAAGCCGCCCGTTGAAGTTCCGTAAAGAAAGGAGGAATGAGCATGAAAAAAACCGTGAAGCAGATCTTCCTTATGGCTCTTATCACAACCGTATCAGCATTTCTTCTGACTGGCTGCAGCAGCAACGAAGAAAACAGCTCATCGGAAGCACCGACACCGACTATTTCACAGGAAGAGCTGAAGGCTGAAGTTGATTTTGAAAACGCCGAATTTGTGACAGGCGAAGATGGAGAAGTCCTGATTTCGATGTCTCCGGATGGTGGGACAGGTACAGATGGTGCGGCCTTGCGCTCTGAACTCTCCCCTGACGAAGTTTGGGAAAACAGCAGTGCAGCATTGACCGGCTCTGATGGCTTCACACTTCCCGAGGCAGTTCAGCTGGAAGATGGAAGTCTGGGGACTCTGCAGATCCCGGCAATCAACCTGACTGTATCCGTTTATGAGACAGAAGATAATGAGCTGGAAGCAATGGTGGAAGGCGTGGCCCATTTCAAGGAAACCTCCTGCTGGGATGGCAACATCGGCTTAGCTGGACATAATCAAGGGGTTAACACCTTCTTTCAGGACCTTTATAAGCTGAAGAATGGCGACCAGATTATTCTGACAACTGCTCTTGGCACCCGTACCTATGAAGTCAGCATGAGCAAGGAAATTGATGAGACAGATTGGAGCTACTTGGAGCGTACCGATGACAACCGGATAACGCTCATTACCTGCGTCAATCATGATCTTACCAAACGGCTCTGTGTGCAGGGTGTCGAGGTAACAGACTAATATTCAATGTTTTTCCCGGCCGGGCGTAAAAGCCCGGCCTTTTTTATGGGGAGGCTGGTGCATTGTGAAAGGTTTGATTCCTTTTCTCCCCTTTCTCCTTTCACGCCTGCAAGGTTCGTGTTTCCTTGCAGGCACTTTGAAAATTCTATAGAACGGAGGGTGCATGATGAAAAGAAGCCGCACAGTCGAACTTGAAACCAATCTTCTTGTAGTCGAGGGCGATTCAATTACTTTCTTCGAAAAAGGCGCCTCCGCTACTGTTAAACCATACAAGCGCACCAAAAGAAGTATCCTGTGCGTAAAAAACGACGCCGAAGCCACATCTAAGATTTTGCCGAACGAAATCTTGGAGGATGTTCTTCTGCGTAACATATCCAAGAAGAATGAAGGTGAAAAAGATGGCTGATAAACTGCTCGTAGTGGGAGTTGACGAGAAAGGCTATGGCAAAATCTACAAACTGGTGATGCGTGATCGGGATTTGCCTTTGACCGCCAAAGCACTTTATGCCTACTTTTGCTCCTACTGCGGATCGGGGACAACCGCATTCCCCAGCCGGGATAAAATCATGAGCGATTTGCACTTTGCAAAAAACACCTATACCAAGCACCTGAACAACCTGCTTACCAAAAAGTATCTGAAGCGTCATCGTACAGCAGCAGGAAATGTCTTTGAGATCCTTTTGATAGTCCCTGCTGCTGATGGGAGTATGGTTGAAGTCAAATCTCAGGGCTATGGTACAGTCCCCAAATTTGCTATGTTGGACGATCGTTTACCGATCGCTGCCAAAGCAATATATGCGTATATGTGTTCCTACGCTGGCGCTGGCAACACAGCTTATCCTAAAGGGAACACTATTCTGCACGAACTAAACATTGATAAAGAAACCTATTACTCATACTTCAACCTTCTGACTGATCTGGGATACATCACAGTTACACAGCAGATTACTGAGAAAGGTAGATTTTCCTCATCCACATATCTGCTCAATGAAATACTCGGAATTGATCCAAGAATTGATCCGGATGAGATCAGAAAAAGCGCATCAGCAAGCCAAAAAAAGAACCGATGTCGCAAAAATCCGGAAACGGTTGAAAACTCGATTTCAACAGAGTTTTCAACGGCGATGTCGCAAAAATCCGGAAACGGTAATATACCGATGTCGCAAAAATCCGGAAACGGTGTGATGTCGCAAAAATCCGGATACGGAAATTTGCGACATGCTAATATAAATAACAATCTACATAATAAACAGGATTTATCTTCTATCGAAGATAGAGATAATGAACATCCGCGCGCGTACGCGCACGAAGAGGATCAAGGAATCCTCTTTTCTTTTTCTCCGAAAGAAAAAACACAGCAGCTGATCCATTACGACCGAATCCAGGATGCCTGCGAAAAGACAGTTGCCTTCAAAAAGGTGCTGAATCCATATATGACAGAAGACGAAGCAGCCGCTTATATGGGCGGATATCGAAAGGTCCTCAACGAGCTGGTCAAGCAGCTTTCGCAACTGCTCTTTGGCGAGAGCGAATTTGTAAAAATCGGCGGGCGTGCTGTCCGACGGACAGATTTGGCCGACCAGATGCAGCGCAGCATCGAAAAGAACCCCATGGTCTTCTACGAAATTGTCACACAGATTGCAGATGCGCTGCCAACGATCCGTTCCCTGGCGCCGTATATCCGGCAAACAGTGCTGAACCGGATCAGCAATTTTTGATTTGAAACCATAGTGCCTCTGTGCGCTTGGCAATAGATGAAAGGAGAAAATTCACTATGAAGGAAAAAAACACAGATTGTCAGATTATCGCAGTTTGTAACCAGAAAGGTGGAGTCGGGAAGACAACGACCTGCATCAATTTGGGAATTGGACTGGCGAAAGCCGGGAAAAAGGTTCTGCTGGTTGATGCAGATCCCCAGGGCAGTCTTGCCATCGGTTTGGGATGGCCCCGACCGGACGAGCTGCCTTTTACACTGGAAACAGCAATGAACAAGATCATTCTGGAAGAACCAATCGACCCAACTGAAGGGATTCTGCATCATGCCGAGGGTGTTGACCTGATGCCGGCTGATATCGAGTTGTCTGGTATGGAAAATACTCTGGTCAACGCAATGAGCCGTGAAACAATCCTGAAGCAGTATCTTGATTGTCTCAAGGATCGGTATACTCACATTCTCATTGATTGTCCGCCCACCCTTGGGAAGCTCGTCATAAATGCTCTGGTAGCCGCCAATCGCATTATTGTTCCAGTTCAAGCTGAATATTTTTCGGCAAAGGGATTGGAACAGCTGCTCTTGTTAGTCGCAAAAGTTCGGCGGCAGCTGAATCCTAACCTGGAGATTGACGGAATCCTGGTGAATATGATAGACAAGAGAATGAGTTTTGTTAGAGAGGTCGCTGAACTGATTCGGGATACCTACGGCAACAATCTCAAGGTCTTTGATACGGAGATTCCTCATTCGGCGAAAGTGAAGGAAATCGGCGCTTTGGGCAAGAGCATTTTTGCACATGACCCCAAGGGCAAAGCAACAGAAGCCTATATCAATCTGACCCAGGAGGTGTTAAAACTTGAAAAGCGCCGCTAAAGCCATTTCAATGCGTTCCTACGAAGATCTGTTCTCTACAGATGAAGAACGTGCTGACGCCAAAAAGGAAAAAGTGACGGACATACCCTTGTCCGAGCTTCACTCGTTCAAGAACCATCCATTCAAGGTCATTGACAATGATGAGATGCAGGATCTTGCCGAAAGCATCAGGCAGTATGGCGTTCTCGTCCCTGCTTTGGCTCGCCCGGATCCGGATGGAGGCTATGAGCTGATTGCCGGCCATCGCCGGAAATATGCCAGCGAGCTGGCCGGCCTGGAAACCATGCCGGTGATCGTGCGGGAAATGGACGATGATACTGCAACCATTGCCATGGTGGACTCCAACCAGCAGCGTGAAGAATTGCTGCCCAGTGAACGAGCGTTCTCATACAAGCTCAAACTGGAGGCCATGAAACACCAGGGCGAGCGCATGGATTTAACTTGTTCCCAAGTTGGGAACAAGTCTTCGGGAAAGAAATCCAGTGAGCTGTTGGCTGAACAGGTCGGGCAGAGTAAAAATCAGATTTTTCGTTATATCCGCCTGACAGAGCTGCTCCCCGAACTGCTGAATATGGTTGACGAAAAGAAAATCGCTTTCAACCCGGCCTATGAACTGTCTTTCCTCTCCCATGAGGAACAGGCCGTAATCCTGGAAGCACTGAACGGTGAAGGCGGGTCTATATCGCTTGCCCAGGCAGAACAGCTGAAGAAGCTGAGCCAGGACGGGCAGTTCACGAGAGATGCTGCACTTACAATCCTTTGCGGAAAGAAGCCGGCATCTGTCAAGTTCAGTCTCAAGGAGAAAAAGGTCCGGAAATACTTCCCCACCGACTACACCCCGCAGCAAATGGAGGATGTCATTCTGGAACTGCTGGAAAAGTGGAGTGTTGAGAATAACCCGCAGTAAGAGAGGAGGAAGTCCCGTGTTTGTTGGGAGCAAATTGTATAGTCAACTCCAGGAGCAGCGTGTGAAATCCTTGTCTGCAAAGAAAACACATCGTTTATCGTTTACCGCAGCAGCGTTTCTGCACGAAATAATAGGTCAAAATTTCTACGTTAGTTTTACCCTGGAAGATTTGCACGCTCATCTTTCACAGATGTATAAAATCACTCCGGATGAACTTCAGGGTTATTTATCTTGGCTGGTTAACAACCATTATCTCTTTAGATGTCCATATTTGGATCTTGAAACTAATCAGCGGTTTATTTTGTATTTTGTTCGTAACCCAAATCGCTCCCAAATAGTACGCGATGGTTCTTTGGAGATTATTCATCTTTACAAATTGATCGAGCAAAGTGTGAATATCCGTTGCCACTTTCTCATGGCCAGTTTTACTGATAATGATTTGTCTCACCATTTAGGCACTGGATTTTGGTACAGTGAAGAGACACTGCTTGCAATTTTGGATGAATTGTGTGAAGCTGGCTACATTACCCGCTTGAACATTAAACAACTGGAACCTTGGGAAGATATACAAAGCATCTATGTTAAAGAAAAACAGCAATGTCAAAATTCTTTTTCCTTCAACGATGCTTCGAGTATCTATACAGAAACCGTGGACGAAAAAAATCATTATATCTACGCTCTGTTAGATTGGTAAGCGCTATCTTATCGTAAAGCATACTCTTATCCTCCGTTCCCATGAGGAACAGGCTGCCACAGTTGAGTAATGAAAGGAAAGGAATACCCTATGTCAAAGTTTAAGAAAAATGTGTTATCGGTCAGAAAAGCAGAATCCCCCTACCCAGGTAAGCTCTCATTGGAGGCCGCAGGTCTCAGCACTATCCTCTGGGAAAATAACTCCCCTGATTCCCCATTGTTCCGCTCTTTTTGTCTGAGCAATCTGGAGGTTTTCATGGATGTGCTGATAAAAGCCAGCGAAGAGGAGCTGCAGGAAGTTATGGACAGTCTGACTTCGAAGGGCTTTGTATCCAGTGTTTATCGGATTGATAAGGAAGGAAATATAAAAGACAGAGTATTTATGATTCAGAAATTGCAGCAGAGCGAAAACGATCATCTCTCTCTGAAAGAAAGAGCGATCCTTCAACTTCTTATGATGGACTCCGAGGAACAGAAAAACCCCATCATCTTTCCTGGCTTTATGATGGCTGATATGGTTACATATCTCCATATCAAGTTCGACATTCCAGTAAGCAAGGCCATCAATCTGATTGAGGAATTGATAGGAAATGGATATGTCGGAAAGCATGAGCTGGTAAAGAATTTGGGAGATGAACCATCCACCTTCTGCTTCATGAATCACTGAACAAGTATGGAAGTCTTGGCGCTGCTTCTGACACTTCACCGGAAAGCGGCCTGGCTGGGCATTTGAGCGCGCATTTTGGAGCCTCCTTTTTTGTGAATGTGGCGTCTCAGAGAGAGCTGCAGCCCTTCTGAGAGGTCTTGAGTTGCGTTTTTTCATTTTCGTCGTACAATATGAGTGAAGGGAAAACAAAGAGCTTCCCTCAATGATTTGAAAAAAATGAACTAAGAATATGAAAGGATGGTTCACAACATGAAAAAAAGAGCATTTGTAATGCTTCTGGCTCTGGCGATGGTGCTGTCCGCTTCCGGCTGTGCAAACACCACCACCGAGGGAGAGCCTTCCAGCAGCACTATTACCCAGGAAGAATATGACGCTCTGAAGGAGCAGAATGAAAAGCTCCAGGCCGAGCTGGATGAGCTGAAGGGTGAAACTGACGAGGAAACCGAGAGCGATACAGAGTCCGGTTCTTCCAGCGAAGCCGAAAGCACCAGCACCCCTGATGGCAGCTCTTCCAGCAGCACTTCTTCCCAGTCCAGCACTCCCGCAACCAGCGGCAGCTCTCAGAGTTCCGCACAGCAGAGTTCTTCCCAGAGTTCTGCGCCTGCTTCCACCAGCAGCCAGTCCTCTGCCCAGTCCCAGAGCGGCAGCAGCACCCCGGCGCCCCAGAAGACTACCTCTTCCAGCGGCAAGGGACCCCTGGCTAAGTACACTGTGAATGTTTCCGATTCCAGCACTTCGGCAGTAAAGGTTGTAGGCGAAACGCTCAACGGCAAGAGCGCCTATTACTTCTACTCTTCCAGCGGCAAGCTGCTTGGAAATATCCCCATTGAATACCTCACCACCATCATCCGTGAAAATGGCCTGAGTGACTACGAAGCAGATGAGCAGAAGGCTTGGTTCGTAGAGAACTTCAACATCTATCGCGGTTTGGATGGTGGCAGCTATGAGGGCGGCTCCGGAAGCACCAGCGGCGGCTCTTCCAGTTCCAGTGACATTGATATTGATGAGTTCCGTGAGGAAGTAATCCGGCTGACCAATATCGAGAGAGAAAAGGCTGGCCTTGATCCTCTGGTTGAAGATAGCACTGCTATGGAGTATGCACAGATTAGAGCAGAAGAATTAACAGTTAGCTTTTCCCATACAAGACCAAATGGTGAAAGTAAAATTGTAGATGGTATGTCATTCCTGGAAAATGCGGCCCGCGGTCAAACAACACCGGAAGATGTAGTTGATTCTTGGATGAACTCTGAAGGACATCGAGCAGCTCTCTTGAGGGATTATTCAGATTATGGCAACCGTATGGGTACAGGTTGTTATGTAGAAAACGGAACCATTTATTGGACTCAAGAATTTGTACTTTGGGATTCTGAGGGCTAATAAATAGCTCACCATAAAAAAGCACTTCTTCGGAAGTGCTTTTTTATTATCCTCATCGTATGAAGGAGAAATCAGAATGAAAAGAATTGCCAGGATTGTTTTATGGGTGATATATAAGGCAATAGAAAAAGCATTTCTGCTGCTCTTGATAGCTTCATTCATTGTTGTGCATGTGCGATTGGGAATGACAGTATTAGGGTATATCCCATTTGATCAAACAAATGGTTTTATTCTTAGATTCTTTACATTGGTCGCTTTTGTAAGCAATCAGGCAAATTTTACCTTCCGAGTTTTTGCTGATGAAGTGGCTGATGAAATTGAGAGGAGATAGAAAGATGTTTTGTTATCCAAACCGAGAAAGGAGGTTGGAATAGTGGCAGCGATAAAGACGGTTTTCAAAAAATTCTTATGGGTGATTTTTAAGGCAGGGGAAGTCGAGTGCTTTTTTGAGATGATAATTTGTCTTGTCCTTATGCTATGGAAATTAGGAATGACGCTGTTTGGACTTTCCCCATTCGATGATACGCTTTTCGTCTTTTTCGAAAATATTGTCATTTGTTTCCTGTTAAATTGCTCTTTGAGATGGATATGTAAACAGATGATTTATCTGCTTGATCACGGTATCGTTGATGCAATGTTTGGAGGGATGTAAACAATGTTTTCTTGCCGACCGCCGCCTCTTGGCGGTTTATATATAGATTTAGGGGCCTTTCTTTTCGGAAAGGCCCCTATTTTAATCCAAAAGAGAGGAGAATAAAATCATGGTGAAAAAACCAAAACGAACCAGCAAGATGCTTGCGCTCCTGATGGCTGTTGTCATGACTGTAGGCTCAGTTCCCACAACTGCGTTTGCGGCCAATTCATCATCCATTGGGGCATCGAGCAGCTCTTCCACCATCATTGATGATCCGCTTTCCGGCACTACCGGATCTGGCTGGGACAATATTGACAGTGGAACTGGTACGCCGGTGACGCCTCCGGACGATGGTGAAAGCGAACCTACCAATCCCCCCGAAGGGGAAGGCGAAGGTGAAGGAGGCGAAGAAACCCCTGAAACACCGGTGACGCCTCCGGAGGGCGAGGGCGATGGAGAAGATCCTGAGAATCCCGTTATCCCTCCTGAAGATGGAGAGAATGGAGAAAACACAGAAAATCCTGTAACCCCTCCGACCGATGGCGAAGGAAACACAGATGGTTCTGCCGTTCCCCCCGAAGGGGAAGGAAGCGAGGGAGAGGTCCCCTTGACTCCTATTGAGCCTTCCACACCAGCCATTAACGGCACAGAACTTCCTTGGGCAGTCAACTTTAAGGCTTACGCTGAAGCTACAATGGCACAGCCGATGCCGCTGATTGCCGGCGATGAGGGTGGAGGCAAGGTAGAGTTTACACCGTATAGCTGGGGATCTTCCAGCGGTGGCGGCATGAACGCTGTCTGGATGGGATCTGAGCCTAATGGCAGCGGATACTATTTCTCAGACGTGTACCGCACAACCTATGACGGTGCAGATGCCTTCTGCGGCGAGTTCAACGGCCAGATGCCTGGCGGCAACTATGTTCGTGGGGCAGAAGGCCAGGATGAGCAGATCAAGAAAATCATCGCAAGCTACGAGGCTTCCGGCAAGAGCAAGGGAGACTATATCGCAGCGCAGGCTCTCATCTGGGCGGAGCTGCTTGGCACCACCGTAAATTACTGGGGTACATCCGGTGCTAACGAGGATCTGCTGGATCCGGATATTGATACCAGTGGCATTCGGTACTGGATTTATCAGAACACCGATGCTGTCCATACACAGAACCTTCTGGTGTATACAACGGATGAGACTATACACGAATATGAAATAAAAATCATTAAGAAAAACGAAGATGGAAGTGCGGTTCTTTCTGGAGCAACATTCACCGTAACTGGTCCTGGCGGATTTAAGCAAACAGGGTTAAAGACCAGCTCCAAAGGTGAAATCCTGGTTGGCGTAGATGAAATTGGGGAATTTACCGTAACGGAGACCGCACCGCCGGCAGGATACAAGCTCTCCGATCCCGCCAGCAAAACGGTTCAGGTAACTGAAGCCAATAAACCTGAAAACCCCGCCGTTGTTGAGTTCAACAACCCCAAGGGCGAAGATACTCCCGGCGGCGACATCACCACCGAGACCGAGACGGAAGTGCATCAGTCCAAGACCTACGAATATTCGGACGCCATTGGACAGATCACAATCCGCAAGGAGGATCAGGACGGGCGGCCTCTGGATGGAGCGCAGTTCAAGATCACCGTCAAGTTCACCGATGGTTCTGAGCAGGTAACTGAGGGCTGGGAGGTTGACAATGGTGCTCGTCTCTTCACCTGGACGCACCCCAAGGACAACCATGATCCGGCGACCGTCATCGTCGAGGAGACCAAGGCGCCACGGTATTACGAACTGGATCCCACACCCCAGACTAAAACAGTCAGCCCGACCTATACCAGAGTCACGCATGTGGAAACCTGGACAGTGACAATCACTACCACCACAGCCATTATCATGGGCGAAGATGGACCGCAAAAGATCACATCCACTGCGACCACTACCAGCGAACCGCAGGTAGAGGAGTTTTCTGATTTCGTTGAGGGTGACCGGGAAATTACGATGACCTTTGTAAATACCCGCAACACCGGTGACATCATTGTTACCAAGCGAGATGCGAATACTGGCGCAGCTCTGGCTGGCGCTCACATCCATCTTTGGAGCACCGACCTGGGTGAAGGCGATGCCGGAGCTACTTCCATCGACAAAACTCTGGTGACGGACTCGTCAGGAGAGGCCCGTTTTGAGGGGTTGCCCCCGGGATCTTATGCGGTCCAGGAGACCCAAGCGCCATATGGATTCAACCTCAACGATGAGGTTCAGCCAGTAACGCTGCAGTCCCATGCGGTTGTAGAAATTGAAGTCAGAAACTACAAAAAGGATGGCCTTTTCATTAAGAAAGTTGATCAGGACGGTAATCCGTTGCCGGGTGCTACATTTGAGGTTCGGCGCGGTTCTGGTGAGGTTATCATTCGGGATGTGACGGACTCCAACGGGCTTATTTACCGGGGGAATCTCACCGATGACACCTACGTAATCGAGGAAATTTCATCGCCAACAGGATTCCTTTTAGACGAAAATCCGATTCAATCGATCCGAATTTTTGCCGAAGATGACAATAAAGAATACACTGTCACCTTCGTCAATAAGAAGAAACCCTCCATTGAGATCACCAAGGTGGACGGAAATGACACCACGATCAAACTGGAAGGTGCTGTCTTCCGTATCACCGATACGATCACCAATCAGTATTGGGATATCGAGACAGGTGAGGATGGTAAGGCACTGTTGGAGAGCTTGGAGATCGGACGCGCCTATATCGTCGAGGAAATTAAATCGGCCCCCGGATACGAACTTTCCGGATATCGGAAGGAAATCGTATTGCAGGAATGCCGGGTTCACACGATTATAGTCGAGAACTACAAGAACCCGTCTCTCATCATTGAAAAGCGTGATGCCGAAACACTCAAGCCGTTGGTTGGTGCTCAGTTCCGCATCGAAAAGGCCAATGGTGAACTGATTGGTACTTATAGCACAGACGAAAATGGTATCATCGAAATCACCGAAATGGACGGGTTGGTTGGCGGAACCGTGTATATTTCGGAACAAAAAGCGCCGGACGGATACATTTTGGATACCACCAAGCACCCTGTCAACCTGAAGGCTGGAGAAAGCACCACCATACAGCTGTATAACACTTCTAAGCCGGGCCTGCAGCTTGTCAAGAAGGACAGTCTGACCGGAAAACCGGTAGGCGGTGCGAGATTCAACGTCACTCAGCTGCTTAATAATAGCGGTGAAAAGGATCTTGGCGAGTTTACCACTTCGGAGAACGGTACATTCTTTATCCCGAACTTGTCTCCGGGACGCTTCGTTGTAACCGAGGTACAGGCGGGAGAGGGATACATTTTGGATCCTACCCCTCATATCATTGAGATTGAAGGTGGAATCCTCAATGTGCTGGAAGTCTACAATACTCCGTACAGTGATCTGCGGATTATAAAGATTGACTCTGAAACCCGGCAGCCACTGGAGGGTGCTGTCTTCAAGATTTTCGATTCTGACCGTCTGGAGATTGGCACTTATACCACCAATTCCAGAGGTGAGATCTTCTGTGGAAGCCTCCCCGCCGGAACCGTCTATATTCAGGAACAAAAAGCGCCGTCAGGTTACCTGCTCGACAACACCGTACAAATGGTGGAGCTGGTAGGCGGAAAAACTACCACTGTTGAGGTCAAAAACACCTCTCTTGGCACTCTGCGCATTTTGAAGGTCGATGCTAATACCGGTGAGCCGCTGTATGGCGCAACCTTCCTGTTGTATGACAGCAAGGGCAACCTGCTGGCCGAGCGTACGACTGACCAGAACGGGCTTATCGTCTTTGGAACCAGTTTGCAGGCCGGCACATACCAGTTAAAGGAAATTCGAGCGCCGGAGTCTTATGTACTTGATGATACACTTTATACTGTAAAAGTCAAGCCCGATGAGACCACAGAGCTGAGAATTGAGAATACTCCGCAGACTGGACAGATCCAGATCGTCAAGGTCAGCAGCGGTAAAAACGATGTTACCGGCGATAAAAAGGGAGATCCGCTGCAGGGTGCAGTGTTTGAAATCTATGATGAGGATCTGAACCTTGTCGATAAGATTGAGACTGACAGCAGAGGTATCGCCACTTCGGATCAGCTCCCCCTGGGAAAATTTGTAATTAAAGAGGTGCAGTCGCCCAAGTATTACTACACAGATGGCAAACCGTTCTATGCAGAAATCAAAACTCATGGTGATCTGGTACGCTTCCGTGTAGAGAATACTCCGGTTGACCTGGATGTTTCTGTCGAGAAGCGAGGCGTTGCTGAAACAATGTCCGGCGAGACTATCCGGTACACCTTCTCGAATATCGCAAACCAGTCCAATTGTGAGCTGGACGACTTCTATTGGAGAGACAATCTGCCCACTGATGCAATACGCATTCTCTCGCTCAACACCGGTACTTGGAGTGAGCGAGGCACATACGAACTGTGGGTACGCACCAATAAGAAGGGCTGGAGGCGCATTGAGAGCAATCTGAGGACCAATGTTGAGTATAACATTGACCTGACCCCCGATGCACTGGATCTCGCGTCCAACGAGTATGTTACCGATTTCCGGCTTGAGTTCGGCACCGTAGGCGCTGGATTCACCAGTGAAACCGATCCTTACATCAAGGTTCGTGTAAACGATGGCCTGGAAGATGGCTATCGCTTCACCAACACCACCGATGTCGGCGGTCGCCGTGGCGGTGAGTGGGTTTATGACCGTGATACTTGGGTAACGGTTATCTATGAAGGCGAACCCGGAGAAGGCGGATCGAGCGGCGGAGGCAAGAAGCCGCTCCCGC
>ENA-ORSC01001709-ORSC01001709.1-human-gut-metagenome-genome-assembly--contig:-NODE-1709-length-14469-cov-9.249896_pt1 | contig 14469 bp, 10 predicted proteins | sample MGYA00242178_ERZ509140 | MGnify/ENA primary metagenome ERZ509140 (study PRJEB26280, sample SAMEA2338681) | human gut metagenome | biome: human gut; feature: human-associated habitat; material: faeces... | reverse complement strand
AAAAAAGCGATTGCAGGCACTCTGTAAAACGACAGACGGCTTCCAAATTGCCGAGCAGGATCTGGCTCTGCGCGGGCCGGGCGATTTCTTCGGCAGCCGCCAGCACGGACTTCCGCTTTTAAAGGTCGCAAGCCTGCAGATGGATTTGGAGACACTACAGGACGCACAGCAGGCCGCAGCCGCTGTGATTCAAACCGCAGACAGCCTGAACGCCCCGGAACTCGCCCCCCTCAAAGCAAGAGTCGAGGCCCTGTTCACCCGTCAGGAGGTCAGTTTGAACTGACCGATTTTGCGGCCGACGATACTTTTATCAATGTAATAACGCTTTTTGAAATTAGCGACTGCCCATCAGCATTTTCTTTTGCTTCTCCAAGACCCTTCTCCAAAAGAAAACGCTGGCAAAAGAAAACGAGCCCGGAGGGATTTCGATTTCCCTCCAGGCCTCCTTGAACCGACCAGAAAAACCGCTTCGGTTTTTCTGGACTTTTCCCGCGAAATATGTAGCAGTTCAAAACTTCTGACGCCGTGCGTACAAGCTTCGTAGGGGTCGATGCCCACATCGCCCCGGCAGGATGCACCGTACTTTACGGGAATCTTCGGCGAATTCGCAACTTCCCAGCGGGCCGATGTGGGCATCGGCCCCTACAGGACTCCGGCAAATTCGCACTGCCCTGTAAATTTTGAATGCAGGGCGTTTTTACCGCAGATATTAAATCGTAACTGCTTGCAAATTTTGTGTACCATAACAGGCGGCGCGTACTGTAGCGCCCGTAGGGTGAGTTCGTGTGTTCGCAACAACTGAAAATCAGGGCTTGTCTGAATTGCATTCGCAATATGCGCCAAACGTAACCAAGCGTCCGTTTCCTCCTCTTTCCCGTCGAACCGCTTCGCTGGGTTCGCCGGGAATGCTTGAATCTCACAGCTGCACCAATATAAAAACCCGCGGCTCCCCGATATGTTCAGGGAGCCGCGGAATTTTTGTATGCTTACCGGTGCGTGCCGACAAAGAAGACGGAGATCACGCCCGGGCCGGTGTGGGCACCGATGACGGGGCCGACGTAGTTGATAATAATATCCTTGACCGGGGTCAGGGCGCGGATCTGTTCGGCCGTGTATTCCGCATCCTCGATGCAGTCGCCGTGGCAAATGAAAACGGTCTGCTCCGCCGGGTTGATAGCCGTGTCGGCCAGCTTCTGCGCGAGGGCTTTGAGCGCAGCTTTCCGGCCTCTGGCCTTGGTGACGTTCTTGAGCGTTCCGGCATCATCGGTGTGCATGACGGGCTTGATCTGCAAAACGGTGCCGACGATGGCCGTCGCCGCATCGACGCGGCCGCCGCGCTTTAAGAACATCAGGTCGTTGACCGTGAACCAGTGGCAAAGGTGCGGAATCGTCTCGCGGACATAGTCCGCGACCTCGTCCATGGACGCGCCGGACTGCTGCTTCTTTGCGGCCAAATACAGAAGCAGACCTTCGCCCAGAGACGCGCAGAGCGAATCAATGGCGATAAGTTTTCGCTCAGGGTATTTTTCCCGCAGTTCGTCGCAGGCGATCGCACCGGACTGATACGTTGTGCTCAGTCCGGAGGAAAAGCCGATGAAGAGGATATCAAGACCCTCCTTCAGTTTTCCCTCCATGACGGCGGTGAACTCCGAGACGTTAACGGCGCTCGTGGTGGCGCGTTCGCCGTTGCGGAGTTTGTCGTAAAACTCCTTGAAGCCGATCTCGCGGCCGTCGAGATAGTTGGCGTATGTATGCTCCCCAATCAGAACATGCAGCGGCAGGACGGCAAGATCGAGTTCATCCGCCAGCGCCTGCGGCAGATCGCAGGAGGAGTCTGTTACGATTTGAAAACGTTTTTCCATGTGTGACCTCCGGTTCTTAATTTCTGAAGCATATTATACCGCGCCGTGCCGCAAAATGCTATTCAAAAATCGCCATTTTCGCTCTACAAGTCCGAACGCCCGGTCTACCCGCGGTAGAGTCCCTGCGGCGCAAGGACTTGCGCTGTTTTAGCTTTGCCTCTTTTCGGAAGGGCGCAGATGTGGTAAAATAGGAATATCGCGAATTCCAAACAGGAGAAGTCCAATATGAACAATGACATGCAATCGCAGTTTGACCCTGAAAATGCGCCCGCGTTCGACCGTCTGCGCGACCGCAGGCGTGCAAAGCGCCGCCGGGTGCTCCGCGTCGTGCTGACGCTTCTTGTGTGCGCGGCACTTCTGGGCAGCGCAGCCTACTACGCGCACCGGCAATTCGTAAAGCCCTATCTCGACACACCAGTCACGAGCAGCGAGACAGACGCCCCTTCCGAGCCTGAGGTCACTGTCCCTGAGACGCAGGTGCAGGAACCCGCCCCGGAGCCGTCGCCGGAACCAGAACCCGAACCGGAACCTGATCCGGAACCAGAACCCGAGCAGCCTGCTCTAACGCTGGCAGAGTCGTCGGAGACGACCCAAACGCTCGATTTGGAGTTGTATTCGTCTTCCGCCATATTGGTCGATGTGCAGAACGGGACGGTGCTGGCAGAAAAGGGCATGGACGAAAAAATTTACCCTGCGTCCATGACAAAGCTCATGACGCTGCTGGTAGCAGCAGAAAACCTGCCTGATCTCGACGCGGCGTTCACCATGACGCAGGCCATCATTGACCCGCTGTACCTCGCGGGCGCGTCAATGGCGGGCTTTGTGAACGGCGAGACGGTCACGATGCGCGATCTGCTGTACGGCGCAGTTGTACCCTCCGGCGCGGAGGCGACGGAGGCGCTGGCGCAGGCCGTGGCCGGCAGCGAGGAAGCGTTTGTCGCTATGATGAACGAAAAGGCCGCGGCGCTGGGCCTGACCAACACGCATTTCATGAACACCAGCGGTCTGCACGACGAGAACCACTATTCCACGGTGCGCGAGATCGCGCTGATTTTACAGGCGGCACTGGAAAACGAGACGTGCGCAGAAATATTAAGCGCAGAGAATTACCGGGCGAGCGAAACGGAGCAGCACCCGGACGGGCTTGCCATGACGAACAAATTCCTCTACCGCGTCCATCACGAATACGCCCTGAACGGCGCGGAGATCACAGCCGCCAAGACAGGTTATACCACCGAGGCCATGAACTGCTGCGCGAGCGCCGGAAAAACGCCGGACGGCAGAAGCGTGATCTGCGTGACGGCGAACGCGTGGACGGGCGATTTCTGCATCGAGGACCATATTGCGCTCTATACGAAATACTGCGGCAGCGCAGAAGCTGAATAACGGGAGGATACCGGATATGAAAAAGCTGTCCCCGCGCGTCTGGCTGACGCTCATTCTCGTCGGCCTGGTCGGCCAGTTTGCCTGGACAATCGAAAATATGTATTTTAACGTCTATCTCTATAACACCATCTCCACCGACCCCGGCTATATTTCCGCCATGGTCGGCTGGAGCGCGGCTGCCGCCACGCTGACGACGCTTCTGATGGGCGCGCTGTCCGACCGTGTGGGAAAGCGCAAGCTGTTTATCTGCGGCGGCTATCTGCTGTGGGGCCTGTCCACGGCGGCATTCGGCCTCGTGACGGTCGAAAACGCGGCGAAGCTGTTCCCGGCAGCCTCCGCGGCAGCTGCTGCGGCAGTGATGATCGTCGTGCTCGACTGCGTGATGACCTTTTTCGGCTCAACAGCCAACGACGCGGCCTTCAACGCGTGGATCACCGACACTGTGCCCAATGAGGCGCGGGGCAAGGCTGAATCCGTGCTGGCCATCCTGCCGCTGATCTCCATGCTCGTCATTTTCGGACTGTTCGACAGCATGACGCAGCGCGGGCAGTGGCAGAAATTCTTTGCGATCTTCGGCGGACTCGTCGTGCTGACGGGCGTTGTGTCCATCTTCCTGATCCCCGAGCCGAAGCTGGAACCGAGACGGGACAGCTATCTGAAAAACCTTGTCTACGGGCTCCGCCCGACTGTTGCGAAAGAGAACTCGGCGCTCTATCTGTCCTTTGCGGCGTTCTGCCTGTTTTCCGTGGCCGTGCAGGTCTTCTTCCCGTATCTCATTATCTATATGCAGAACTATCTGCATTTTGACGGCTACGCCCTCGTGCTGGGCATTGTACTGATCTTTGCGTCGGTCGTGAGCGTGCTCTCCGGCCGCGTGATCGACCGGCTCGGCGAACTGCGGTGCGTACTTCCGGCGGCAGGAGTCATGTTCGCCGGACTGCTCGGCATGTTCTTCGCGCGGTCGATGCTGGCCGTGATCCTGACGGGCTGCATTATGATGTCCGGCTATATGCTGGTCACGGCGATTTTGTCCGGTGTCATCCGCGACCATACACCTGCCGGAAAGGCCGGACATTTTCAGGGCATCCGCATGATCTTCGGCGTTCTGCTGCCGATGATTTTAGGCCCTGCCATCGGCGCAGCGGTCATTCGCGGCAGCGATTCCACCTATGTTGATCTCGGCGTGGTAAAGACTGTGCCGACGCCGTCCATTTTCCTTGCGGCAGCCGTCGTGCTGCTGCTGATTCTGCCGCCGGTGCTGCTACTTAAAAAGAAGGAGGAGGCAAAATGCTGACACGCTGGGGTGAAACACTGGACAAGGACACCGTTTTGCAGGAATATCCCCGCCCGCAGCTTGTGCGGGAAAGTTATTATAATCTTAACGGCCTCTGGGACTATGCCATCACGGCCTCCGACGCCTGCCCCAGCGCGTGGGACGGGAACATTCTCGTGCCATTTTCACCGGAAGCGCCGCTGTCCGGGGTGAGCCGGGCTCTGAAGCCCGGTCAGGTGCTCTGGTACCGGCGGACGCTGCCGTTCGGAAAGCAGGACGGCAGGCGGATGCTGCTGCACTTCGGAGCCGCCGACCAGCGGGCATGGATGTACGTCAACGGCCTTCTTGCCGGGGCGCATACAGGCGGGTATACAGCCTTTACGCTGGATATTACAAAGCTTCTGCAAGATGGCGAAAATGTCCTGACCGTCGCTGTGCGTGACGATACGGACACCGTGCCCCTCTCGCGCGGGAAGCAGAAGACAACGCGCGGCGGCATCTGGTACACGCCGCAGAGCGGCATCTGGCAGACCGTCTGGGCGGAACAGGTACCGGAGCATTATATACAGTCGCTTCTGTTTACTCCGGAACTGCCGGAAGGACGCATCCGCTGGATGCTCACCGCGTCCGCGCCGAAAGACGCCCGAATCGAAATTTCCTATCAGGGAACTCCGGTCACCGAGGGCGTAACGGACGAGGACGGCTGCGGCAGCGCCGTTCTGCCGCCGGAGCAGCTGCACCTGTGGTCCCCGGAGGCGCCGAACCTCTATGACGTAACCGTCACATTGGGGGACGATACCGTCAAAAGCTATTTCGCCATGCGCACCGTCGGCACCGGGATAGACGCAGCAGGTCATCCGTGCCTGCTGCTGAACGGGCAGCCGTACTTCCACCACGGTGTGCTCGATCAGGGCTACTGGCCGGACGGGTTATATACCGCACCGTCGGACGACGCGCTGATCTATGATATCGAACTGATGAAGCGTCTGGGCTTCAACATGCTGCGCAAGCATATCAAGGTCGAGCCCATGCGCTGGTATTATCACTGCGACCGGCTGGGCATGCTGGTCTGGCAGGACATGCCCTCCGGCGGCGGACAGTACAATCTGCTGACCATCTCCGCGCCGCTCATCACCGGCATTCATCTCAAGGACAGTCATTACCGCCTTTTCGCCCGTACGGACGCGCAGGGCCGCGAGGACTTCACACGCGAACTGACGGAGCTGATCACGCAGCTGCAGAACTGCCCGTGCATCGTCTTGTGGGTGCCGTTCAACGAGGGCTGGGGACAGTTTGACGCGAAAAACGCAGTGCGGCTGATCCGCAGGCTCGACCCCACGCGGCTGATCGACCATGCCAGCGGCTGGCACGATCAGGGCGTGAGCGATGTGAAAAGCCTGCATGTGTACTTTAAGCCCTATCGCTTCCGGCCTGACAAGAAGGGCCGCGCAGTCGTTCTGTCGGAGTTCGGCGGATACAATCTGCCGGTTGCGGGACATACCTGGAACACGAAAAACTTCGGCTACAAGGGCTATCAGACGCCCGAGGCACTGGGCGAGGCGGTCAAAACGCTCTATGAAACGCAGATCATTCCTGCACACAGAGCGGGGCTTGCCGCCGACGTTTACACGCAGCTGAGCGATGTAGAGGATGAGGTCAACGGCTTTGTGACCTATGACCGGCGCGTGGAAAAGCTGCCGGAGGCGCTGATGCAGGCCATCGCGCAGGAACTGAGAGGAGATTGACCATGAAAAAACGGATACTGGCGCTGCTTCTGGTGCTGACGCTGCTGGTGCTCGGCGGCTGCACGGTGCGCGACACGGTGCAGGTCATGGGAATCAGCGTTACGACGCTGCAGGAGTTGGCGGACGCTGCGCTGTCCGAGGACACGGAAGCGCCCGAATCGGGCGAACAGTTTGTCACTGCCGAAGACCCGGAGGTCACGCAGACTGCCGACACGGTCGATGCGCACGGGTATTATTACGATGCAGAGCACGTCGTTCTGTATCTTGACGCCTACGGCCATCTGCCGGAGAACTATATCACAAAGTCCGATGCCCGCGCGCTCGGCTGGGAGGGCGGCAGCGTTGAAGCATACCGGGAAGGAGCCGCCATCGGCGGCGACCGCTTCGGCAACCGCGAAGGGCTTCTGCCGGAGAAAACAGGAAGAACCTATACCGAATGCGACATCAACACACTCGGCGCAGACTCACGCGGAGCCGAGCGTCTGATTTTCTCGAACGACGGGCTGTATTTTTATACATCCAACCACTACGCGTCGTTTACGGAACTGACCGTGGACGGAGGCACTGTCATATGGAACTGACCTACCGGATCGACTGCCGGGAACTGACCTCCCGCGCTGCTGCGCACGACTGCTTTGCGCGCGTGTTTTCGCTGCCCGCGTCCTATGGGCGGAATCTCGACGCACTGTACGATGTTCTGACCGATCTGCCGCCGTGTACGCTTATATTGGAGCATATTGACTGCCTGTATGGTACACTCGGGCCGTATGCGGAAAAGCTGCTTGACACCTTCCGCGATGCAGCGCTGGAAAACAAAAATATCCAAATTCAAGAAGATACCAAAACTTTTTGAGCATTTTTTGGCATTGTCTATATTGTAAAAAAACGGGCGATTTTCCTTGTGCGAATTGTCAATTTACAAAGCACGGCATTGTCGGATACAATACGCATTATGAACGAACTGTTAATAAGTCGTTCAAGAAAGAGAAATCAAGGAGGAACTCTATGGAAATCCAAACTGGCGCATTGGTAATCGTTCTTGCGTACATGGTCGGCATGATGATCATCGGCTACGTCGTCGGCAAGATCAACATCAAGGGCAGCGCAGACTATCTCGTTGCCGGCCGCAGAATGGGCCTGTTCATGGTCGCGTTCTCGCTGTCTGCCAACAACATCGGCGGCGGCAGCACCACCGGCCTCGCGCAGAAAGCGTTCGGCGCATGGGGCGTCAGCGCGATCTGGTACGTCCTGGCCGCGTCTCTGGCCATGATCCCGCTGGCCTACTTCGCTCCCAAGATCCGCAAGACCATGGCTGTCACGATCCCCGAGGTCGTCGGCCGCCGCTTCGGCAAGGTTTCCAGCAACTTCACGGCAGTCCTCAGCGTCCTGTCGCTGTTCTGCCTGACCTCTTCCCAGATCGGTGCTTCCGGTGCTGTTATCAACGCGCTGATCCCGACGATCCCTCTGAACGTCTGCCTGCTGCTGGCCGGCTTCGTCACCATCTTCTACACGACCTTCGGCGGCATGATCGCGGATCAGGTTTCCGACCTTATCCAGTTCGGCATCATTCTCGTCGGTCTTGCCATTGCAACGCCGATCGTCCTGAAGCATGCCGGCGGCTGGGCTGCGATCTCCGCTGCACTGCCCGGCGAAAAGCTGAACATGACCCAGATCGGCTGGGCCTCCATCATCGGCTACTTCTTCAACTACTTCTGCACCTTCCTCTGCGGCCCCGAAATGGTCTCCCGCTTCGAGACCTGCAAGGACGAGAAGACTGCAGTTCGTGCTTCCTTCCTCTGCGCCATCCTCATGGCTGCCATGGCAATTTTCCCGACCCTCCTCGGCCTCGCTGCCTTCGCTCTGAAGGATCAGCTGCCCGGCCTTGCTGAGAACGGCTCCAACGCCATGATGGTCGTCACTGGCACCTATGCGCCCGGCATCATCACCGGCCTCATCTCCGCCGCCATCATCTGCGCGACCATGTCCTCGGCAGACTCCAATCTGCTGTGCATGTCCACGATGATCATCAACGACATCTATCCCGGCTTCGGCGGCAAGAAAAAGCTGAATGACAAGCAGACCATCTTCTATACCCGTCTGTGCAACGTTATTGCAGCGCTCATCGCCATGTGCATCTCCATGTTCGGCGTTTCCCTCGTCGCCATGAACACCTTCGCATTCGGTATCCGCTGCGCAGGCCCGTTCGCGGCATACGGCCTCGGCCTTGCCGTTCCGAAGGCAACAAAGAACTCCGGCCTGATCTCCATCTTCACCGGCACCATCGCTTTCGTCGTCTGGCAGCTTCTGTCCAACGGCGGTACGCTGTGGTTCATGATGCCGGTCGTCTTCGGCAGCCTTGTCTCCGTCATCACGTTCTATGTTGTGAACCTGATCGAGTGGAAGCGCGGCGTTCCCGCTGCTCCCTCCGCTTACGCTGTCGAGAAAGCCAAGTAATCCCGCTTCCCCCAACTGAAACCGCCCGCCCTGCCGCATGGCAGGGCGGGTTTTCTGCCTCTTGACATTTTCTGCAGAGTTCGTTAAAATCTGTTCATCGGAGGGTCGATTCATTGATTATTCGGCTGGATAAGATGCCGGGCATGCGTCCGGGGTTTTATCCGGTCTTTTTTTGGAGTTGAAGCTATGGAAAACCAGAAAAATGATTTCCTGAACGGGCCAATTCTTTCCCCGCTGCTGCGGTTTGCGGGGCCGGTGCTGCTGGCGCTGTTTCTGCAGGCGATGTACGGCGCGGTCGATTTGATCGTTGTCGGAAAATTCGCGGGCACAGCGGACATCTCCGCCGTCTCGACCGGCAGTCAGGCTATGCATCTTGTCACATCGCTTCTCGTCGGGCTCACAACGGGCGTGACCGTTCTTCTGGGCCAGAAGATCGGCGAGGGCAGGCCGGACGAAGCCGGGAATGTCGTCGGCAGCGCGATCTGCCTGTTCGTGTGCGTCGCGCTTGCGCTAACGGCGCTGCTTTCTGCGCTGACCGAGCCATTCTGCCGTCTGCTGCAGGCCCCAGAGGAGGCCTTTGTTCCCACGACACAGTATGTGCGCATCTGCTCGGCGGGAACGCTGTTCATTGTGGCGTTCAACGTCATCGGCAGCGTCTTCCGCGGGCTTGGCGACTCCAAAATGCCGCTGATCACGGTTGCGATCGCGTGCGTTACGAACATTTTCGGCGATCTGCTGCTGGTAGACGTATTCCAGATGGGTGCAGCCGGCGCGGCGCTTGCAACGGTGTTCGCACAGGCGGTCAGCGTGATTTTGTCCCTGTTCGTCATCATGCGCCGCAAACTGCCCTTTACGTTCCGCAAGGAGCAGCTGCGCTTTGACCGGCCGCTCACAGCCGGAATTCTGCGTCTCGGCATTCCGATTGCGCTGCAGGACGTGCTGGTCGGCGTGTCGTTCCTCGTCATTCTGGCTATTGTCAATTCTCTGGGACTCTTGCAGTCTGCCGGCATGGGCATTGCGGAAAAGGTCTGCGCGTTCGTCATGCTGCTGCCGTCGGCATTTTCTCAATCCGTGTCCGCGTTTGTCGCGCAGAATACCGGCGCAGGTAAGCCGGAACGCGCAAAAAAAGCGCTGCGCTACAGCGTCGCCGTCTCGCTGTGCATCAGCGTGTTTGTGTTTTACTTCAATTTCTTCCATGGCGATCTGCTCGCTGGAATTTTTGCAAACGACCATGCCGTCATTCTCGAAGCGGCAGACTATCTCAAGGCCTACGCCATCGACTGTCTGCTGACCTCATTCCTATTCTGCTTTGTCGGCTATTTCTCCGGCCTCGGCAAGACAGTCTTTGTCATGACGCAGGGCATTCTGGGCGCGTTCGGCGTCCGTATCCCCGTGTCGTTCGCCATGTCCCGGCTGCCGAACGTGCGCCTTTTCTACATCGGCCTCGCGACCCCCTGCTCGACCGTTGTGCAGGTCCTGCTGTGCCTTGGCTATTATGCGCATCTGGCCCGCAGGGAACGGCGCGCATAGCTTGGACGCGGTTGGTGCATTCTACTGGTACAATTTCGCCATGGTTCATGCCATTTTATACGATTGTGCGCTTTCAGAAACCCCCGGACGGGCTTTGGCCTGTCCGGGGTTTTTTTATGCGATATCGTACTGACTCTTGTAGATTTCGTAATAGAAGCCCTTTTTCTCCAGCAGATCGCGGTGCCTGCCCTGCTCCACAATACGGCCGTCGCGCAGAACCAGAATGAGGTCGGCATCGACGATCGTGGACAGGCGGTGGGCGATGATGAAGCAGGTCCTGCCGCGCATGAGGCGGTCCATGGCTTTCTGGATGAGCAGTTCCGTACGCGTATCGACATTGGATGTCGCTTCATCGAGAATCAGCAGTTCGCGCTGCGCGAGAAGCGCCCGCGCGATGGTCAGCAGCTGCTTCTGGCCAGAGGAGATCGATGAGGTATCGCTGCCGACCACGGTATCGTAGCCCTTGGGGAGCGTGCGGATAAAATGGTCGCAGTACGCCTCATCGCAGGCGCGGATAATTTCCTCGCGCGTCGCGTCCGGCTTGCCGAAGGCTACGTTCTCGGCGATCGTGCCGCCGAAGAGCCATGTGTCCTGCAGCACCATGCCGAAGCGGTCGCGTGTGGAGGCGCGGGAATAGTTCGCAATGTCGTGCCCGCTCAGCAGGATGCTGCCGGAATCGACGTCGTAGAATCGCATGAGCAGATTCACAATCGTCGTCTTGCCCGCACCGGTTGGGCCGACGATGGCGACGTGCTGGCCCTTTTCCACATGCAGGTTCAAATCTTGGATGAGTTCGGTATCCGGCTCATAGGCAAAATCCACATGTCGGAACTCCACGCTGCCGTCTCCGCCCGCAGGAAGAGCTTGTTCGATCGGCGCTTCCTCCGGCAGCTCCAGCAGATCGACGACGCGCCGGGCGGCCGCCTTGGCCTGCTGCAGCGTACTCAGGCCGTTGGAAATCTGCTCGAGCGGCTCGGAAAACTGCCGTGCAAACAGCACCAGCGTCACAATCACGCCCACCGGAACGCCCTGCCGCACGATCAGCCAGCCGCCGAGCAGATTGATGGCGATATACGCCAGCGAATTGGACGCGGCAATGACCGGCTGGACGATGGCGGAGAGATAGGTTGCTTTCGCCTCGGAGACGCGGCGCGCATCGTTGATCTCCGCGTGGCATTTGGCGCAGTGCTCCTCGAGATTATAAGCCTTTGTCGTCGCGTAGTTCGTGTAGGCTTCTTCCACGACGGAATACAACTCGCCGGACTGCTTGAACATCTGATGGAAATACGTTTCCGACCGGCCCGCGATCTTTGCTGACAGCCAGATGGAAACCGGCATGAACGCGATCACGGCCAGCGAAAGCTGCCAGTTCTGCAAAAACATCACGACCGCGATGGCCAGAATCTGCAAAAAGCCGCCTGTAATGGTGTCGAGCACCGTATGCAGGGAGCCGCCGATCCGGGACACGTCCTCCGTCATGCGCGAGAGAATATCGCCGACGGGCGTGTGATCGACAAAGCTGACGGGCAGGCGCTGGATTTTGTCGGAGATCTGGATGCGGAGGTTGCAGGTAAAATACCGGCTGACAGCGCGGTTGAGCAGCTGCATCTTGCCGTAGCTGACAGCGGCACGCAAGATATACACGCCTGCCAGCGCCAGAAGCCCCGGCGCGAGCTGCGCCAGCACGGACGCGCCCGTCTCCGGCGCGTCAAAATAATCGATCAGGATCTGCACCAGCGCGCCCATCTGCGTCGGGATGATCAGCGCACACACAACGAGCGCCAGGCTCATGACGACGCCAAGCGCAAGCTGCCAGCGGATGGACTTCGCACCCTTCAGCAGCTGAATAAGCGCGTCGGCGGAAACGTGATTTTTCTGTTCCTGCTTCACTTCGCGTCACCTCCTGTCTGCGAGGCGTAGATCTCCTGATAGATCTTACAGCGGGACAAAAGTTCCGCGTGTACACCGTGATCGACCAGCCGCCCGCGGTCCATGACGAAGATGTGATCCGCGTTCATAGCCGAGGTGATGCGCTGGGTAATGACGATCTGGGTCTTGCCCTGAATTTTCTCATTGAGGCTCCGGCGCAGGTTCGCTTCTGTCAGGAAGTCGAGCGCAGAGAAGCTGTCGTCGAAGACATAGATCGGCGCGTCCTTCAAAATCGCGCGTGCGATGCACAGACGCTGCTTCTGGCCGCCGGAGAGGTTCTTGCCGGACTGCTGGAGCGGATGCTCCAGATGCTCGGGCAGGGAATTGAGGAAAGGTGTGAGCTGCGCGATATCGGCGGCTTCGAGAATGTCCGCTTCCTCCGCGCCGGGACGGCCCATCTCGATATTGTGCCGGATAGTGCCAGAATACACGGCGGTCTTCTGCAGGACGCAGCTGATGTTCTTCCGGATCACGCCCCGGTCGATCTGCGAGGCACTGACGCCGTCGAAGAGGATCTGTCCCTCAGTCGGCAGGCGGAAGGACAGCAGCAGCTGCACGAGCGTACTTTTGCCGCTGCCCGTGCCGCCGATGACGGCGATCTTCTGTCCCGGCAGGATGTGCATGCTGACGTCCTGCACAGCAGCCTCCGATGCGCCCTCATAGCGGAAGGTCACATGGTCGAAGGTAATTTCGCCGCCGAACGTGTGCTCCGCGCCCTTGGCTGTCTCCTGCATTCCTGTGGCGTGAAAGATCTCGCCGATGCGATCAGCCGCGACCTTTGCGTGCGGCAGCATGACCATGGCAAAGCCGCCCATCAGAACGCCGTTGGCGACAAGCGCCAGATACTGGATGATGGCGAAGATATCGCCGCCGGAGATGGCGTGGCTGCCCGTCTCCATGCGCCAGCCGCCGAGCCATATGATCGCCACGCCTGCGAGATTCACAAGCAGCACGGCCGCCGGGCTCAGAAGTCCCATCTGCACGTTGGCATTGATGATGTTCTCGGCCATGACGTGTGTGGCGTCGGCGATCTTCTGCTGCAGACTCGCTTCCTTATTAAATGCGCGGATAACGCGGATGCCGTGCAGACGTTCGCGCATGACGTCGTTCTGGATATCGATGTACTTATCAGATGTTTCGTGCAGAGGGCCGATGCGCTTGCTGATGGGCCGGACGATCAGGAAAATCGCCGGGACGAACAGCAGCAGGATCAGGCTCATCGTCACGTCCTTGCGCAGCGCCAGAATGACACCGCCGAAAAACAGCACCGGAATCGTAATGAGGCTGCCGGAGATCATCGATGCGACCCAGGAGACGGTGCCGATGTCGTAGGTTGACCGGGACAGGAGCGCTGCCGCGCCGATAGAATTGAATTCCTCGAACGTCATATTATTGACGAGGGAAAACACGTCTGTACGCAGATCGGCATTGAAACCCGCGACCACGTCACAGCTGATCTTCCGCCCAGCCAGAAGCGCGGCAAGACCCGCCGCCGCAACGGCCAGCATCCACGCGCAGCAGCGCACAATATATGCAAAATCCGACTGCCGGACACCGTTATTCAAGATGTCGTTCATAATCGTCGGCAGCAGCAGATCGCACACCGTCGCCGCCGCGACCAGCAGCATCGCCAGCGCAATGCGCCTGCGGTACGGCTTCAGATAAGGCAGGATATCCTTCATAAATGGCTCTCATTCCTCTCTGTAGTTCATTTCCCGGAAGACAGTCCAGATTTTCATTATAGCATGGCAAACAAGCGTTCGCAAGTGTCTTTTTTATTTTAAAGAGCCGAAGCGTTCCTGCTTTCCATGATCTTCAACCTCCGCATTCTTTCGTTATTATCGTATCTATATTCATTATTGTCGAAATATCAGCTTGCATTGCAGTCCGGACGATGGTATGATGGCAGTGCTGAAACGGACAGCGGACTGTGCGGACGCTTGCAGACCTTGTTCGTTCCAATTCCTCGTCATCCTTTCTGACATTTCTGACATCTCCCTTCTGCATCCGCGCCGCACAGCCACAGGACCCCGCCGGGCACTGCCGCCCGGCGGGGTCCTGTGCGTTCGACCATGCGGAAAAGCGCCGCTTTTTGTTTGAAATAGCGAAACACTCTATTGCAATCGCGTCCGGCTGCTGGTATAATGCAAGCAGAAAGGAAGCCTTTCGGCTTTGTTTTCCCGAACGCTGTTTTCTTTGGAGAATAACCATGCGATATAAGAAATTATTTGTCCTTCTGCTGGCGCTGGCGCTTTTGTGCGGAAGCCTGTCCGGCTGCGCGTCTGAGCGG
>ENA-ORSC01001707-ORSC01001707.1-human-gut-metagenome-genome-assembly--contig:-NODE-1707-length-14473-cov-13.859065_pt1 | contig 14473 bp, 7 predicted proteins | sample MGYA00242178_ERZ509140 | MGnify/ENA primary metagenome ERZ509140 (study PRJEB26280, sample SAMEA2338681) | human gut metagenome | biome: human gut; feature: human-associated habitat; material: faeces... | reverse complement strand
TGTGGCTGCCTCCTCCTGCTCACGCGCGATCTCCTCTTTGACCCTATCGAGCGCGACCTTGAACGGATAGTTGTAATAATGTCCGCTTCGCTGCTGTATCGCGACCAGCTCCGCATATCCGGGATCAAGCTCGTAGAGTGCGCGGGCAATGCGCGGATCGACCTTATAGCGCGTATAATAGCTGCTGCGGTCGAGATAATAGGTGAGCGTTACGGGCTCGGTCTGATAGAGAACGCCGAAGCGCTCGTCTGGGTGTTTGCCGAAATTCGGCGCATAGTCGAACGAAAGCCCTCGTCCGTCATAGGCGGGATCAAACTCCGTCTCGGTCATTTCCTTGGTATCGGCGTCAAGATAATAATACTTTCCGTCCTTGGTAAACAGGGGACGGTCGGATATGTCGCGCGCATAGGCGGGGACGACGTCGGCGGCGGGAAATACCGCTATGGGGCTGCCGTCGCTGTTGAACAGCATTATGTTGCCGTCGTTGCAGTCGATCATTATATATCCCATATAAAGCTCGACGGCGGCACGCGGGACGGTTTGCTCCTCATAGGATTCGTAAAGCTGACCGCCCTCCTCGAGTCTTGACGGAACGAGCACGGTCACGGCCTTTTCGGTGCCGAAATTCCGTACTCCGGGCAGCTCGACGCCGTCGGGTGTTATCTCGGCAAACCTCATGCCCTCGGTAAATGATGAATAAGTGATACGATAACCTTCGGATATCAGCTCGGCAAGCGTCGGGTAGCTCACCGGTTCGTCGGGCGTAACGGGGGATGAGGTGTCATCTCCCGGCTTTGATGTGCCCGTGGAATCGGACGGGCGGCGCGTGCCGTCGGGCGCGGTCGTAAGGCTTTTGAGGTATTCCTCATAGGCAAGCTCGCCCGGCGTTTTGGTGTGCGTTGCATCGCCGCCGTCCCGCCACGGCAGATGGACCGAAACGACGCCTGCGGCAAGCAGGCATATAAACACCGCGACGGCGGCAAAGGGTATGACGGCTGCCGCGCGCAGCAGTATTTTTTTCGGAAAAGGTTTTTGATAATTATCCTTCATTTCATTCCCCCTGTGCGGTCGTGCATCCGTTATTTGTGGTACTTTGTACCATTTATTATGTTGAACGAACGGTAGACCGCTTCAAGCAGCATTATTCTGAAGAGCTGATGCGGAAATGTCAGTTTTGAAAGCGAAAGACGGAGGTCGCACGCCGCTTTGACACGTTCGTCAAGCCCGTGCGAGCTGCCGATTATAAAGCAGATGCAGCCCTTTTCGTCAGCGGCTCTGCCGAGGATACCGGCAAGTGCCGCAGAGTCGTATTCCTTGCCCTCGATGCCTATTTTACCGGCATCGCGGCACGCCTTCTCCGAACCCAGCGCCACATAGTCGTCGTACTTGATGACCTCGGCGCGGATGAATCCTTTTTCGAAGTCGGTGTGGATGATACCTGCCGTCTGCGGGGCTTTCATGCCGCGCACGTATGTCCAGGCCCGCGACTCGTCGGCGCCCGTGGTGAAGAACGTTTCGAGGTTCAGCAATTTGTAGGCCGATTTTATCAGGCGAGCCACGCCCGATTCCTCAAGGCCGAGGTCTTCGAGGAACATCTGCCGCTCCTCGTAGCTTTCCAGTTCGGCGATGTCGGCCTCCGTCGCTGCTGCGACGACGAGCATTTCGGCTTTCTCGCCCGCGATGGCCGCCTTCACCGCTTCGGTATAGGCATTGCCCGTCACGGCGCTTTTCTCGTCCACGTTGCAGACGTAGAGCACCGGTTTGTCGGTCAGCAGGTTGAGGTCGGCGACCAGCTTGCGGTCTTCCTTCTCCAGTTCCACCGTGCGGGCGCTGTTCCCCTGTTCGAGTGCGGCTTTGTATTGCAGGAGCAGCTCCACGGCACGCCTGGCGTTCTTGTCGCCGCCCGAGGTGGCCTGCTTCTGCGTTTTGGCGAGGCGGTTTTCGACGGTTTCGAGGTCTTTGAGCTGCAACTCCGTGTCGATGATGCCCTTGTCGCGCACGGGGTCGATCGAACCGTCCACATGGGTGATGTTGCCGTTGTCGAAGCAGCGCAATACATGGATGATGGCGTGCGTGTTGCGGATGTTGGCCAGGAATTTGTTGCCGAGCCCTTCGCCTTTCGACGCCCCTTTCACCAGCCCGGCGATGTCCACGATCTCGATCGTGGTCGGGATCACCCGTTTGGGATTGTCGATCTCCGCCAGTTTGACAAGCCGCTGGTCGGGAACCGTGATGACGCCCACATTGGGCTCGATGGTACAGAAAGGAAAGTTCGCCGCCTGCGCCTTCGCATTGGACAGGCAGTTGAAAAGGGTCGATTTACCCACGTTGGGCAAACCTACGATGCCGCATTGTAAAGCCATTCTATTTATTTGTCGTTAGATTTCAATAACGCCTGCAAAGATACGAAATTCTTTTCATATTGTCATCGCAGGCAGGGGCTTTCGCACGGTTCCGCCTGCGATTTCCCGCTTTGCAGGGCATCGCCGGACGGATCGCTCGCAATGAAAAGGCAGCGGCCTGCGCAGGCCGCTGCCTTTTGGGGGCAGGCTGGTTTATCGTGCGTAGATGCGGGCCGCATAGCCTCCGCCCGGGGCCATCCGGATCTTCAGCCTGCGATCCTGCGGCAGCTCCGATACGGTCTTCCTGAAGTCGCGGGCTGCCCGGTCGGCGTTGATGCCGTCGGCGAAACTCTCGATGTCGTAGTTGCCGTTGCCGATGAACGACAGATCCAGCTCCAGTTCGCGGGGTGTCCAGTCGGTCATGGCGCCGATGTACCACGTGTCGCCCGAGCGGCGGGCGATGGCGATATATTCGCCCACCGAACCCGTGAGGGCCACCGTTTCATCCCATACGGTCGGGACTGAGGCCATGAAAGCGAAGCACTCGGGTTCCTTCATGTAGTTCGACGGCGAGTCGCAGAGCATCGTGATCGGCGACTCGAAGACCACGTACTCGGCCAGCTGGCGGCAGCGGGTGCCCTGGCTCATGGGTTCGCTGTGCACCGGGCGGTAGTTGCCGCGCGAGGCATTGCGCATGGCTCCCTGCGTATAGTCCATCGGCCCGGCGACCATGCGGATGAACGGCATCGTGACGTCGTATTTCACCATGTCGGTCGATTCGGCCGACCATTTCAGCTGTTCGAGGCCGAACACGCCCTCGTAATTGAGTACGTTGGGCCATGTGCGGTTGAGCCCCGTGGGCTTGAATACGCCGTGGAAATCGAGCAGCATCTTATGTTCGGCGCAGACTTCGGCGGCGCGGTGCAGGAAATCGACCATCCGTTGGTCGTCACGATCCATGAAATCGACCTTGAAACCCTTGACGCCCATGTCGGCATAATGTTTCACGACGCGTTCCATGTCGCGCTCGAAGGCGTAGTAGCCCGCCCAGAGGATGATGCCCACATTGCGCTCGCGGCCATATTCGACCAGTTCTTCCAGGTCGATCTCCGGCACTACCTGCATCAGGTCTGCCTGTTTGTTCACGGCCCATCCCTCGTCGAGGATCACGTATTCGATCCCGTGCTGCGAGGCGAACCAGATATAATACTTATAGGTTTCGTTGTTGATGCCCGCCTTGAAATCGACGTCGTAGAGGTTCCATGCATTCCACCACTCCCAGGCCACTTTTCCGGGTTTGATCCACGAGGTGTCGGCGATCTTCGAGGCCGGGGCGAGGCGGTAGACCAGATCGTTGTCGAGCAACTGGCTGTCGTCCTTCGATACGGCCATTACGCGCCACGGGAACGACCGGGTGCCTTCGGTCGCGGCGATGTAAGGTTCGCGCTCCGTGACCAGCATCTGCAACTGGTTGTGGCCGCCCTGTTCCTCCTTTTTAGGATAGGGGGCGAACACGCCCTTCAGCACGGGGGCCTCCGTCGAGTTGTTGAGGAAGAGGCCCGGATAACCCTGCAGGTCGGCCTCGGTGATGACCATCTTGCGGCCGCCGGGAAGTTCCACCAGCACGGGCAGGAAGATCAGTTTGCGGGGGTCGAGCTGCGTCAGCGGGAGACGGGTGTAGGTGTTCTCGAACGAATTGCGGAACTGCCCTTCGAAATCGAGCAGCCGCTTGTGCCCGACATAGGGGGCGTACGCCGTATAATCGGCCGGGAAGGTATAGGCGACCTGCTCGTTCTCGACCAGGATGCCGTCCTTTTTCCGGGTCGTGAAACGGTAGGCCAGCCCGTCGTCGTAAAGGCGGACTACCAGCCCGTAATCGCCGCGCATCGTAAGCTCAAGTTCGTTGTAGTGGTCGCGGACGCTGCTCTTCTTGTAGAACGGCGAGGCGATCCGTGCGTCGGCCGTATTTTTCCTGGCCCTGGTGACTTTGGGGTTGCTGCCCAGCACTTCGCCGCCGCCGAGCGTCATCGAGACGGGCGACGGGGCGAGCAGCGTTTCGCCGTCGGCCGAGAGCGAGATCCTCAGGTCGGAGCCGGTGGCGACGGTGGCCTGCAGCGTGCCGTCGGGCGAGGTGAGCGTGTAGTTTTTCTGTGCCATGAGCGGCAGCGCGCACACGGTGCATGCGAATAGGAATAACGGTTTTAAGGACATAGATTCGGTTTGAAGGTTAATTTGCCCCGAAGATAGTAAATCCTCCGCAAAAAACGGCCGATATGCCTGAATTTTGATCTCTGCGCGGAACGGAAGGGGCGGGACACCTGTTTGCGGGACGGTGCTAACGCCTTTTCGGGGCGACCTGTTCGCGGTATTCCGACGGGGTGATGCCCTTCAGCTGCCTGAAGGTGCGCGAGACGTTCTTGATGTCGGAGAAGCCCAGCTCGGCGGCCGCCTCGGATACGCTCAGCCCTTCGCACAGCAACTGCATCATCTTTTCGATGCGAGTCTGGATGATGTAATCGTAGATCGAGGTGCCCATGCTCTTTTTGAAACGGGTTTCGAGCAGGCGGCGCGACAGGGGTACCAGCTTCACCAGATCGTCCACCGTGATCTTCTGACTGATGTTCTCATGGATGTAGCGCAATACCTCGGCGATGTGCGGGTCGTTGTTGGCATAGATGTCCGTCGACTGCCGGGTGATGATGTTGAGCGGCATCACCATGACGTCTTCCCATTCCGCTTCGGGGTTGCGGATCAGCCGGTCGATCAGCCGTGCCACGTCGTAGCCGCCCTGCTCGACGCCCTGGCTGAGCGACGAAAGGTTCGGGGCGGAGAGCTTGCAGATCGTCTCGTCGTTGTCTACCCCCAGGATGGCTATGTCGTTCGGAATACGCGAATTCCCCCCCCCTCGATCTGGAGGCACGCCTCGGTGATATGGTACGCCTGGTTGTCGTCGCAGGCCATGATGGCCACCGGTTTGGGCAGCGATTGCAGCCATGTGATGAGCTGCGCCGTGTCGTAGTACCACAGGTCGTTCTGGGCGCCGCTGCGCAGTGACGAGAAGGTGAAATCGGGGTTTGCCTGTTCGACGGTCTCGCGGAAACCCTGGCAGCGTTCGTCCGAGAAGTCGATGCCCCGCGTCCCGTAGAAGGCGAAGTTGCGGAACCCCTTTTTCAGGAAATACTCCGCGGCCATGCGGCCGGCAAGGTGGTGCGGCCCGGTGATGTTGGGGATCGTCGTGAAACGCTTCTTGAAATCCTGAGCGATGGCGATGATGCCGTTTTCGCGGAACAGACCGACGTTGTCCGTGTTGTAGAACTGCCCGATCACGGCGTCGGCCTTCATTCGCACGGCCCATTCGACCACCGCCTCTATGCCGAACTTGTCGCGTATCGACAACGGCAGCCGGCAAAGGCTCCACGCCTGCGCCGTGTCGTGCGCATAGCGGGCCATGCCGAGCAGCAGTTCGCGGGCATAGGCTTCGGAAAAATCGGTCAGGAAAATTACGCGTGCCATGGTCTGGTTGGGTCTCTTCGAGGGTAAAGATAGCTTTTTTTCGGGAATTTTCTGCCCCAGGACGGAATTTCGGGCGAAAAGGCACTCCTGCCGGGGTTTCGGCGCCGGATAGGAAGGTTCTGCGCGATGTGAGGATGTAAAAGCGCAAATAGCCACGGACGGGACGCTTCTCTTCTCTTATATTTGTATAACCTAAACTGCGACCGGTTCCGATGCTGCGCAGATACGGCTGCCGGGGTTTGCAATACCGCCCCGGAATCCTTATCTTTGATGGAACGCTTTACGGACGGGGCGCATACACCGAAACTGCCATGACCAAAAAACTTACCTTCGCCTTGCTGGCCCTCGGGCTCCTTGCGTGCGCGCCGCGGCCGGCCGGCCCGGTCGATTATGTAGACCCGTTCATCGGCACGGGCTACCACGGGCATACCTACCCTGGCGCAACGACGCCGTTCGGCATGGTGCAGCTCAGCCCCGACACGCGTGCCGGGGACTGGGACGCCTGCGCCGGATACCATTACGACGATACGACCATCGACGGTTTTTCGCATACGCACCTCAGCGGTACGGGGTGTGCCGACCTGGCCGACATCCTGTTCCATCCCACCACGCGCGAAATCGTGTTGCACGACGGCGCCTGCGTCCTGCAGCCCTATTTCTTTTCGCACGGGGACGAGAAGGCCTCCTGCGGCTATTATGCCGTGGAGTTACCCGGTGAAAATATCCGGGTGGAGCTTACGGCGGCGCCCCGTACGGGCGTGCACCGCTATACCTTTACGGGCAAGGGGCCGCGGCAGGTGGTCGTCGACCTGATGCACACGATCGCCGAGGAGCAGGTCGACATGCGTGAATTGCGGACGACGGCGCCCGATGAGATCGCCGGGATGCGCCGCACGCAGGGGTGGGTGCCCGACCAGTATGTCTTTTTCTCCGCCCGTTTTTCGGAGCCTTTCGCCGACGTGCGGCTGCTGGGCGACAAACAGGCCGTGCTGACCTTTGCGCCGGACACCGAAACGCTTACGATAGCCGTCGGGTTGTCGTCGGTCAGCGCAGCGAATGCCCGTCTCAACAGCGTCGCCGAGGTGCCGGAGCTGGATTTCGATGCCGTGCATGCGCGTGCCGCCGCGCTGTGGCGCGAAGCGCTGGGCGACATCGTCGTCGAGGGCGGTTCGCGCGACGAAATGGTCAATTTCTATACGGCGCAGTACCATACCAAGCTGACGCCCAATCTGATGAGCGATGTCAACGGCGAGTACCGCCGTCACGACCAGCGCATCGCGCGTATGCCGCAGGGCGGTGCCTACTATTCGACATTCTCGCTGTGGGACACTTTCCGCGCGTGGAATCCGTTGCAGACGCTGGTGGATACGACGTTAGTCAACGACATGATCCGCAGTATGCTCGACATGTACGACATAACGGGCGAGCTTCCGATCTGGCCGCTCGCGTCGGGCGAGACGGGGACGATGATCGGCTACCATGCCGCGTCGGTCATTGCCGACGCCTACCTGAAAGGTATCCGCGGATACGATGCCGAAAAGGCGCTCGATGCGATGATCCGCTCGTCGAACATCAATAAGAAAGGTTCCGATTACTATGTGGTACAGGGGTTTATACCCTCCAATATCAAGCGCGAGTCGGTCTCCTGCACGCTGGAATATGCTTACGACGACTGGGCGATCTCCCGCATGGCCGGGGCCATGGGCCGGGACGACGTCGCCCGGGAGTATGCGCAGCGGGCGCTCAACTACGCCAATGTCTTCGACGGATCGACCTGTTTCTTCCGCGGCCGTGGGACGGACGGCAACTGGTCTGAGCCGTTCGAGGAGTTCGCCACGGGGCGCGACTATACCGAGGCCACGCCGTGGCACTACCGTTTCTTCGTGCCGCACGACGTGAACGGGCTCGCCGGGCTTTTCGGCAGCCGCGAGGCGTTCGTCCGTGAACTGGATCGGCTCTTTACGCTCGAATCGGACGAGATGCAGCTCGACGTAAGCGACGTGACGGGGCTCATGGGGCAGTATGCCCACGGCAACGAACCCAGCCATCACATGGCCTACCTCTACAATTATGTCGGGCAGCCGTGGCGGACACAGGAGCTCACGCGCAGCCTGCTGCACGGGATGTACGCCCCGACGCCCGCGGGGATCATCGGCAACGAGGACTGCGGCCAGATGTCGGCGTGGTACATCTTCTCCAGCCTGGGCTTCTATCCCGTCTGCCCCGGCTCGAACCAGTTTGCGCTGACCGCACCCCAATTCCCGAAGGCCGTCGTGCGCCTGGCCAACGGCCGCACGCTGACCGTTACGGCAAACAACCCCCGCCGCAATACCTATATCGCTTCGGTGACGCTCGACGGAGTGCCCGTGACCGAAAATTTCATCACCTACGAACAACTGATGCAGGGTGGGGAACTGCATTTCGAACTCCGTACGGAACCCGATTACGCCCGTGGAACGGATGCCGCAGCAGAGCCCTATTCGCTTACGCGCGGCCAGGTCGTTTCGATTCCCTATACCACGCAGAACGTGAGCCTCTTCACCGAGCCTGTGGCCGTCGCCCTGGCCACGACGACGGCCGGAGCCGAAATCCGCTATACGCTCGACGGCTCGGAGCCGGACGAAACCTCGGTGCTCTATGCCGGGCCCGTCGTTGTCGACCGCTCGCTGACGCTCAAAGCGCGGGGATTCAAACCCGGAGCCGCACCGAGCCGTACGCTGACGCTCCAAGCCGAGAAGGCCGTATTCCGCAAGGGACTGCCCGGAGCGGGCGCGGCCATGCGTCCGGGTGTCGCCTATGCCTGTTACGAAGGCGTGTTCTCGCATGTGGACGAGATTCGCCGGGGGAAGCTCGTAGCGTCCGGGACAATGCCCGAGCCGTCGATTGCCGATGCCCCGCAGGAAGACCATTTCGGATATATTTTCAACGGCTGGATCCGCATTCCCGAACGGGGCGTGTGGGAGTTCATGACCAAGAGCGATGACGGCAGCGTGCTCGTGATCGGCGACCGGAAGGTGGTCGACAACGATGGGTCGCACGCTTCGGTCATGGCGACCGGGCGCGTGGCGCTCGAAGCGGGTCTGCATCCCTATACGCTCATGTATTTCGAGGATTACGAGGGGCAGGATCTCTCCTGGGGCTGGAGGGCGCCCGGAGCGGCTGGCTTCGAGCAGATCCCCGCGGAGCGTTTGTACGTTGAATTTCCCGATTGTCCCGCTGATTTTAAATAAAAGTTATGAAACGATTGTTCTATCTTCTGGCGGCAGCGGCGTTCACTGCCTGCGGTTCGGCCACGACGCTCAGCGTCATGACCTTCAACATGCGTTACGACAACCCCGAAGACGGGGCGGACAACTGGCGTTTCCGCCGCGGGCGGGTCGCCGAGGTGATCGCTTCGCACGGCGTCGACGTTTTCGGCACGCAGGAGCTGCTTGCCAACCAGCTCGGCGACCTGAAGCGTTTGCTGCCCGGCTATGCTGCGGTGGGCGTCGGCCGTGAGGACGGTGCCGAGGCGGGCGAGTTCAGTGCCGTATTTTACCGGCGGGATCGTTTTACGCCCCTCGAATCCGGGACTTTCTGGCTGAGCGAAACCCCCGACGTCGCAGGCTCGAAAGGGTGGGACGGCGCCTGCGAGCGCGTGGCAACCTGGGTCGTACTGCATGACAGGGAAGGGGGCCGGGAGTTCCTCTTCGTCAACACCCACCTCGACCATGTAGGGCAGGTCGCCCGCGACGAAGGCGTGAACCTGCTCAGGGAGCGCATCGAAGCGCTGCGCGGGGATCGGCCTGTGATCCTGACGGGCGATTTCAATTCCGAGCCCGGCTCGTCGGTCGTGGCGCACGTGCAGAAAGACGGCGTACTGCATGACGTGAAGCAGGTCGCCGCCCGTAAATCCGGCACGGAGTGGAGCTTTTCCGACTTCGGGCAGATACTCGAGGCCGAACGCCCGTTGCTCGACTACATCTTCGTGAGCGACGGCATCGCCGCCGACCTTTACGAGGTGCTGCCCGATACGCTCGGTGGCGGTTATGTCTCCGACCATGCCCCCGTGATGGCCATTGTCAAATTCGAAAAATAACATCCCGCAATGAAAAAGATACTCAAAAGCTGGCTGCTGTTCGCAGCTCTGTGCACCTGCGCCACGGCTGTGGCCGAGCGCCCCATCCTGATCCATTCGCACAACGATTATTGCCGCCGTGCCCCCTTCTGGCAGGCGTACGCCCAGCAGGTCTATTCCATCGAGGCCGACGTGTTCCTGCACGGCGGCAAGCTGCTCGTGGGGCACGAGGTCGAAGACCTTTCGCCCGGCATGACCTTCGAGGCGCTCTACGTCGAACCGCTGGTGACGCTCTTCGGGCGTAACGGCGGGCGGGCATGGAAGGATTCCGGCGAACACCTTCAACTGATGGTCGAGCTCAAGTCTGCTACCGAACCGACTTTACAGGCCGTTGCGGCATTGCTGGGCCGCTATCCCGAGGTGTTCGACCCGGCGGTGAACCCCGAGGCCGTGCGGATCGTTGTCACGGGGCGTGTCCCGGCACCGGCCGATTTCGGCAAATATCCCTCCTATATCCGTTTCGACGGGGTGTGGGATGCCGACTATACGCCCGCGCAACTGGAGCGCATCGCCCTGATAAGCGCCGATTTCAGCGACTATTCGCAGTGGAACGGCAAGGGCTCGATCATCCCGGCCGAGCGTGCGGAACTGGAGACGGTCATCGACCGCGCACATGCCTGGGGAAAACCCGTGCGTTTCTGGGGCGCCCCCGAAGGGACGACGGTTTACTATACCTTTTATGATATGGGTATCGACTACCTCAATACCGACCACCCCGAGGTGTGCGCCGCGTTCTTCGATGATTTCGGCAACAAGAATTTCCAGATCGGCGAACGCCGCACGGCCGCCGAAGGCGTGACGGGCACCAAGCGCCTGGACAAGACCACGCGCGATTTCCGGGGCTTCCAGAACGACAAACTGCAACTCTCCAAGGGCATCGACGTCTACACCCCGACTTACCGCAACGACGGGGGCCGGGGACGGGTTCGCAACGTGATCTACCTGATCTGCGACGGCATGGGGCTGTCGCAGATCGTGGCGGCTTTCTATGCCAACAAGGGGCTGTCGACCCTGCAGATGAAATATATCGGCCTGCAACAGAACAATGCGCTGGATGCCTTCACGACCGACTCGGCTGCCGGCGGCAGCGCCCTGGCCACGGGCGAACGCCACGATAACCGCCATATCTCGATGAGCCCGGAGGGCGTGCCCTATCCCTCGCTGAGCGATTTCTTCCACGACAGGGGGCTGCCCGTGGGCGTCGTGACGCTGGGTAACATTGCCGATGCCACGCCGACGGCCTTCTACGGGCATTCGGTCGAGCGCGACAATGCCGACGAGCTGACCCGCTGCCTCATGGACGGGCGCATCGACCTGCTCTGCGGCAGCGGCATCCGTGAATTTACACGCCGCAAGGACGGGATCGACCTGGTCGGGGAACTGGAGAAACAATACGATTTCGTGCGTTCGGTCGATGGGATCGATGCCGCGAAGGGCAAGGTCATCTGCATCGACGAGGCGATGGACGATGCGGCCGAGGAGGCCAACCTGACACTGCTGGCCGATGCCACGCGCGCTTCGATCGCCAAATTGCAGGAACGCGGCGGCGACGGGTTTTTCCTGATGGTCGAGGGCGCCAAGATCGACTATGCGGGGCATTCGCGCTGCCTGCCCGGTTCTATTATCGAAATGTTGAGCTTCGACCTGGCCGTTGCCGAGGCGCTGAAATTCGCCGACACGAACGGCGAGACGCTCGTCATCGTCACGGCCGACCATGAAACCGGCGGCCTGGTGGTGGTCGACGGCGACGAGCATACGGGGCGTGTGACGGGCGTCTATGTTTCCGACGACCATACGCCCGCCATGCTTCCGGTATTCGCCTACGGCCCGGGCGCCGACAAGTTCTGCGGCACCTACATGAATACCGAGATTGCACGCAGGATAAAATCACTGATAAAATAACCGCATACTATGACGCTACGCAAACAAATCGCGGCATTCATGTCGCTGGTCTTCGCAGCGGGCACGGCAGGGGCGCAAGACCTCAAATCGGGGCCCTACAAGCTGCCCTACAAAAACACCTATGTAAAGGAGGTATTCGTGGCCGAGAACGAGTTCCGCACGGCCAAACCCGAACACATCAAACCCCGGACGTTCGCCGAGGCGCGCAAGATCCTGCCCTCGCCCGTGTGGGAAGGGCATGAAAAGGAGGTCGAGATGTACTGGCACGCCTGGCAGATCGCCGTGGGCAACATCCGCCAGCCGCAGGAGGACTCGGGGTTCGTGTCGCCTTACCTCGATATTGCCTACAACGGCAATATCTTCATGTGGGACGCTTCGTTCATGATGATGTTCGCCCGCTACGGTTACCGCTTTTTCCCGTTCCAGCGCACGCTGGACAACTTCTACGCCAAGCAGCATCCCGACGGGTTCATCTGCCGCGAGATCCGTGCCGACGGCTCCGACTGCTTCGAGCGCTACGATCCCACCTCGACGGGGCCCAACCTGCTGCCGTGGGTCGAACTGATGTATTACCGCCAGTTCGGCGACATCGACCGCCTGCACAAGGTTTTCCCCGCCCTGTGCGCCTATGCCAAGTGGTGGCGGCTCAACCGCACGTGGCCCGACGGCACCTACTGGTCGAGCGGATGGGGGACGGGCATGGACAACATGCCCCGCGTGAAGCCCGAATACAACCCGATCTTCTCGCACGGCCACATGGTCTGGCTCGACACCAACCTGCAGCAGATGCTGGTCGACGAATCGCTGCTCAACATCGGTTTCCACATCGAACGCTGGCAGGAGATCGAGGACATGGAGGACGAGATGAAACGGCTGCGCGCCTATGTCAACGAACACCTGTGGGACGACGCGACGGGTTTCCTCTACGACCGCTACGGCGACGGGTCGCTCTGCACGACCAAGGGGATCGGCGCCTTCTGGGCCCTGCAAGCCGACGCGCTGGACAAGGGGCGGATGGATCGCATGGTTGCGCACCTGGCGGACACGGCCGAATTCGACCGTCCGCACCGCGTGCCGTCGCTCTCGGCCGACCACCCGAAATACAACCCGACGGGCCGTTACTGGCAGGGCGGCGTATGGCCGGGTGCCAATTACATGGTTATCGACGGCCTCTACCGCAAGGGCTACCACGACCTTGCGCTGGAGGTGGCCGAAAACCATTTCAACGCCGTATTCGAAGTGTGGAAGAATACCGGGACTTTCTGGGAGTACTATGCCCCGGAGAAGATCGAACCCGGGTTCATGGCCCGCAAGGACTTCGTGGGCTGGGCGGGGCTGCCGCCGATCGCGGTGTTCATCGAGTATATCCTCGGCATCAAATCCGACTATTCCGAGGGGCGTATCGTGTGGGACATCAACCATACCGAGGCCCACGGCATCGACCGCTATCCCTATGGCCCCGAGGGTGTCGTGGGGCTGAAGGTCAAAGGCCGCAATTCAGCCGGGGACGTGCCTGCGGTGAGCGTTACGACCAACGTGCCGTTCGACCTGACGGTGACGTGGGGCGACGGGCAGAGCCGCACCGTCCGCGTGGAGAAGAGCGGCAGTGTGAAACTGAATTAAGGAACCTAACCTACCTATGAAAAAGATAACGACTCTTATGTGTGCCGTCGCCTTGTGGTGTTCGGCACAGGCACAGGCGCCCGCCCTGCATTTCGGCCGGGACGGCAAATTCCGGATCGCACAGTTCACCGACGTGCATCTCGACCTCGGTACGCCTTACCGCCGGGCGCAGGCGGAAAAAACTATCGCTCAGATGCGCTACATCCTCGATGCGGAGCATCCCGACCTGGTGGTCTTCACGGGCGACGTGGTGACGGGCAAGCCCGCAGCCGAAGCGTGGCACCGCGTGTTGGAGCCCGTCGCGGAACGCAACCTGCCGTTTTGCGTGGTGCTGGGGAACCACGACGCCGAGCAGGATCTCACACGCGCGGAGATCGGCCGCATCGTCACCTCGTATGCCGGCACGCTCAATACGCTCGGCGCCGGGGGCGAACTGGCCGAAGTGGTGCTGTTCAACCTCGTCAACGACGCGAATCTGACGGTTTCCGACATCCTCATCGAACGCAACTACCGGTAGCGTCGGCCACCAGTCACAGCCAAGGCAAAAGTATCGGGCATGGGCTACTGTTAACAGGTTAGCGCAACGTGCGCAATGTTTGACATGAAAGGCCATTGTGCCCGATACCGCTGTGATTGAAAATGAAGATGCCCTCGCCGCCGATTTCGATGAGGCGGGCGAGGAGGAGGAACGCCCCCAGACGTTCGCCGAACTCGGCGTTGGTCCGCGTGCTTGCGGCCGATGGCAAGAAGACCGCTTTCCCGATCCAGGCCGACACCCTTCCCGATTCCCTGGCCGGTCGTGACATTCTTGGCCGAGGACGCACCGGTTCCGGCAAGACCCTGGCGTTCTCGATTCCGCTGGTCGCGCGACTGGGTGAGGTCGACGCCGACGAGTACGAGAACATGAGCCAGTTCCGCCATGAGGTGGAACAGGTGCGCAAGGGGCATGCCGAGGAACGGCGCGCCGACGATTTCC
>ENA-ORSC01001705-ORSC01001705.1-human-gut-metagenome-genome-assembly--contig:-NODE-1705-length-14474-cov-6.800055_pt1 | contig 14474 bp, 19 predicted proteins | sample MGYA00242178_ERZ509140 | MGnify/ENA primary metagenome ERZ509140 (study PRJEB26280, sample SAMEA2338681) | human gut metagenome | biome: human gut; feature: human-associated habitat; material: faeces... | reverse complement strand
CGGACAGCGTACAAAAGTCTTACTCGGAAAGCTTCTGCTTGAAAAGCCGGATATTTTACTGCTGGACGAACCGACCAGTAACCTGGACAGCTTAAACGAAGCCGTCATCTTAAAATCCCTCCACGAGGAACGGGATGGCAAAACGGTGGTGCTGGTTTCCCACCGGCAGTCCACTATGCGGATTGCGGATACAGTCTATTCGGTTGAGCATGGGAGAATGAGTTAAAGAAAGAGGTAGATCGATGAAACTGAAACGGCTGATATTTTTGATTTTGGGATTTCTTTGTCTGGGGCTTGGGTGCATCGGCGTGGCGCTGCCTATCCTGCCCACGGTACCTTTTTTTCTGCTGACGGTATTTTTCTTTGCCAACTCCTCCCAGAAGCTCCACGACTGGTTTGTAAGCACCAAGCTGTATAAGAAGCACCTCGAATCATTCGTTAAGAAAAAGGGCATGACGGTGCAGACCAAACTCGGCATCATCATCCCGGTGACGCTGGTGATGGGAATCGGCTTTTTTATGATGATGCGGGCGAATGTGGTGGTGCCCAGCGTCATCCTTGCCATCGTCTGGGTCTGCCACATCATTTATTTTGTATTTGGGGTCAAGACCATACGAAAAGGATAATCCGGCGAAAAGGCCTCCGCGGAAGAAAAATCTACAAGTACATAAGGAAAACAGGACAGCGGCATATGCAGGCGTCTGAAGGAAAAGGGGAAGTTGTCCGAAACAACTTCCCCTTTTCTTTATGGATTATCGAGCAGCATATCAATAATAGATTTAATAACCTTGCGATCCCGTTCGTTGCATTGCTGAAACAGTCGCAGCAGTTGTTTTTCTTTCGGCTCGGATTCCTTTTCCGGATAAAAGATGCTGTCGGCAGATAAACCGAGATTGCGGAGCAGCTTGGATAAAACTTCATAACTGGGACGCCGGTCCTCATTTTCAATGGCTGTTAAATATCTATGACTGATGCCGACACGCTCAGAAAGCTGATCTCTGGTATATCCCATTTTCAGCCGTGCCTGCTTTAAGATATATCCCATATTTTTGATTGATATTTCCTTTTTATTTGCCACTATTAGTTCACCATTTTTCATTTTAAGGATTTCCTGCGGTCCTTAAAACGATACGTTCGTGGTTATTTATTAGAACTAATAGTTCCAAATATAATGAAGAGAGAGGGCAAAAAATGAGGAGTAATCCTATTTGTCTGCACACAAGCTTGTGCAGACTGCGGTGATAAGAAAAAGACATTCCGCTTTGGCTTATATGGATTTTAGAGCTTTTTAAAATCCGGTTTGCTGAAGCAACCGTTTTATGTAATGAAAAGGAACTGTTAGTTCCAAATAATTACACCTGTAAAGAAGCGCACAGTCAGACGGGATTCTCCCCGTTTTGTCTGTGTGCTTTTTTATCCCGTAAGCATATTCGCTCTCCTCCAAATGACCTGGATTTTTAGAAAATTCAGATTAGCTTGGAGGAAGAACGATGTATAAAAGAAACGACGGTCTAACCGAAGACCACTCTTTTTTTCCAAGCATTATAACCGGATCGTGAAACACCAAGATGTTTCAGTACCCTGCTGACAGAGACGTGGTGCTTCACCGGACGCTGCTCCATTTCCACAATATACTCCGCTGTGGCAGTATAGACAGCCTCTGTCATTTTTCCAGGATACTGATGGCTTTTTTTAGAATTTCAAGCGCATCCTTTGTATCCCTTAGTTCACGCTGGAGACGTGCGATCTCTTTCGCCTCATCACTGGAATAATTCCCAGATCCCCGTGTTGGTACGCTCCCTTCGTTCTCTCTGGCCGCTCGGAGCCACGTCTTGAGAGCGGAATCACTGATTCCCAGATTCTCAGCTGCCTTCTGAAGTGAGAGTTCTGGATGTTCCAAACGATACCTGACTGCATTCTCCTTAAACTGTTGATCGTATCTGCTACCCTTTGCCATGCCTGTACTGCCTCCTTTTTATCATCTCTCTTATCATACATGATTTAGGTCTGCATGGCATCTTTACTTTGTACTATTTTTATACTACCACTACAAAGTCGATTGTAGGACCGACAGGTGCAGGTTCTGTTTCTCCAGACTCAGATAGATTTGTCTCATCCGGTTCCTCTTCCGGTAGGACCTCAGGAAATGAGATGAGATTTTCTAAGTCAGTATAGGTATCGGCACTTTCCTGCCTCTCTGTATACTCCCGGAAAATCTGATATCCAGCGAAGGCAGCTGAAGAAGCCAAAAATAAAGCCAGTATGACACAAATAATCTTTCTCATAGTTTGTTCGCCTTTTCTTTCATCTGCCGAGCCGATGGGTTACTGTAAATGAGTGTAGTTTGGACATTGCTATGACCAGCTTGATTTGCAACCTCGTGGATCTTATAGTCTCCGGTGTCGAGCGCATGGCTACAGAAATAGTGACGCAGCATCTTGGGTGTGATAATATCAGAATACTGGTTAAAGATCTGATTGATACGGGATGCTGCCATCTTCTCGGACTGGCGGCTCACAAACAAATACGGACTGTCTGAGTTTCTCACCTTCAGGTACTCACGGATTGCATGTACGGTTTTATCGTTCAAATAAACTGTCCTTTGTTTATCTCCTTTACCGACAACGTAGATTTCTTTTGCGATTAGATTTATCTGGTCAAGTCGAAGATTAACACACTCCGATCTACGAATGCCGGTATAAGTATAGAGAGTCACAATGGCGAAGTCTCGCTTATTACCACCCTCAAGCAGACGTTGCCTGAATGCTTCTACATCCTTCTGCTCGACAGTACAGGGATTGGCATACTGGGTTTGAATTTTCATAAAATCATTCTTTACGATCGCCAGTTCTGTCTGACGACCGGAGAAGATCAGGAACTCATTAAAACTTCTCAAGGAAGACAAATGGTTATTTACAGACTTGGGACTGTATCGCTTAATTGTCTTCATGTATGAAATGTAATCAAGCACATTCGCACGGTACAACTGCTGCGGTTCACTTCCGAAGCTATCCAGGCACCATTTGAAGTAAAGCTTAACCTTGTCACAATAGTTCAGCGCCGTGTTCTCAGACTTACCTATACCGAGCAAATATTGTTTGAATTCATTTAACATCGAATTCACCTCCTACCCTTATTACACGAGACAAGGGGCAGGGATACAACAAAAAAATTATGTTTAACTCGGTTTGGCAGAAAAACATTTTGATTATGTTTAACTCAGATAAGTATTTCAATCGTGTGCATTTTGTGGGTTAAACATAATTATTCTTATGTTTAACTTATTTGTATCGCACTTTCCAGAGCAAAGAAGGGTTAATAAGCATCAAAAAATAGTCGAATTAATTTTGTCCCAAATTTTATGTTATTTTTGGGACATTTGATTTTTGCATAAAAAAGAGTGCTTTGGAAACAATATAAATAACTATTGCAAAACTGTCCCAAATATGATATAATATTTGGGACACAGGAGGTGTGACTATGAGTTCGTTCTATTCTGATATGATATATGAAAAAATTGTAGAGGCAGGAAATGAGGCTGTTTTTATTGCAACCGACTTTCTTGATATAGCCGATTACGAGACTGCGCGTAAAGCTCTTAACCGTCTTGATAGTTATGGAAAAATAAAAAAGATATGCCGTGGTGTCTATTACAATCCCAAATTTAGTGAGCTCCTCGGCGAATATGAAGCACCTTCTCCTCATAATGTCGCTCTTGCCTTGGCTCGTAAATTTAATTGGAATATTGCTCCTTCAGGAAATACGGCATTAAACCAGTTAGGGCTTTCAACACAGGTAACAGCACACTGGACATACATTAGCGATGGACCATACAATAAATTTACAATCGGAAACATCGAGATTGATTTTAAGCACAGAAGTAACAAAGAAATCTCCGGTATGTCCTATAAAACAGCGCTCGTTATTCAGGCCCTCAAAGCGCTGGGGAAAGACAATATAGACGAAAGCGTCATTACTAAACTCAAAAAACAGTTATCCTCAGAAGAAAAGGATAATCTCATAAAAGAGGCCAGACAAACAACCGCTTGGGTTTATTCTGTAATCCGAAAAATTTGTGAGGCGAAGTAAATGTATTCAATAGCGAGATTACCTGAAGATGAGCGCAGAATTCTTTTTAGAAATACGGCTCAAAAGATGGGAATGAACGAAGCCATCATCGAAAAGGACTTTTGGGTCTGCCTGACCTTGGACTATCTTTTCCATCGATGTGAGTGGAAAGATGTATTCACATTCAAAGGCGGCACCAGTCTTTCTAAATGCTATGGTCTTATCACACGCTTTTCAGAAGACATCGATTTGATTTTAGACTGGCGCGCCATTGGTTATTCTCTCAACGAGCCGTGGGAAGATAGATCTAACACAAAACAGGATGCCTTTAACAAAGAGGCAAATGCCCGAGCAGAAGTTTTCTTACGTGACACTTTGCTTCCTATCTTTAAGCGTGATCTTTTGGAGATCATAGGGCAGGAGGCAACCATCTACATAGAGGAATCAGACCCGCAGACGATAAATTTTGAATATCCGCATATCTTTACAACCGAATCTATTCTGCAGGCAATCCGGTTGGAGATTGGTGCATTGGCAGCCTGGACTCCTGCGAGGGAGAAATCCGTTACTCCTTATACCGCTGAATGCTATCCCAAAGCCTTCGACCAAGCAACAAGTACGATCCTTACAGCTGCAGCCGAGCGAACCTTCTGGGAAAAGGTTACGATTCTTCATCACGAGGCAAACCGTCCTGAAAATTTGGCAATGCCCAAACGATATTCGAGACACTACTATGATTTATACTGCATAGCACATTCGGAAAACAAAAATGCTGCTTTTGAAGATCTGGAACTCCTCAAAAAAGTTGTAAACTTCAAAATGAAGTTCTTCCCTCGCAAATGGGCAAAATACGAAGAAGCAATTCCCGGAACAATCAAGCTTGTTCCTCCGGCTTTTCGTTTTGATAGCCTACGTACCGATTATGAGGATATGGCTGAAATGATGTTTGGACAATATCCTTCGTTTGATGACTTGATGGACTATATTCAAACCCTCGAAAATGAGATTAATGCTCTGTAATGAGCAACTTAAAACATTCGCTTCTGACACAATATTTGCAGCGAAAAAAGGTGGTGATAGATTGGCAAGACAATATAAGAATGCACGTAAAAGCAAAAAGCTGATTGTAAAAGATGCAGCTTCCAAGCTCGATATTTCACCATCTACTCTCAGCGCATGGGAGTCTGAACGCAAGGCACCTTCGATTGAAAGCTTAGAAGCGATGGCAGATCTGTATCAGGTTTCTACTGATTATCTTCTTGGCAGAGAGGAAACGCCCCCAGCAACTTCTCTTCCCCTCCCAGGTGAATTGCTAAAGATATATCATGGTAAATCAGTCTGGTCGTCCGATTTCGGATGGGTATTGGTAAACTCAATAAAGAATGTACTGGTTTGTGTTGATGGTTCTTTGGTACCGTTTGATAACGCCGGTTCTGTTTATGTGGCACAGCCTCCGTTCTATGAAGCATCACTTCCAGATTCAAAACCGTTAAGCAAACCGGATCTTCAAAATTATGGGGAAATCTGGCTTGAACCAATCTCTCACGATACGGAACTCAGAGAACAACTTCGAGGAACCTATCGGGTTTACGAACACTGGGTAGAGAATAATTTCGGAAATCGCTTCTCGCTCGATACCTACGGAGTCAAATGGTTGGCTTTCAGCAATAAATAATATTCAAGGCAGGGTTGTCGTAATTGACAATCCTGCCTTTTATCATAAGTATTTCTGCATATAGAACTCACTTCGGTAAGTGCCGTCCTTGAGCTTAAACATATTTGGTCTTTCGCAAACAACACGGAATCCGAATTTTTCGTACAAGTGTCTTGCACGGTCATTGCCCTCTATGAACTCCAGCTCCATAATCTCGGTTCCTCGGTTCTGTGCCGCCGATACAAGCTCCTCGAACATTGCAGAGCCGATACCAAGGTTCCAATAGTCTTTGAGAATAGCATTGGCAATGGTTGCACGATGCGATACTTTCATGTCTCCTCTGAAGCTGATCTCACAGTTGCCGGCATCCTCACCGTCAACGTAACAGGTGATACCCAATGTATCAGGGGCAGAGCGCAAGCGGTTTACCCATGCTTCCTCTTGCCCGATAGTTGTTGTCCATTCTTCGGGATAGCGTGCAAGAAAATCAGTTTCACTACAAGATTTCTTTATGTAGTTCAGTAATTTTTCCGCATCCTCAACACATGGACTTTTTAAGATGGCGGTCCTGCCATCTTTCAATATGATTGTTTTTTCTTCAAATATCATTTCGATACTCCTTTCGGTAAATTACTCCTCGATTGAAAAGAGTGCTTTAATCATTTTTGCAACTTCATCTGGAGCCGGATTTGTATTGTCAAGTTTCATATAGTTCTCAAACGGCAGTTCTTCGCCGTCATAGGAATTAAGGCGATACTTTTCGCTCGTTGCCCTCATTTCAGATTCGCTCCAATTGAGATCACGCTTCCGTTTGCTTTTTTATCCCCGGCATTTTATCCCCCTGCGGGGATAGGACAACCGCCCGGTATGTTTATCCCCGTTCATAATTGTTGATATAGGGATTATACCGTCTAATTTTGTAGATTTTTCCGAGATTTTCCGTAGAATTTTCGTAGTCGGTCGCAAGTTTAGACAAGAACAAACAACAAAATGCTGTATAATGTCAAATTTTACCGCCCTTTGAATACTGCACCGTAAGAAAAGACTTTATGGCTCAAATAAATAGGGGAAACGACCTGCTATCAGGTCGTTTCCCCTATTTATTCCGTAATATCCTCAAAACAAAAGCCAACTTCTCGAACACAACGGATAGCAGAAGGTAAGCTGAGTGCTATCTCACGAAATTTTCTGCGCAGGCCGTATACATGACAGCTTACCGCATTGGCTTCATTTCCCATTGGATCTTCTCCCCATACAGCCTCATAAAGCTGCCTGTATGACAACACCCGCCCTTCATACAAGGCCAGTCGGTAAAGTAGTTCATACTCTTTTGTTGTCAGTAATACCTCCTGCTGATTATAGTATACCTTTCTTTTTCCTGTGTCAATTATGAGGTGGTTAAAAATCAATGTCGGTTCAACTACCATTTCAATCAGCTTCAAATCAGGATGACGCTCCAAAATCTTTGAAATTTCCTCTAAAGCAACATTATCCTGGTCTGATAGTTCCAAAATCACAATTCGTTTGATAGTCCCACCTTCCTTCTAAAACAGGATATATAAAAGTGGATGGGGTATCTAGTGTATTTTGTTTTATATGGGGATGGGAAGAGCCTGCTTGGGGTCTTCCTTTTCAGTTTCATGGGGTCTTTTATGTTATGATCAGTATGAAAGGACCTTGATACGCGAGCGTTATTTGAGCCCAAAAAAGGAGCGCCCTAAAACCTACCACAGCTCTCGTTCGCTCCCGTTCATTGATGAACAATTCTATGATATGCTTTATTGCCAGTAATTTCAACTCTTATTCTCAATTTGATTACGATGCTGATATCCGTTCCATCGTTCTTTTCCTCGTCCCTTGCCCGCATTGTTCCGCGCGCGGCGCCTTCATTTTTTATGGCCACTATTCCCGCTCTTATTTTTCCTTAACTGACGGATCCATTTGCTTTCTCCGTATCCAACGCGTGCGCTGCCGGCATTGTCATCATACCCACGCACTTCTGCCTCATTTCCTTGTTCCCTTTCGACGTTTCCAGCTCGGACATCTTCTTTCTTTTGCTTATTGGAAAAAAACTTATCCTCCCTCCTTGAACAGCCTCTGCGACCGCTTTCCCTGGCATGACAAATCCGTCATCCATCGTTTATGCAAGCACATCTCGCCTTGGCTCATGAAACATGATATTTCCCCATCTTATTGCTCGCTGGTTGTTTTTCTTTCTTTGTACCCCTGTTTCGATTCCTATCCCTTTTGCTCAGCTCCTCGGAAAAATATTTCGTTTCTGTTCTTACCAACATAAGATGTCTACGCATCTCCTCCGCATGCCTGCTACTATTGTGATGAAAGACAATTGGAGGTGATCATTGATGTCTGATCTGATCATTTATAAGGATCTTCTTATTGATTTGTTCAATTTATCAGATGCGGATATCCATTCCATCCGCCATGAAAATCAAAATGGGAAGACCCTCATTTTCGTCACGCTCGTCTCTCATCCTTTTGACTGTCCTTCTTGTGGAAATTCGCATATAAAGATCAAAGGGTATGTTGACAAGACGATCACGCACTCTGCTCTTACTGACCGTTCCTGCATCATTCGTTATCGCGCCAGACGCTATGTCTGTTCTGTCTGCGGTACAACTTATTATGAAAGGAATCCTTTTGTCTTCCACCGTATGAAGATCTCAATCTTCACCGTTCAAAGGATCCTGGAAGACCTCAAAAGCTATCACGAGACCTTCAGCTCGGTTGCCAGACGCTACCACATTTCCCCGACCTCTGTCATCTCTATCTTTGAACATCATGTCAATATCCCCAGAAGGCCCTTGCCAAGGCATTTGAATTTTGATGAAGTATACGCGTTTCGTTCCGAACATAGTAAATATGCCTGTGTGCTGCTGGATCATGATGATCAGATCCCGATCGATATCCTTCCATCGCGCAGGCTGGATTACCTGAAAGACTATTTCTTCAAGATCCCGCTGGAAGAACGGCGCAAGGTCGAGATGTGCTGCTTCGATATGTATGACCCTTATCGCACCATCTGTCAGAAAGCATTTCCTGACACGATCATGGTCGTTGACCATTTCCATGTGATCCAGGAACTGAATCGTCATTTGACGCAGATCCGTATCGCCGCAATGAAACGCGTACACAGACAAAGAGAGATCGCAAAAAAGGAAATCACTCATGATCAGGAAGCACATAAAGATTTCAGACGATACGACCGTCAATACTACGTGCTGAAAAAGTTCAACTGGCTCTTGTTCAAGAAAGAAGATGACCCAAAATATTTCTCTGAAGCAGCAGAAGCAAAATATAACGTGAAGTTCCAAAAGGAAATGGATTACAAAGATCTGCTGGACGAGATATTAAAAAGTGATGAAGAGCTCAAGGAGGCCTATCAGCTCAAAAATGAAGTCACCTATTTTTATGAACATGCAACGGTGGGAACAGCTTTAGAAAAACTGAACACGCTGATTCAATGGTTTTTAAATGCGAGATCTCAGAATTTTCGAATATTTGCCAAGACATTGATGAAATGGAAAAAAGAAATCATCAATTCCTTCATCGTTTTGAAACAAGAATATTACATAGATGCAGATACAGGTGAAGAGAAGCTGCAGGAGAAAAAGATGACCAACGCGATCATAGAAAACAAAAATGCGATCATCAAATGTGTCAAGAAGAATGCCAATGGATATACCAATTGGGAGCGATTCCGAAATCGGATCATGTATGTCCTGGATCCCAAAGCCACTTACTCTCTTTATCCGATACAAAATGAAAACAAGGTTGCCAAGCCTTGTTCATGAAGCTTCAAAGCAATGTGGGGCGTCAACCACCCCACATTGCTTGAAACTCAAAATTTTATGACCCCATGTTATTTTGGAGCGCCCTAAAACAGCCGCCATCTGTCTGATGGCGGCCGTAAAATGTTATATATTCTGTTCCTTTTTCTTTCTGCTGTAAAGCGTCATGCCATAGACGCCGGCTCCGGATGCAGCCAGAAGACCAATCCACAGCATCATGTTGCTGCCGTCCCCGGTCTGCGGAATAGTTGTATCGGAAGACTCCTGAGTTTTGAACGTCGCATATAACATAAAGTTCCGATTCTGCTTTATTTAGGCAGATTTTTTTATCTCCTTTTGTCAATTATTTTGCATTTCTGTGTAGCCTTTTGTGGCCTTTTATGATATAATATTCCTGTACCTGTATTTGATTGGACTGATTGCCTATGTATCTTAAAATTAGCCGTAACGCCAAAGGTCGCGCTTCTCTCTCGATTTGTGAAAAATACCGCGATCCCATCACTCGTAAGCCTAAGGACCGTATCATTCGTTCCCTGGGCTTCGCCGATACCTATGATCACCTCTATGATGATCCCATCGCTCATTTCAGGGATGTCGTCAAACAGATGAACGAAGAACAGAAACATGTTTCTTCACTTTCTGTCCTCATCGATATGGATGAAGCCCTCGTTCCTGATTCCTCTGATCTCAAAAATGTTGGATACGGCTTCATCAAACGCATCTATAAGGCTCTTGAGATCGATAAATTCTGGAAAGGTGTCACAAAGAAAGAAAATACCAATATTGACCTGGAAAAGATCTTTTCCTTGCTCGTCTTCATGCGCATCATCCGCCCTGGTTCCAAAAAAGATACTTATGAGCACAGAGATATGTTGTTCGAATCTTTTGAGGATATCAAACTGGATGATGTCTACAGGGCGCTGGATTATTACACAAAGTACGATGCTGAATTCCAGGTATGGCTGTATGATCATTCAGCTCCCCTCTATAAGCGCAATATCCGTACGACCTATTTTGACTGTACCAACTATTATTATGATATTTCAAAACCTGATATCGACGAGCTCGATGAAGATGGGAACATCCTGAAAAAGAGATACCGAAAGTATGGTCCGGAAAAGAATCACAGAAAGGACCCGATCATCGAGATGGGGCTGTTGATCGATGCGGACGCGATCCCCTTATCTTATGGATTGTTTCCTGGCAATGAATCCGAAAAAGTGAACATGCTTCCGATCATCAAAAAGGCAAAGAGCAGATTTGGCCTTGAAAGGACGATCGTCGTGGCTGACCGAGGCCTGAATACTTCCGACAACATCTTCTACCTCAACGGAAACAATAAAAAAGAGAATAATCCAAGAGACGGTTATGTATATGGCCAATCCATACGGGGCGCTGACAAAGAATTCAAGAAATGGTGTATCGACCCTGAAGGTTACCAGAACGATAAGATCACGGATGGATGTGATACGATCATCTTCAGGCATAAATCACGGATCTATCCGAAGACCATCCATGTCAATGTAGATAAGGACACGGATCATCCAAAGAAAAAGGAGATCACGGTGGATCAGAAGCAGATGGTCTACTATTCACAAAAGTATGCCGAAAAACAGGCATTGGAGAGACAGCGCGCCATACAGCGGGCCGAGGATCTGATCCGGCATCCGAAGAAATATGATAAGGTCTCCGCCAAAGGCGCAAGCGGATATGTAAAGAATATTGCATTTAACAAAGAAACCGGCGAAGTGATCGATCTGAACCTGAAGCTGGATGTAGAAAAAATAGAAGAAGAGTCAAAATACGATGGGTATTATTCCATCGTCACAAGTGAGCTGAACATGTCAGACATCGAGATCCGGAAAATCTACAAAGGGCTGTCCAGGATCGAAGAGACCTTCCGGATCACAAAATCCGAACTGGATACAAGACCGATCCACGTGACAACAAATGAGCATATCGAATCTCATTTTACGACATGTTTTGCGGCGATCACATTATTACGATTGCTGGAGATCTCGTTAGGGAACAAATATCCAGCGCCGCAGATCATCGAATCGCTCAGGCAATTCAATTGCGTCAACATAAGCTCCAACATATACAGGATGACATATACGAATGAGATATTGAAACAGTGCGGAGCGCTGCATGACATCGACACGGGCAAAAAGCATCGCACGAAGGAAGAAATTCGAAGAATTTTAAAATACTGACAAAGCGGCCAAAATATCACTACACAGAGAAAACGCCAGATAGCCTATAGATAAAGGCTTTCTGGCGTTTTCGTTCAAAACTTGAGATGTTAGATTATACATGAAGGACCCCTGTTTGTAAATAGTTTTTTTCTTTTTTTAGCGAAAAAAGGCTCTCCTGACCATCCGGTCAATGAGAGCCTATCTGCTATCTGGTATATTCAGCGGCCAATGCGGCAAATTCTTCGCCGTGGTCCCTGATCCATGTCTCATAGGTTTCCTGTGCGGCGCTGATCGTGGTGCCCAGCTTGGTAAAGAAGGCGATGAGATCGGACTCCAGGATCGTGCCGATCACCTTGCCGAATGTCTCTTTGCCCTGTTGATCACAGCCGCCTGCGCTCAGCACATAGGCCGGCTGCGGCTTTTGATCGACCAGCTTCACGGTGCCCTGAAGGCCGATCTGCGCGCTCTGATGGGTCCCGCAGCTGCTCGTGCATCCGCTGATGTGGATGCGCGGCAGCACGCCGTCCGCAAACTCATACGGTCGAAGCGCGCGCACCAGCTGCTGAAGAGCGCCGTTGGAATCCCGCAGGCCCACCTGGCATATGCTTGCGCCCACACACGATACGCTGTGTTCAAACGCCGTGCGGGCCCCGTCATCCGTCCCCTTCAGGACAGCGGGAACCTCATCGGCGGTCAGGTTGATGATGTACATGGTCTCATCCGGGCCGATCCGCACCTCGCACGCATCGATATCGCGGATCAGCTCATCGATGCGGTAAAGAGAAGCCGGAGAAAGCTCTCCCCCGATCGGATGATAGCTGACCGCATACAGGCCATCCTGCTTCTGGGGGATGACCCGCGGATCATCAAAGCTGCCCGCCTTTCCCTGCTTGTTCACCGTCTGCGGGCTGACGTCGATGTCCAGATCCAGCGCCATCGCCTCCACCAGCTTCAGGTCGAACTCGCTCTTCAGATTTTCGCCGAGGGTATCCTGCAGATAGCGCGTCCGGGCGCGGGAACGGTTCGTATAATCGCCATAGGCGATGAACAGGCGGATCATCGCTTCCACGTAATACAAGACACGGGAAGGTGCGATCGCTGACGCCACGCGCACGCCCATCTTCGGGTTATTGCCCAGCCCTCCGCAGCAATACACATCAAATGCGCCGTCTGCGCGCGCCACGAATCCAAGGTCGCGGAACGTAGCATGCGTCGCATTGGCAGGCGAGCTGGAAAAGGCCACCTTCAGCTTACGGGGCATCCTGCGCTTGTTCATGACAGAGATCAGATACGCCCCTGCCGCTTCCGCATAAGGGCGGACATCGAAATATTCTCCTTGTTCTACGCCGCTGAGCGGAGAGCACATGACATTGCGTGGATAGTCTCCGCCTCCGCCTCTGGTCACGATGCCGACATCCAGCGCCTTTTCCATGATGTCGCAGACCGCCTCCACGCTGAGATGATGCAGCTGGATGGTCTGACATGTCGTGATATGTGCCAGATCCACATCATGCCTGCGGCAGCTGTCGCAGACAAAGGCCAGCTTCTCCTTGCTCATCACGCCTTGATCCATGCGCAGCCTCAGCATGAGATGCGTCTTGCCGCGCTGTGCATACGAACCGAATCCGCCGGAAAAGCCCTTGAACTCCTTGATGTTGATCTCGCCGCGCATGAATTGCTCCGCTTTCTGGCGAAACTGCGCGACCTCTTCTTTCAACTGCTGTTTCAGCATTTCATCCATCGATACGATCCTCCTCTTATTCAGCCCATTCTTTCAGCACCTGACCGATCGGCTCATGAATGACCAGTTCGGCAAGGTGATCCATCTCGGTGCGGTCACGGTTGATCAGCACCAGATGGGAACCGCGGAAATAGCGCAGCAGACCAGCAGCCGGGTAGACGACCAGCGAGGTCCCGCCGACGATGAGCAGGTCCGCGTTTGCGATATGATCCACGGAACGCTGCATGACTTCCATATCCAGCCCTTCGCCATACAGGACCACCTCCGGCTTCATCAGGCCGCCGCATTCCGCGCAGCGCGGGATCCCTTGTTCGTCCCGATGCGCCATCAGCGTGTCCAGGTCCATGAACGCATGACAGTTCAGGCAGCGGTTGCGGTTCACGCTGCCATGCAGCTCCAGCACTTCCTTGCTTCCTGCCTGCTGATGCAAGCCGTCGATGTTCTGCGTGATGACCGCCTTCAGCTTTCCGGCACGCTCCAGCGCAGCCAGCGCCAGATGCGCAGGGTTCGGCCGTGCGTCCGGATAGATCATCTCATGAAAATAAAAATCATAGAACGCACGGGTATGGTCATAAAAGAAATCCGAAGAAAGCATCACTTCTGCAGGGTAAGGATACTTCTTCTGCTGATAGATCCCGCCGCTGCTGCGGAAATCCGGGATGTTGCTTTCAGTGGAGACGCCCGCACCGCCGAAGAATACGATCCGGCTGCTCTCCTCGATCATCGTCTTGAGCTGCTCATTCATCTGCGCTCACCTCCTGACGGGTGCCATCCGCACGCTTCACATAACGCACATCATACTCATAGCTCTTGCCCAGCTTGGGGAACTGAAAGGACAAGGTGAACGAATGCTCGCCGGCTGCGACCGCGGAATCGTTCATCAGATAAGTGACCGTTCCATAGATCATGTCCCCTTCGCTCTGCGTCTCGTTTCCGACATAATGAATGGTGAAGCCGGAGTCGGAGACATCATAATAAGAGGCCAGCGGGATCTCCTCATCCGATCC
>ENA-ORSC01001701-ORSC01001701.1-human-gut-metagenome-genome-assembly--contig:-NODE-1701-length-14499-cov-5.227845_pt1 | contig 14499 bp, 13 predicted proteins | sample MGYA00242178_ERZ509140 | MGnify/ENA primary metagenome ERZ509140 (study PRJEB26280, sample SAMEA2338681) | human gut metagenome | biome: human gut; feature: human-associated habitat; material: faeces... | reverse complement strand
CCCAGCCGTTATATTGCCTCCTATAGCGTATATATGTCGTCCTAATTTCGTTTTTCTTAAAATCAACGATATTATGATTACAAATATTAAAGTGTAAATAACTTGCAAAGGTATTTTACCAACATAACCAGAACCCAATAATGTAAAAGATTCGTTCATAACTCTTACGGGTTGTCCTCCTGTAGAAACATAAGCGATTCCTCTAGCTATATTGAGCATTCCTAAAGTCGCTATAAAAGGCGGTATTTGAGTTTTAGCTACAACTATTCCGTTAAAAAGTCCGCATAATGTTCCTATTAAGACAGCTGTAATAATTGCAAGTGGTAATGGCCAGTTGGCAAAAGCTATTAATTCTCCAGCGATAGTTCCCGAAAGCGCTACTATAGAACCCACCGATAAATCTATGCCATTTATTATTATAATTATAGTCATACCTAATGCAAGATTTAAATTTGTAGTAACTTGTCTTAAAATATTTATTATATTATTAGCTTTCAAAAAATTAGGAGTTAATATTATCATGAGAACGCATATAAATATTAATCCTAAAAGTATTCCAAAATTAGTTCTAATAAAATCTATTATAGGATTTAATAGTTTATTTTTAGATAAATTATCTAATATATCATTTATATTATTATTTTTTTTATTAACATTATCCATAAAAAATACTCCATTTATTTATTAAGATGTAGCTAAATGCATAATTTTTTCTTGCGAGAATTCGCTTCTTTCTATAATTCCAGTTATAACTCCGTCATGCATAACGGCTATTCTATCGGACATTCCAATAACTTCTGGAAGTTCGGAAGATATCAATATGATAGACACCCCATTAGAAACAAGCTGGTCCATTATTTCGTATATTTCAGATTTTGCTCCCACATCTATTCCTCTCGTAGGTTCGTCTAATATAAGAACTTTAGGGGAAGTGGCAAGCCATTTAGCAAAGACAATTTTTTGTTGATTGCCTCCGCTTAAATATTTAACAGATTGTTCCGAAGAGCTTGTTTTTATAGAAAGCCTTGATATGTATTTTGATATAATAGAATTCTCTTTAATTTTATTTACTTTAATAAATTTTATAAATTCGTTTAATATGCATAAAGTTATGTTATATCCGACTTTATTTTCTAATATAAGTCCCTCTTCTTTTCTATTCTCTGGAAGTAAAGCTATTCGGTATTTAATTGCATCGTCTACGGTATTTATTGAAACCAAATTATCGTCTATATAAATTTCGCCTTTTTCTTTTTTGTCTATTCCGAATATTATTTTCATAAGTTCGCTTCTTCCAGCTCCAACTAATCCAGCAAAACCTAATATTTCACCTTTATACAAACTAAAATTAATATCTTTTAAATAAGGTTTTCCATATAAATTTTTAACTTCTAAAACTTTTTCTTTGCGAATACTTTCGCTATCGTTAAAAGTTCTTTTATAATAATTTACTAAAGTTCTTCCTACCATCATAGATATAAGTTCGTCTTTATTTGTTTGTAAAGTATTTACTGTTCCTACCGTTCCTCCGTCTCTCATTACCGTTATTCTATCGCTTATTGCAAATAATTCTTCAAGTTTATGCGAGATATATATTATGCTCACATTTTGTTCTTTCAAATCCATTATTATTTTAAATAGATATTCCACTTCTTTATCGGTTAAAGAACTTGTGGGTTCGTCCATAAATATTATATTGCTATTAAACGATACGGCTTTAATTATCTCTATCATCTGCTGTTGAGCTATGCTTAATTTAGATATTTTCGTATTCGGAGAAATATCGAATTCAAATTTTTCAAGAAAATTTTTAGTTTTATTAATCATTTCTTTATCGTTTGCTAACCCGTTTTTCTTTTTAATTTCTCTCCCTAAAAATATATTCTCAAATATTTTCATTTCGGGTATCAACATTATTTCTTGGTGTATTATGCTTATTCCATTCTTTTCCGCGTCTGCTACGGAATAAATTTGAACTTTGTTGTTATCTATAAATATATCTCCGCTATCGGCGGTATAAACTCCAGATACTATTTTAGAAATTGTCGATTTACCCGCTCCGTTTTCTCCAAGTAAAGCCAACACTTCTCCAGATTCAACTTCCAACGAAGCGTTATCGAGAGCCACAACTCCCGGAAATTTTTTACAAATATTAATCGCTTTTAATCTGCTCATAAAAAATAATACCATAAACTCATATATCATAATAAAACTTTACACTATGATATATGAGCCAAATTAACACTTTATTTACTGCCAACCGTCTATTCCGTAATTGTCCACATTATTCTTATCTATAAGAGTAGTTTCAACGCTTATATTTTTATCAAAAGTTTCTCCGTTAAGAATTTTATACGCGACTTCTACGGACTTTTTGCCAATATTAATAGGAGATTGAGCGCCCGTTCCAGTGGCTTCTCCGTTTTTTATAGACGCTTTAATTTCAGGCGAACCGTCAACTCCATAAACTAATACGCCTTTCTTATTTGCCGCTTTAAGAGCCGCTACTATCCCCAGAGCTATAGGGTCGTTTCCGCCAAAAAATACTTGAACATCTGGATTTGCTTGAAGTATATTTTCCGCTATCGGAAGAGTAATTTCCAATTGTCCCAATCCGTCTTGTCTTGAAACTAACTGAAACTTATTGCTTACATTGCCTAATCCATCATAAAATCCGTTTATTCTATCTAATACGGACTTTGCAACCGCATGTTCTATAATTGCCAGTTTACCTCCATTAGGCATCCGTTTTGCCAAATCTTCGCCGCATACGAATCCAGCTTGATAGTTATCCGAAATAACTATAGCGTCTACCAAATCTTTATCGTATACATCTGCGTCAAAATTAACTATTGGTATCCCCGCTTGTTTAGCTGCGTCTAATGCGGGTTTTACACCTTGCCAGTCCACAGGATTTAGAAATAATAATTCTATTCCTTGAGCTATCATATCCTCTACTTGAGATATTTGCTTTGCTTGGTCAAGCTGCGGGTCTAAAACAATCAAAGCGTCTCCATTTTTAGCAAGCTCTTCTTTAATTGATTCCGCTATAGTTCCAAAGAAAGGATTATTCATAGTCATACATGTATATCCAAATTTCCTTCCTTTTTTGTTATCTTCTTTATCATTTCTATTACAAGAAATGTTAAAAGATAATAAAATAAATAGTATTGTTAGTAGTTTATGCATATAAAACTCCCTGAAAAAAATTTTTATTTATAACTAAACAAGGACTTTTTATTTTCCTTGATAAGCTATCTAAAGTAATTAAAGTTAAAAAATATTTAACTAAATTTAAAGAATATTTTTGAAATAGAAATTTAAAATAATTATTAATTAAAAAATACAATATAAGCTTTGCTTTGCTTTGCTTTGCTTTGCTTTGCTTTGCTTAACAAAATTATAGTATTGTTTGTTTATCATATAAATTATCCATAATCTTTATAATTTAAACTATATATAACAGATTATACAATATTTAAAAAAATATGTCAAGCATTTATATAAAATTTTTTTTATTATTTTTTAATAGAATTTTAATAGAAAAAAGCTTTTCTAAAATATAATCCATGTGCGGGAGCGGTAACCAAAGCTTTAGTTCTATCCTCTTCTTTTATTATCTCTTCTATAAAATTTAAAGGCTTATTTTTTCTCTGTCCTTCTACTAAAGTGCCTACAATAATTCTAACCATATTATGCAAAAAAGCGTTTCCTCTTATTATAAAATAAATATTGTCTTTTTTTCTCATTGCGAAAACTCTTTCTATATATCGAAATTTCGAATCGTTTTCATCTTCCGTTGAGCAGAAAGAAGTAAAATTATGTTCGCCTATTAAATATTTTGCATATTCGTTAATTAATTTTTCATTTATAATATTTTTTCTATAAAACCAAGCGTATCTTTCATAAAACGGAAAAGAAATATCTCCGTTATAAACGATATATAAATATTCTCTAAAATTAGCCGAAGCTCTCGCGTTAAAATTTTCGGGCATAATCTCCGCCGATATTATTCTTATATCTTTTGGCAAACATGAATTTAAAGCTATATGAACTTTTTCTATAGGGACAAGCATTTTTGGAATTCTAAAATTTGCAACCTGCCCTAAAGCATGAACTCCCGCATCCGTTCTTCCGCATCCGTAAATTGTTATTTTCTTTGAATAAATTTTTTGAACGGCTTTATATATTTCGCCTTGAATTGTTCTTAAATTCGGTTGTATCTGCCATCCGCAAAAATCCGTGCCGTCATATTGGACGATTATTTTTATATTAAACATTTATTTTTAATTTATCTTTATAAAATAAAAAAGCCCATATTATAATTAATACAGGCTTTTATTATTTAAAATTATTTTTACAAATCGTTAGGTATCGTTATATTTAATTTTTGAGCCGCTTCTATATTTACTTTTAAAGTTAGATTTTCTAAATATTCTATCGGCATATCTGCAGGTTTAGATTCTCCTTTTAATATTTTTACGGCTTGTTTTGAAGTTAATTTTCCAAGCTCATAATAATTTATTCCGTAAGTAGCCAAACCTCCCGCTTTAAGCATTCCTTCTTCTCCGCATATAACGGGTATTTTTGCTGGTTCGGTTATCGATATTACGGTTGGCATTCCCGCAGAAACCATATTATCGGTTGGCACATATATAGCGTCAACTTTTCCGACAAGATTTTGAACAATTTGCTGTATTTCGTTAGGGTTTGTTATAGTCGCATCTCTCGTTGTTAATCCTATTTCTTCCGCTTTTTTTCTTGCAATGTCTACTTGAAATTTAGAATTCTGTTCGCTTGAATTATATAAAAAAGCGACTCTTTTTGCATTCGGAATTAATCTTTTTAATAAATCCATCTGTTCTTTAACTGGGGTCAAATCGGAAGTTCCCGTAACATTTCCGCCTGGCAAATTATTATCGGCTACAAGTTTTGCATCCGCAGGGTCGGTAACCGCTGTAATAAGTATTGGAATATCTTTTGTAAGATTTGCAACCGCTTGAGCCGCTGGAGTCGCTACCGCTAAAATTAAATCGCTTCTGTCGTTAATAAATTTTTGAGCGATTGTTATGCAATTTGCCTGTTCTCCTTGAGCGTTTTGATAATCGATAATCAAGTTTTTTCCGTCTTCGTATCCCGCTTCTTTTAATCCGTCAATAAAACCTTGACTTGCTTCGTCTAAAGCTGCATGTTCTACTAATTGCAAAATTCCAATTTTAAATTTTGAATCGGAAGATTTACTTTTTGAACATGAAACGCTAAAACTTAATAAAATAATAGATAATATGATTATTATGTTTTTCATATTTGCTCCTTATATTATAATATTATTGAAATTATATAAAATTTTAATTATAAAGTCAAATATTTTTTAACGAATAAATATAACAATAAATTCAAATATATGATATAATTTTAAAATTAAAAAATTAGAGGAAATTTTATTATGATTGATTTAAATAAAATTATTAACGAAAAATATATCGCTAAAGAAGAAAATCCTATAAGCCAAAGCGAAATTTATAATTTAGCATCTTCGATTAATATAAAAAATAATAATAAAAACGAAGCCTTGCTTATAATTGACGCTCAAAGAGATTTTGTAGATATTGAAAAAGGCTCTTTACCCGTTAAAGGAGCTTCTGAAGATATAAAAAGAATAATAAAATTTATTTACGAAAATATTGAATCTTTGTCTTCGATTTATGCCACTATGGATACGCATAATTACGATTCTATTTTTCATCCTTTTTTATGGAAAAAACCAAACGGAGAATATGCTGAGCCTTTTACGGAAATTACTTTAGAGAAAATAGAAAACGGCGAGATTATTCCCGTTTATAAAGATATTCAAATCGATTATGTTAAAAAATTAAAAGAACAGGGAAGCAAAAATTTAATTATTTGGCAGTATCATTGCATTTACGGAACTGACGGTTGGCTTATTGAAAAACAACTTTCAAATATACTTACATTTTTTGAAGTTTCTAAAAAAACATCTATAAAAAAAATAATAAAAGGATTAGATAAATTTACCGAAATGTATGGCACTATAAAACCCGAAGTTATAACGAATAGCAAAAATCAATATGACGACAGTTGGGTAAAAGAAATTAAAAATTACGATAAAATATTTGTTTGCGGAGAAGCTAAAGATTATTGCGTTTATGAAACCGTTAAACAATTTTGCGAAATGTATAAATCGGAAAGAAATATAACCGAAAAAATTTATTTTATGCAAAATTGCTGTAGCTCTATCGGAGATAAAGATATTTGCGATAAAAAATATAAAGAGCTTGAAGATATTTACGGAATTAAATTGATAACGGTATAAAAATTAAATTCTCAAACAAAGCGATTTATTAAAAAGGGCTTACTTCTTAATTGAAGCAAGCCCTCACTCAACGCAACTTTTTATTTTCTAATTCATAGATTTATTTTCTTGTTACCTCTCTGTCTCCTTTAACGAATAAGAAATTACCTATATCTGACAAGAACCAATATCCTATTTTTTCCATGAAAGATTCAGGTCTTTGTCCTAAAAATCTCGTTTCGTCTTTTATCCAAGGAGATATATTAGGATTTCCAGAGTGTCTGGCTTCTGCAAAATATAAGTTAACTCCAAATTCTCTTTTCCATTTATGATGTCCAGTATTTAGAACTATCAACTCTAACTGGTCTTTATCTTTCAAAGCCATGAATTCATTAATTCCGTCATCGTTCAATGCATTGTAAGAGGCTTTACTTACAGCCGTTCTATAAAGTCCGCCTATAGTGTAAGTTCCTACAAAGTCTCCTCCCTTATACCAAGTAATAACCGCTCCAACATATTTCTTAAGAATATATTTAGAGTTTGCGCGGTATTCATGAGCTTTCATAAGGATATCAAAATTTTCATCGAAGTAAAAATAATCGTTACCAGCTTTGAAGGCTTCTTCTGGGCGATGATTAGCGCGGTTTCTAATAAAGAATTCTTTTCCGTCATTCATTCCCGCTCTCGTTATATGAGCTTTCCAGAGTTTATCTAAAGTATTTGTATCTTGGTAGCTTACAACCGCGTATTTTATGTCGTTTTCGTCATTTCCCAAAGCGTAAGGAACATAAATGGTATATAATTTGTCTTTAGTATACCATTCAGGTTTAGCTATACCAGTAGGAAGTCCGCTTCCGCCAGAAGTATTTCCGCCCGTAGTTCCGCCAGTATTTCCACCAGTAGCGCCGCCAGTATTTCCACCAGTAGCGCCTCCAGTATTTCCACCAGTAGTAGTTCCGCCAGTATTTCCGCCTGGAATTTGAGTTTCATTTGTTACGATTGGAGCATTTGGAACTGTAATTCCGCTGCCGCCTGTTCCTTGGTCTGGTTCGTTTTGAGAGAAATTCGATACTTGAGTAGGTTTCTTATTACAAGAAGTAAATCCTGCAATAGAAAAGACTACTATTAATATAATAATAGCTATGCGTTGAGTTGAGTTGAGTTGAGTTGTTTGTAGCGTTTCATAAACTACTCCTTAATATAAATTATAGGATTTTAAACCCTACATACTTAAGATAAGAAATTTTTTTAAATAGTCAAGAACTTTTTTTAATTTTTTTCCTAATTTTTATTAAGATTTTTTATAATATTTTTAGTATATTTTATAGTATTTTTCATAAAAAAGTAAAATTTTAACCTAAAAAATTACATTTTTTATACATTTCATACATTTTAGAATATTTAATAATTTTATTTATAATCAAAATATATTTAATTAAAAAAAATTTAATCATTAAATCGTCATTGCAAACTACTCTCCACCGTCATTTCGAGCGTTAGCGATGGAATATAACTCCCGTTGCAGAATTAAGAAAAGTTTAAAAAATGGAATAAAACTAAATCTATATGATTTTAAATTTAAACTGTTAATGTTTTACCTTTCTCTTATTTTTTGCATAAAAAGGAAGTAAGAGAAAATTTGTAAATGCCTGCAATCAATAATTAGGCGCTTTAGAAGTTATCTTTACATCATGTACATGACTTTCCGCCAAACCTTGATTTGTTATTTTTACAAATTCCGCTTTTTCTTGAAGTTCGTCTATATTTTTAGCGCCGACATAACCCATTCCCGCTCGAACTCCTCCAATAATTTGATAAATTACATCGGCTACATGTCCTTTATATTCCGTTACGCCTTCAATTCCTTCGGGGACAAATTTCGATTTATTAATAACTTCGCTTTGAAAATATCTGTCTTTGCTTCCTTGAATCATAGCTCCAACCGAACCCATTCCTCTATATGGTTTATATTTTTTTCCGTCTATAATTATTACATCTCCAGACGCTTCATAAGTTGAAGAAAATAATCCTCCCGCCATAATCGCATCTGCTCCGACTGCGAAAGCTTTAACTATATCACCCGAATATTTTATTCCGCCGTCAGCGATAGAACCGACATTATTTTTTTTAGCGATTTGAGAAGCGTCTAATATTGCCGTAAGTTGCGGAACTCCGATACCAGCTATTATTCTTGTCGTGCATATTGAACCCGCTCCAATTCCTATTTTTATAGCGTCAACTCCAGCGTCAATTAAAGCTTTAGCTCCTTCAGAAGTCGCAATATTTCCAGCAATTACATCTATGTCGGAATATAATTTTTTTATTTCTTTTATAGCTTTTAAAACATTTTGAGAATGTCCATGCGCCGTGTCGATAACTATTATATCGACTCCAGCTTCAATAATTTTTTCTATTCTTTTATATCTATCTTCTGAAATTCCTATTGCCGCAGCAACCAATAATTTTCCGTTTTTATCTACGCTTGATAAATTTTTATTTTCTATTTCGTTAAAATTTTTTACCGCTTCAACTTCTTTAGCTTGCATCTCCAAAGGCATATTTTTGTGAACGACTCCAAGCCCTCCGCATAATGCCATAGCTATTGCCATTTTATGTTCGGTTATCGTATCCATTGGCGAGCTTATTAAAGGAATTTTTAATGTTATTTTTTTTGTTAATTTTCTTTCTAAATTTACATCTTTCGGCAAAATATCCGATTCTTTTGGAACTAATAAAACATCATCAAAAGTTAAAGCCTCTCTTATCTTTAAAGACATAATACAATCCTTCTATAAAATTAATAAATACTCCAATATATTTTATTTATTAATCAAAATAATAAATTATGATTAGTAATCGATTAGATAATTTATAATAAAAATAATTAAATTGCAAGAATATAAAACTATTTTATTTAAACTTTATGATTTTGATTTTAGTTTATATATTAATTTAAATAAAATATTATCTAAAAAATCCGAATATAAAAATAATAATGAAAAATAGAAATCATTTTATAATTTTTTCAGTAGTTATTATTATCTTAATAATAGTAGGTTTTGTATCGGTAATAGTCACGGCAGATAATAATATAAAAAAAGAAAGCGAAGCTAAAAAAAATGATAATTCGATTAGAAAAAATATTAAGCCTAAAAATAATAAAATTAAAATATTGATAGACCCTGGACATAACGCCTCAACTAAAGGAAGCGTAGGTTGGCTTGGATACGAATATTATATGACTTTAAGATTGGCAAAACAATTAACGGGAATACTTGACGAAGATAATCGATTTGAATATTTTTTAAGCAGAGACGGAGATTATTATTCAAGTGCGATAAAAGAATATATGACTAATAATTATCAAAAACTTTTGGGAATATATGAAACAAAAATTAGAAAAGATAGCAAATTAGAAAATTTAACGAGATATCAAACTATAGAATTATACGCTATTAGAAATTATGCGATTGATAATAATTACGATTTATTATTGAGTTTGCATTTTGATTATATGCCTTATACAAATAGAAGAGCAAAAACCGAAGGCTTTCATGTTATAGTAAGTCCTTATAACGGAGAGTTTAATGTTTCAATGCAAATAGCAAATAGAATATCTCAAAGAATGCAAGAAAATTATAAAATCTCTCCGACTATAGCTTTAGACAGATATATTCCACAATCCGTATGGAATTTTTACGACAGAGATAATTTATTAAAAGAAGGAATATCGATAAGAGGTTTAATAGTTTTGGGAGACGAGTTTGAATTTGAATATAATAAAAAAACTTTTAAAAAAGATGTTCCTTCCGTTATGGTTGAAGCGGGTTTTATTCATGATTGGAAACTTGGAGGAAATAAAGCCTTAAAAGAAATATCTCAAAAAATATACGAAGCTTTGAAAGACATATATATTAATTAATATTGATAAAATTTAATATTATAGTTAAAATCATATTATCAATTTTGAAATTAAAATTATTTATAAAAAATATGTATAAGAATAAAAAGAAAAAAAGAAATTATAAATATATAACGAAAGAAAAATCAGAGTCTTCTAAAAGATTTGATAGATTTGCAAAATTTCTTAAACATAGACTTTATTTTATGTTTATTCCGCATTCAAAAAAGAAAACGATTACTCTCTCTCTGCCCGTTTACGCGATTATTATTCTTGTAATTATTATATCTGGAGCTTTGCTTGTAACTTTTTCTTTTTTAACTAAAAACACTATAATAGCGAATAAAATAGAAATATTATCGGGAAGCTATAACGATAAACTTGAAGAGATAGATTCTTTAGAAATTTTATTTAATTCTCTTGTTACGAACGATTATTATAGAGCGGATATGCTTAATTTAGTTAATAATTTGAAAGCTAACGATATTAAAAATCATAATGCCGATTTAACTAATTATGATTTTGAAGAAAAAACTGCAATTATAAACGCAAGAGCTGAAGAATTTGAAAAATTAAAAAGTTATTTGGAAGAATTGAAAGTTAATGTAAATTCAAAAAATAGCGCTTTAGAATCCGTTCCGTCAATTTTGCCTATAGATTCTAGATATGCGGTAATATCAATACCTTATCAAAAAGATTCTTTAATATCTAAAGGCATAGGATTTGAAACTATAGCTGGAACTGTAATAAGAAGCGCCGCCACTGGAACGGTTAATAACATATATTACGATAATAACAAAGGTTTTACGATAGTGATTTATCATAAATTTGGAATAATAACGACTTATAGAGGGCTTGCAACCTCTTTTGTGTCGGAAGATAAGGATTTAAAAAAAGGAGAGATTATAGGAAATGCAAAAACGGGAGTATTTGAATACGAATTAAAATTGGCTTCGGAAAATGTTAATCCTTTAATCTTTACATCTTTAAATTAAAAATTGATTGAATTTATTATGGAAAATAAAAACTTAAAAAACGGAATAAAATACGCTTCTCTTGGAATCGAATTTGCAAGTATGATATTAGGACTCGCATTTGTAGGACATTATATTGATAAAAAATTAAATAGTTCGCCTTTGTTTATTATAGTCGGAATATTTTTCGGTTTTATTTCTGGAATATACAGACTTTATAAAATTTCTAAAATTATTGGCAGAAACGATAAAAATTAAAGGACTTATTATGAAACCTATAATAATTAGTTTACTCGACACAGATTTATATAAATTCACTATGCAACAATGCGCTTTAAGACAATTTTCAAATGTTTGGGTTCGTTATGTTTTTAAAAGTAGAAATATTTTAAATTGGACTTATGAAATGCATGAAGAATTATTAAATCAAATAAAAAATTTCTGCTCGATACATTTTAATAAAGAAGAATTAGATTATTTGTCTTCGTTAAGATTTATAAAAAGAGATTATATAGAATTTTTAAAATTATATAAACCTTTAGAAGAACATATAAAAGCTTTATTCAATAATAATAAACTCACAGTTGAAATTGAAGGACCTTGGTATCAAACTATATTATGGGAAATACCAATATTATCTATGATTAGCGAAATATATTATTATTATTCGGTTATAAAAAATAATAAAAAAGAAACGGTTTATAAACAGGGAGAGAAAAATCTAAAAGAAAAAATTGAAAACGAATTAATACCTATGCATGAAGAAAATAAAGGTTTTAAATTTTCGGAGTTTGGAACAAGAAGAAGATTTTCTTTTAATTGGCAGGATAAAGTTATCGATATTCTAAAAAAGAAAATTCCAAAGTCATGTTTTGTAGGCACAAGCAATGTTTATTTTGCAAAAAAATACGATATACTCGCGGTTGGCACTAACGCTCATGAATATTATCAAGTCGGGCAAGCTTTGGATAAAGTGAGACTTGCAGAAAGTCAAAAATTTATGCTTCAATCTTGGGTTAATGAATACAGAGGCGATTTGGGAATAGCGTTATCCGACACTTTGGGAACGGATAAATTTTTAAGAGATTTCGATTTATATTTTGCAAAACTATACGATGGAATAAGGCATGATTCTGGCGACCCTATAAAATGGGGTTATAAGGTTTTAAATCATTACGAAAAGTTAAGAATTAATCCTATGACAAAAACTTTATTATTTAGCGATAGTTTAGATTTTGAAAGAGCTTATAAAATATATAAAGAGTTTAAAGATAAAACAAATGTAACTTTTGGAATAGGCACTTTTATTATGAACGATTTTAAGCCGATTGCAAAACCGCTCAATATAGTAATGAAACTTCAAAGCGTTAACGGTAAGCCTGTTGCAAAATTATCGGACGACAATGGAAAAACTATTTGCGAAGATAAAGAATTTTTGCATTATTTAAAAATCGTTTCGCAGGAATAATAAAAATAAAATGACATTAAAAATAAATAAAATAATAATATGTTTTTTAATCGCGTTATTTTTATTCGCATGCAGTAAAGCTAATAGAGATATAACGGAGAGAGATGAAATAGAACCAAACGATAGCCCCGAATACGCTCAATTTATAGATTCAAATATTTTAATTAAAGCGAATTTAGATTTTGAAGATATTGATTATTATAAAATAAGTCCGACTAACGGATTTATAATGGATTTTTCTATAAAAGTGGAGAATTATTTTGATAATATAATTTTTGAAATATTAGACAATGAGGCTAAAAAAATTTTATTCAAAATAGAAACTAAAGATATTTTAAATTATCATGGAATTATTGAAATGAAAGATTTGATTTTAAATGAAAACGGATTTTTATTTAAATTGACTTCGGATAAATTAGAAGAAAATAAAAAAATAAAATACGATATAAGTTTTAATTTTAAAAACGAATATAATTTTAAAAACGAAAGAGAAAATAACGATAATTTTTATAAAGCTAATATAATAGATTATCCTAATCAAATTATTTATGGTTATTTTATAAAAAATTATAACGGCGATATAAATAATAATATTGATGAAAATATAAAACCTTATTTAAAAAACGAAAATATAATCGATATAGATTTTTATTTAATGAAAAACGAAACGGATATAAACTCTTCGATAAATATTATTTTAGAATATAAAAAAGATATCGATATGATTTTATTTGATAAAGATTATAATTATATTAAAGAATCTAAAAATAAATTATACACAGATTTTAAGAGCGGACAAAAATATTATATAGCTTTAATATTTTACGGCGATAAATATTTGATTGATAGATATAAATTATATTATGATTTTAATTAAAGAGTAATTATCTATATGAAATATAAAATTATTTTGTCAATTCTTCAAAACTTAAAGCGGTAAAAGATTTTTTATCTATTTTTAATTTTTTTCCTACAACTTTATTATAATCTTTAGCGGATATTCCAATGCAAGGTCTCAAAGCTATTAAATCTTTTTCTTTTAGAATTTCATTTTTAAGCATGCTATGATTTAAATATAATCCTCTTTTTGCATATATAAGTTCTTTTTTTTCTTGCTTGCTTAATATTCTTTCTTTCGATAAAGCCTTTTCGCCTCCAAGCAAAGCGACAGTATTATTAAGAGAATTGATTAAATCGCTCATTGATTTTGCATCCAAACTTATTATATGGTCTCCTGATTTTTTTTCGGGAGTTATTGTAAAATGTTTTTCTATTATTTTTGCCCCTAAAGTAAACGCTATTATTGGCGCTTCAATTCCTATAGTATGGTCCGAATAGCCTATTATATTTTTTTTAAATAATTTATTCATAATAGATATTCTATTTAATCTTGCATTTTTAATCGGAGTAGGATATTCAACCGAACAATGCAAAAGAGCGACTTCGTTATTTTTCAATATTTTTAAAGCGTTATTTATATCTTTATTTAAAGCGAGTCCCGTAGACATTATAACGGGTTTTTTTGTTTTAGCTATTGCATTTAATAACGGAATATTATCAATATCGCAAGACGCTATTTTATAAATTTCAATATTATTTTCTTCCATTTCTAAAACAGATTCTATTGAAAAAGGCGTGCTTATAAAAATTATATTGTTTTTTTTCGCTTCTTCTATTAAAGGTTTATACCATTCTTTTTTAAATACTATATCGTTTATTCCATCAAGAGCGTTTTCGGGAAGTTTTAATTCTTTGACATATTCCTTTACGGCAAATAAATTATTAAGAGTAAAACTTTGAAATTTAATAGCATCCGCTCCCGATTTAGCGGCTTCTCTAACCA